>AGTN01053936.1_pt1 | contig 12224 bp, 13 predicted proteins | sample 314218 | NCBI WGS metagenome assembly AGTN01 (sample SAMN02954264, study PRJNA73603) | bioreactor metagenome | biome: terrestrial; feature: non-aerated bioreactor; material: poplar woody material; isolation source: poplar biomass | place: USA | collected 2006-12 | reverse complement strand
TCATGATCCGCCCTGCTGCTGGCCTTCGCCGCCAATCTGTGGGGGCTGTTCGAGATCCGCCTGCCCGCCGCGCTGATGAGCGTGGGCGCGGGCGGCGCGGCGCACCACACCATGCTGGGGCATTTCCTGTCCGGCGCCTTCGCCACCCTGCTGGCGACGCCGTGCTCGGCGCCGTTCCTCGGCACCGCCGTGGGCTTCGCCCTGGCGCGCGGACCGGGCGAGATCGCCGCCATCTTCGCCGTCCTGGGCCTGGGCATGGCCCTGCCCTACCTGGCGCTGGCGGCGTGGCCCGACGCGGCGCGGCGCCTGCCCCGGCCGGGCCCGTGGATGCTGACGGTCAAGAAGCTGATGGGCGTGGCCCTGGCCGGCACCGCCTTGTGGCTGGGCACCATCCTGGCCACCCAGACCGGCCTGCTGGCGGCGGCGCCGGAACGGCAGGCGGACGAGGCCGCCATCGCCTGGGTGCCGTTCAGCCGGGACGCCGTCGCCCGCGAGGTCGCGGCCGGAAAAGTCGTGTTCGTGGACGTGACCGCCGACTGGTGCATCACCTGCAAGGTCAACAAGGCGGCGGTGGTGGATCGCGGCGCGGTGGCCCGGCGGCTGGGCGGCGAAGAGGTGGTGGCCATGCGCGCCGACTGGACCAGGCCCGACGACGCCATCGCGCGCTATCTCGCCTCGTTCGGCCGCTACGGCATTCCCTTCAACGCCGTCTACGGCCCCGGCGCGCCCCAGGGCATCGCATTGTCGGAACTGCTGACCGAAAGCGAGGTGCTGGCGGCCCTGGACAAGGCGGCGCGCTGAACGCCGCCTTGCCGGGAAGGAGATTACAGGAAGACGAAGTCGTTTTCGGCCAGCCCGGTGGCGTTGCCCACGGTGACGGAACCGCCGCCGAACGAGGACAGGTCGATGGTGGAATCGCCGCCCTGTTCGGTGATCTGGGCCGACAGTTCGGTGAAGGTCAGCGGGCTGCCCTGGGCGGTCAGGCCCCGCAGCACGATGACGTCGTCGCCGTTGCCGAAGCCCTGGATGGTGTCGGCGCCGCCGTCGCGGTCGATCACATAGGCGTCGTCGCCGCTGCCGCCGGTCAGGCGGTCGTTGCCGCGCCCGCCTTCCAGCACGTCGTCGCCGGAGCCGCCGCTCAGGGTATCCGCCCCGTTGCCGCCGGCCAGCCAGTCGTCGCCGCCATTGCCCCGCAGCGTGTCGGCGCCGCCGTCGCCGAACAACTGGTCGCCGCCGCTGCCGCCGGTCAACTGGTCGGCGCCGTTGCCGCCGTCGGCACGGACGGAAACGTCGGTGTTCTGGGCGGACAGGCGGTCGGCGCCCTCGCCGCCGCTGAACCTGACCCAGTCCACCGCCGTCCCGGACAGGTCCTGCACGGTCAGGCGGTCGTTGCCGCCCAGGCCCTGCACGTCGACGGTTTCCACCCGTTCCAGTTCGATCTCGAACGCACCCTGGCCGCCGGTCCGCCCGAACACCGCGTCGTTGCCGTCGGCCTCCAGGCGGAAGGTCTCGCCGTTGTCGTTGCCCTCGACGACCTGGGTGTCCGCGCCGGAACCGCCGTTGACGGTGTCCGAACCGTCGCCGTCGGTCCAGACGAAGACGTCCGATCCCGAACCGCCGCTCAGGGCGTCGGCGCCGCGGCCGCCATAGATCACGTCGTCGCCGCCGCGGCCGGAAATGGTGTCGGCGCCGGCACCGCCATGGATGAGATCGCCGCCGCCGCCGCCGTTCAGGGAATCGGCCTGCGGGGTGCCGAACACGGCGTCGTCCAGGGAAAAGACGGGAAGGATGGGCATCGGGCGTTCTCCTTGTCAGCTCCACTCTCTGGACAAGGAAACGTCCGGCCCACGGTCACCGGGCCGCCACGCGAAGGGAGACATCCCCTCCGGGCGTGGCACCACCCCGGATCAGCGCAACGCGCCCGCCCGATAATAGGGCGGCGCGAACGGCAGGATGGGCGGTTCCGGCGCCGGAGAATCGCCCTCGCCCAGGTCGTCGTCCTCCCGCACCCGGTATTCCGCCAGATCGGCCAGGAAGGCGTTGCGCCAAGTCTCGACCGTATTGCCCTCGACCACGTCCATCATGGAGCGCCAGCGCCGCTGCCGTTCCTCCAGCGGCATGGTCAGGGCCTTGGCCAGGGCGTCGGCGACCTCGTCCACGTCGAAGGGGTTGACGATCAGCGCGTTTTTCAGTTCGCGCGCCGCACCGGCGAAGCGCGACAGCACCAGCACGCCGGGGTCCTCGGGGTGTTGCGCCGCCACATATTCCTTGGCCACCAGATTCATGCCGTCACGCACCGGCGTCACCAGACCGACGCGCGCGGCGCGGTAGAACCCGGCCAGGGTCGAGCGGCCGTAGCTGCGGTTGATATAGCGCACCGGCTGCCAGTCGAATTCGGAATAGCGGCCGTTGATGCGACCCGCGGTGCCTTCCAACTGGCGCTTGAGCACGCGGTAACGGGCCACCTCTTCGCGCGACGGCGCCGCGATCTGCATGAACTCGAACTGCCGTTTCAGGGCGGCATGGCGTTCCAGCAGGCTTTCGATGGCGTCGAAGCGATGGGGCAGGCCCTTGGAATAATCCAGCCGCTCGACGCCCAGGATCAACTGGCGGCCGTGCAGGGACTCCTTGAGCCGGCGGCTTTCCGGAGCGTCGGCCTGGCGCGCGGCCAGACGGGCGAAGGTCCTGGTGTCGATGCCGATGGGATAGGCATGGGCGCGGCCGCGCCGCCCGAAGGCCGAGAAATGGCCATAGGGGGTGACCTCGCCGTCGATCTCGGCGCCGACGTAGTTGAGGAAGGCGCGGGTATCCTCCTGGGTCTGGAACCCCACCAGGTCGTAGGAGCACATGGCCCGCACCAGCCGGCGGTGGCCGGGCAGGGCCGCCAGCAGTTCCGGCACCGGAAACGGCGTGTGCAGGAAGAAGCCCATGCGGTTGGTCACGCCCAGGCGCCGCAATTCGTCGCCCAGCGGGATCAGGTGGTAGTCGTGCACCCAGACGGTGTCGTCGGGCCGCAGCATGGGCGCCAGGGCGGCGGCGAAGGCCGCGTTGACGCGCAGGTAGCCTTCATAGCTCTTGCGCGAGACTTCGAGCATTCCGAGCTGGAAATGGAACAGCGGCCACAGGGTGGAATTGGAGAAGCCGTTGTAGAATTCCTCGTAATCCTGGCGCGACAGATCGGTCGTCACCACCGAGACCCCCCCGAGCGTCGTCGTCCTGGGGGCCGGGACCGGACCGTCGGCCACTTCGCCCGACCAGCCGAACCACAGCCCGCCCCGGCTTTCCAGCGCCTCGCGCAGGGCCACGGCCAGACCGCCGGCCTGGGCGCCCTTCCTGGGCAGGCTGACCCGGTTGGAAACGATCACCAAGCGACCGCCGGATTTCGATTTCGCCACCGCTTTCTCCTCTGGCCGAACGGCTGACCACGAAGGGCCGGCCGGTCCTGCCTCTAAGGTGGGCACCACTACCGGCCGTCCCAACCGGCACGATGCGGTACGCCAAGTGTAGCAGATGGGGATCGGTGATCGAAAAAAAAGATTAGGTACATCGAAAATATTGATGCGTCTAATAAATGGCGGCTAAGAGGCGGCGGCTTCCCTGGCCCCCTGCCGTGCCAGTTCGTCGCAGCGCTCGTTCTCGGGATGGCCGGCATGGCCGCGCACCCAGTGCCAGGAAACGCTGTGGCGCCCGGCCGCCTCGTCGAGCGCCTTCCACAAGTCGTCATTCTTGACCGGCTTCCTGTCGGCGGTCTTCCAGCCGCGCGCCTTCCAGCCGCGCAGCCACTCGGTCATGCCCTTCCTGACGTATTCGCTGTCGGTGTAGACCGCAACCGTGCACGGCCGCGTCAACGCGTTCAGTCCCTGCAACACCGCCATCATTTCCATGCGGTTGTTGGTGGTGGGGTTCTCGCCGCCGTAGAGCTCCTTCTCGACGCCCCTGAAGCGCAGGATGCAGCCCCAGCCGCCCGGCCCGGGATTGCCGGAGCAGGCCCCGTCGGTGAACAGGTCGACCGTTTCCGTCATTCGATCCCGTAGGCGCCGGGGCCGGTGATGCCCTGGTGGAAGCGCAGCTTGCGGTAATATTCCAGCGGGTCCTTGCGCTTGACCAGGGCACCGGCCGGGGTGTTCAGCCAGTCGTACAGCCGCGTCAGCAAAAAGCGCATGGCGGCGCCGCGCGCCAGCAGCGGCAGGGCCTGCAACTCGTCGGCGCTCAACGGGCGGACCCTGCGGTAGCCGTTGAGCATGAGGCGGGCCTTGGTGGCGTTGAAGCTGCCGTCGGGCTCGAAGCACCAGGCGTTCAGGCAGATGGCGATGTCGTAGGCCAGGGCGTCGGTGCAGGCGAAATAGAAGTCGATCAGGCCCGACACCTTCTCCTGATGGGTGACCTTGTCGGCGCGGAAGAACACGTTGTCGGGAAACAGGTCGGCGTGGATCAGGCCCATGGGCAAGGTCGTGGGCCAGTCGCGCTCCAGCGCCGTCAGTTCCGCCTCGATGAAGGCGGCGAGGCCGGGCGTGACCTCGTCGGCGCGGGCCTTTTCCTCCTCGAACAGCGGACGCCAGCCGGCCACCGACAGATCGTTGCCGCGCGCCTGCGGGAAGTCGGCGCCCTTCAGGTGCATTTCGGCCATGGCCTCGCCCAGGGCGGCGCAATGGGCGAGCGTCAGGCGCCGCGCCGACATGCCGGTAAGGAAACTCACCACCGCCGCCGGACGGCCGCACAACTGGCGCAAGGCAACGCCGTCGCGGCCGTGCAGCGGCGTCGGACAGGCCAGCCCGCGCGCCGCCAGATGCTCCATCAGCCCGAGGAAGAACGGCAGGTCTTCCGCCCTGGTGCGCTTCTCGTACAGCGTGAGGATGTAATTGCCGCGCTCGGTCTGGAGCAGGTAGTTGGAATTCTCCACCCCTTCGGCGATGCCCTTGAAGGAAACCACCTCGCCGATATCGTACCCGGCGGCGAATTCCGTCAATTCCTCGTCCGAGACTTCCGTGTAGACCGCCATGTCCTCAAGCCTGGATGTGCGCGCGACGGCCGGAAGGTACGACAGCCGCCGGGATTTGGGAAGGGTGCCTATCGTTCGAGGCGATAGCCCAGCCAGCCCTGGTTGTGGCGAAAGCCGAGGGATTCGTAGAAAGCCCGCGCCCTGGCGTTCCAGTCCAGCACGTTGACGTCCAGGCGCGCGCCGCCGCGTTCCGCATTGAGGCGGACGAGTTCCGCCACCAGCGCCTTGCCGACGCCCCGGCCCCGCGCCGCCTCGCGCACGAACAGGTCGTGGATCATCACGCCCGCGCGGCCGCGCCACGACGAGTAGATGGGAAAGAAGACCAGCATGCCCAGCGCCTCGCCGGCCCGCTCGGCCAGCAGCACCTCGAACAGCGGACGGGGGCCGAAGCCGTCGCGGGCGAGATCGTCCATGCTGGCCTGAACCGCGCCGCCCTCGAAGGCCGCCAGTTCGCTCAGCAGGGTGTGGACGGTGGCGACGTCGGCCGGTCGGGCGAGGCGGATCATAGCAGTTGCGGCGGCAGTTTGAAGGAAACGGTCTCGTCCTTGACCTTGACCTCTTCGATGGTGACGTCGAAGCGGGCCCGGGCGGCGGCGATGACTTCCTCGACCAGCACTTCCGGGGCCGAGGCGCCGGCGGTGATGCCCAGCCGCCCGATGCCGCCCAGGCCGTCCCAGTCGATCTCGGCGGCGCGCTGGACCAGGATGGAACGGGCGCAGCCCGAACGGGAAGCCACCTCGACCAGCCGCTTGGAATTGGACGAGTTGGGCGCGCCGAGCACCATCACCGCGTCGCACCGGGCGGCGATGGTCTTGACCGCGTTCTGGCGGTTGGTGGTGGCGTAGCAGATGTCGTCGGCGCGCGGCCCGGCGAGGTCGGGGAAGCGGCGCCGGAGCACGGCGGTGATGGCGGCGGTGTCGTCCACCGACAGCGTGGTCTGGGTGATGTAGGCGACTTTCTGGGGATCGGCGGGCGCCACCGCCTCGGCGTCGGCGACGCTCTCCACCAGCAGCACGGCGCCGTCGGGGACCTGGCCCATGGTGCCGATGACCTCGGGGTGGCCCTTGTGGCCGATCATCACGATCTGGCGCCCGGCGGCGTGATGGTGCTCGGCCTCGCGGTGCACCTTGGTCACCAGCGGGCAGGTGGCGTCGAGATAGGGCAGGTGCCGCGCCTCGGCGGCGCGGGGCACCGATCTGGGCACGCCGTGGGCCGAGAACACCACCGGCGCGCCGTCGGGCACCTCGGACAATTCGTCCACGAACACCGCGCCCTTGGCCTTCAGGCTGTCCACCACGAAGCGGTTGTGCACGATCTCGTGGCGGACGTAGACCGGGGCGCCGTATTTCGCGATGGCCGCCTCGACGATCAGGATGGCCCGATCCACCCCGGCGCAGAACCCGCGCGGCGAGGCCAATACGATCGTCAATGCACCCTTGCCCATGGTCCCTATCCATCAGAACGGGGCGCTGCCACCCTTGTGCGGGGACGCGGCCTCCAATAAAGTCCCCTGACTATAGCCACGGAAGTTCCCTTCCCCTCAACGGCTTTTCCGAGACGAGAATGATGCGAAGCGCCCTCCGCCCCGTCGCCGCTGCCCTGTTGCCGCTGGCCCTGGCCTCCTGTTCGGTGTTCCAGAAGACCGAAATCCCGCCCTGCCCGCCGGTCTACATCCTGGGCGACGCCAGCACGCTGACCAAGTTCCGCCCCGGTCCCGGCCGCGACCTCACCGACGTGGAATTCGAGGCCGAGATCACCGGCTACCAGGGCGGCTGCAAATACGACAGCAAGGGCGCCGAGGTCGACCTGCAGGTCACCTTCACCGTCAAGCGCGGCCCCGGCAATCCCGGAGACACGGCCGATTTCAGCTATTTCGCCGCCATTCCCTATTTCTACCCCTCGGCCGAGGCCAAGGCGGAATTCCCGGTCAGCGTGACCTTCCCGTCCGGCACCAACTACGTCAAATACACCGACGGCGAGGTGGTGCTGCGCATCCCGGTCAAGGACAAGGACGTGATCGACAACTACGACGTCTATCTCGGCTTCCAGGCCACGCCCGAGGAGCTGGAGCGCAACCGACAGGGCAGGAAATAGCATCCCGCCATCCGCGGACATTGACTCGTCCGTGGGCGCGGGTACACTCGCACCCACAGATGATCCCCGCCGGAAGAGACCGAGCCACAATATCTGGTGTGCGCGGCGCCGAAGGAGCAACCGCCCCTGGAAACTCTCAGGCAAAAGGACCGCGGGGGGATGACGCTCTGGAAAGCGGCGCCACATCTTCCTTGCGAAGGTTGGTGCCCACCGACGATGTAAGCCGCACCCCTCGGGCCGCGGTGAATCTTTCAGGTTCCGAGACAGAGGGGGGCACTTGGGCATCACGCCCGCAGTGCGACTCCGTTCCCGGGAGGAACCTTTGAGCGATTCCGGCGCCCCGCTTCTGACCACGCCCCTGGACGGCTTCCATCGTGCGCTGGGGGGCAAGATGGTCCCCTTCGCCGGCTATGCCATGCCGGTGCACTATCCCACCGGCATCCTGGCCGAGCATCTGCACACCCGCGCCGCGGCCGGGCTGTTCGACGTCTCGCACATGGGCCAGGTCGTCATCGAGGGCGAGAACCCGGCCGCCGCCCTGGAAGCCCTGGTGCCCGGCGAGGTGATCGGGCTGGGCATCGGCAAGACCCGCTACAGCGTCTTCACCAACGCAGAAGGCGGCATCCTCGACGACCTGATGATCTCGAAGCTGTCGGACAACAGGCTGTTCCTGGTGGTCAACGCCGCCTGCAAGGATGCCGACTTCGCCCACATGCGGGCGAACCTCAAGGGCGTGACCGTGCGCTGGTTCGAGGACCGCGCCCTGCTGGCGCTGCAGGGCCCCAAGGCGGCGGAGGTGATGGCGGGGCTGGCGCCCGAGGCCGCCGCCCAGGCCTTCATGACCATCCGGGACTATCCCGTGGCCGGCATCGCCTGCCTCGTCACCCGCTCGGGCTATACCGGCGAGGACGGCTACGAGATTTCGGTGCCGTCCGGCAGGGCCGGGGAACTCGCCAGGGCGCTGCTGGCCGATCCGGCGGTCAAGCCCGTCGGCCTGGGCGCGCGCGACAGCCTGCGCCTGGAAGCGGGCCTGTGCCTGTACGGTTCGGACATCGACGCCACCACCACCCCGGTGGAAGGCTCCATCGCCTGGATCATCGGCAGGCGCCGCCGCGAACAGGGCGGCTTTCCCGGCGCGGACGCCGTCCGCAGGCAACTGGCCGAGGGCGCGGCCCGTCTGCGCGTCGGCATCAGGCCCGACGGCCGGGCGCCCGCCCGCGCCCACACCCCGGTCACCGACACCGAAGGCACCGTGATCGGCGAGATCACGTCCGGGGGCTTCGGCCCCTCGGTGGACGGGCCGGTGGCCATGGGCTACGTGCCGGCCGCCTTCGCGGCGGTGGGCACCAGGGTCGGGCTGATCGTGCGCGGCAAGACGCTGGACGCCCGGGTGGCGGCATTGCCGTTCGTTCCGCATCGTTACGTCAAGGGCTAGAGGGGAAAGGTCATGAGCGACGTCCGTTTCACCAGGGACCACGAGTGGATCAAGGTCGAAGGCGCCACCGGCACCGTCGGCATCACCGATTATGCCCAGCACGCGCTGGGCGACATCGTGTTCGTGGAGGTGCCGGAAGCCGGCCGCCGGCTCGCCAGGGGCGACGAGGCCGCCGTGGTGGAATCGGTCAAGGCCGCGTCCGAGGTCTACGCCCCGGTCTCCGGCACGGTGATCGAGGGCAACGCCGCTTTGGCCGACCAGCCGGCCCTGGTCAACGAGAGCCCCGAGGATCAGGCCTGGTTCTTCAGGATCGAACTGTCCGCCCCGGCCGAACTGGACGAGCTGATGGACGGCGCCGCCTATGACGACTACGTCGCCGGCCTGGAATAGGCTTCCGCGATGCGCTACCTCCCCCATACCGAGGCCGACCGCCGCGCCATGCTGGCGGCCATCGGCGCCAAGGACGTGGACGCCCTGTTCCGGGACGTCCCCGCCGCCGCCCGGCTGGACGCGCCCCTGGACCTGCCCCGCCATCGCAGCGAGATGGAGGTGGAGCGCGCCTTCGCCCGCATGGCCGGAAGGAACCTGTCGGCCGGCGGCGCGCCCTTCTTCGTCGGCGCCGGCATCTACCGCCACCATATCCCGGCGGCGGTGGACCAGTTGCTGACCCGCGGCGAGTTCCTGACCTCGTACACCCCCTATCAGCCCGAAATCGCCCAGGGCACGCTGCAATACCTGTTCGAGTTCCAGACCCAGGTGGCGCTGCTGACCGGCATGGAGGTGGCCAACGCCTCCATGTACGACGGCGCCACCGCCTGCGCCGAGGCCGCCGTCATGGCGGCCCGCGTCACCAAACGCGGCAAGGTGATCCTGTCGGGCGGACTGCACCCCCATTACCGCGAGACCACCGCGACGGTGGTGAAGTACACCGGCATCGAGGCCGAGACCCTGGCGCCCGACCCGTTGGGCACCGAGGACCTGATCGGCCGCATCGACAGCCGCACCGCCTGCGTGATCGTGCAGAATCCCGGCTTCTTCGGCGGCGTCGAGGACCTGACCGCCCTGGCCGAGGCCTGCCATGCCGACGGCGCCCTGCTGGTGGTGGCGGTGCCCGACCCGGTGGCGCTGGGACTGATCGAGCCGCCGGGGGCCATGGGCGCCGACATCGTGGTGGCGGAAGGCCAGAGCCTGGGCATGGGCCTGCAATTCGGCGGACCGGGCCTGGGCCTGTTCGCCACCCGCGAGAAATACGTCCGCCAGATGCCCGGCCGCCTTGCCGGCCAGACCGTGGATGCCGACGGCAGGCGCGGCTTCGTGCTGACGCTTTCGACCCGCGAGCAGCACATCCGCCGCGAGAAGGCCACGTCCAACATCTGCACCAATTCCGGCCTGTGCGCACTCGCCTTCACCATGCACCTGACTCTGCTGGGCGAGACCGGCCTGACCCGGCTGGCCGAGCTGAACCACGCCAACGCCGTGCTGCTGGAAACCAAGCTGAAGCGGCTGAAGGGCGCCAAGGTGCTGGGCAATTCGTACTTCCACGAATTCGCCCTGTATCTGGGCGAGGACAAGGATGCGGGGCTGGTGGTGGACGCCCTGGCCGACAGGGGCATCCTGGGCGGCGTGCCGGCCTCGCGCTTCTATCCCGAATGGCCCGAATTGCGGCCGATCCTGCTGCTGGCGGCGACCGAGACCACCACCGGATCCGACATGGATGCACTGGCCGCCGCCCTGGAAGAGGTGCTTTGACCATGGCCGAGACCACGACCTTCTCCGGCAATCGCGGCCTGCAGATCGAGGAGCCGCTGATCTTCGAGCTGGGCGCCCCCGGCCGCGTCGGCATCGACATCCCCGACGCGCCGCCGGTGGACGAGGACCGCCTGGGCGGGCTCAGGCGCAAGACCCGCATCGGCCTGCCCGACCTGTCGGAGCCGCAGGTGGTGCGCCACTACACCCGCCTGAGCCAGAAGAATTACGGCATCGACACCGGCTTCTATCCGCTGGGCTCGTGCACCATGAAGCACAACCCGCGCCTGTCGGAGAAGATGGCCCGCCTGCCCGGCCTCGCCGACGTGCACCCCTTCCAGCCGCAAAAGACCGTGCAGGGCGCGCTGGAGGTCATCGACACCCTGGCCTTCTGGCTGAAGGGCCTGACCGGCATGCCCGCCGTGGCCATGAGCCCGGCGGCCGGCGCCCATGGCGAGTGGTGCGGCCTGATGGCCGTCCGCGCCTATCACGACGACCACGGCGAAAACCACCGCCGCCGCGTGCTGGTGCCGGAATCCGCCCACGGCACCAACCCGGCCAGCGCCGCCCTGTGCGGCTACACCGTCGATCCGGTGCCGGCCACCGCGCGCGGCCGCGTCGACGTGGCCGCCTTGAAGGCCAAGCTGGGGCCGGACGTCGCCTGCATCATGGTGACCAACCCCAACACCTGCGGCCTGTTCGAGGACGAAACCCTGGAGATCGCCCGGGCCACCCACGAGGCCGGGGCGTTCTTCTATTGCGACGGCGCCAACTTCAACGCCATCGTCGGCCGGGTGAAGGTCGCCGATCTCGGCGTCGACGCCATGCACATCAACCTGCACAAGACCTTCTCGACGCCCCATGGCGGCGGCGGCCCCGGCGCCGGCCCGACCGTGCTGTCGGAAAAGCTGGCGCCTTATGCCCCGCTGCCCTTCGTGGTGCGCGGCGAAGGCGGCCTGGACCTCATCGAGCACGAAGCCGCGTCCGGCGCCAGGCCGTTCGGCCGGGTGAAGGGCTATCACGGCCAGTTCGGCGTGTTCGTGCGCGCGCTGGCCTACATCCTGTCCATGGGATCCGACGGCCTGCGCCAAGCCTCCGGCGACGCGGTGCTGAACGCCAACTACCTGCTGGCCCGCCTGGGCGGCGTGCTGACGCCGTCCTTCGACGGCCCCTGCATGCACGAGGCCCTGTTCGACGACCGCTTCCTGAAAGACAGCGGCGTCACCACGCTGGACTTCGCCAAGGCCCTGATCGACGAGGGCTTCCATCCCATGACCATGTACTTCCCGCTGGTCGTGCACGGCGCCCTGCTGATGGAACCCACCGAGAGCGAGTCCAGGGAAACCCTGGACGGCTTCATCGAGGTGGTGCTGGCCCTGGCCGCCAAGGCCCGGGCCGGCGGCGCGGCCGACGACTTCAAGGCCGCCCCCGGATACACGCCCCGCCGCCGCCTGGACGAGACGCTCGCGGCCCGCACCCCGGTGCTGCGCTGGAAACCCGGCGCCAACGCGGAATGAGGGAAAGAGGACCGGACACCGGCGGGCAGGCCCGGCCAGGGCGGCGGCAGCCGGTCCCTGGCTCCGTTCGTCTGCCGGCCTGTCAGAAGCCGCCCCGCGCCATCGCCTTGATGAGGTCGTGGACCTGGCGGCGCAGATCGCCGGGGAGGGTGTAATAATGCCGCATCAGCCCCAGCGATTCGCGGCGGGTCAGGTCGTCGTCGCGGCCCATGGGCGGCAGTTTCATGTCCTCGGGCAAGTCGTCGAAGAAGAAGCTGACCGGCACGTCGAGCACGCCCGCGATCCGGTGCAGCATCGAGGCCGAGACGCGGTTGCGTCCCGCTCGTATTTCTGCACCTGCTGGAAGGTCAGGCCGATGATGGCGCCCAGTCCCGTCTGGGACAGCCCCAGCAGCGTGCGCCGCAGCTTGATCCTGCTGCCGACATGGATGTCG
>AGTN01133335.1_pt1 | contig 12226 bp, 5 predicted proteins | sample 314218 | NCBI WGS metagenome assembly AGTN01 (sample SAMN02954264, study PRJNA73603) | bioreactor metagenome | biome: terrestrial; feature: non-aerated bioreactor; material: poplar woody material; isolation source: poplar biomass | place: USA | collected 2006-12 | reverse complement strand
TATCCTGCCGATACACTCTTCGCAGATTTTACAGTAAGTTACACCCGGGATCTGAGTATGATGAATACGAAAGAGAAATACTTTTATTCCAACCATACCGCCATCCCTCCCGTTGACGCTGCCGCATTGAAATCGGTAGCCGGATATGGGCATTCGCCCATCATAGAATACGAAGGCACAGGCGCTTATTTTATCGACGAACTGGAAGAGGGCGTATGGCGGCTCGAAGTAATGCCCGACGCCGTACCAGTAAGCGATCCGTTTGCCAAACCTTCGCTCCGCAGCGAAGTGGTAACCATTGCATGGAACAACTGGGATATGACGCTCCGCCTCCCCGCGTTGCAGAGCGATTTCATGATCAGAGGAATCAATGAAGGGAACCGGTACCGTGCTGAAGCTGTGGAAGGGGTTATACCTGCTCTTCGTCCGGGTGTATACATACTGCAACGCAAAGAACAGACCTCTTCACGACAATGGAATGCCGATACCCGCTGGAACCATATCCGCTTAGGCGAATATGCTGCACCACAGCCCCGAGCACACGCATACAGTGTATCTCATCAGGCCGCAGTTGTCGCCGAAAGCGGCAAACCCCTGGTGTTCGAAGCACAGATCGCCGGGCCGGCATTTCCCGACTCGGTATGGATATACACCGACCGTATTTCATTCTGGAACGCCGACAATCCCCGCTATCTGATGGAGAGAATACATGGCTATACTTACCGGGCTACCATACCCGGAGAAGTTGTCACACAAGGTAAATTCAGGTATAATATCATTGTTTCCCGTGACGGTAATCCGACCACTTTCCCTGCCGGGATACCCGGTAGTCCGCTCGATTGGGACTATACCTCGCCGATGTATTGGGAAACACGGATCGTTGATGAGGGTAGTGCGATATCCCTTTTTGCCGCTACGCGTGAGGACAACCGTATGGAAACATATACCATGCCTGAATGGAGCCGTGTACACCGCGCACTGATCGATGCTTGCCCCGAGACAAGGCCTGTGCAACGTTTTGTATTTGAGTCCGGCGATGAGCATCCCCGTTTCTTCCTCCGCAGCTATGTAAAAGAAGAAATCGCTTTGCGTACAAAACGCCTGAGTAAAAGTAACATCCTTTGCGTGTCGCTCCATAATGCCCCTGACAGCCTTAGCATCGGGTTCGTTATGAATACCGGCTACACGTATGCCGCTAAAATAGCCGTGAAAGGTAAATCCGTATGCCGTATTCCCCTGTCGGAATTGCAACAGACTGCCACGGCGTTGTTACCGCACCCTTATCCGGTATTCCTGAAAAAATATTTCGATCCCGTCGTGCATATACCTTTCCGACCTGAGGATATTGAACAACTGGAGATCGCGTTCGATGGCCGCAAGGATGAGAAAGCCATTGTTGAGATCGGCGATGTATGGCTTGAATAGTTCATTCCAGTTTTTAGTTTTTAGTTTAAAACTCTTGGCTCTTGAGTCTAATTTTTAATCGTATGAAACGAGCATGAAAATGATTTTCACCAAAGATCATGATTAAAAGCGAGTTCACTAAAGTTAGACTGTTTGAGTCGCCTTCGCTCCTCGATTTCCAATTCTCGCGACGGCATAGTTCAAGTAAGCTTGACCTCTGCTCATTGCTTAACGAAAAAGTTCCATATGACACAATTGAAAATAAATAGTTTTAGTCATATGAAAGATAATTACTATACCATATAATTTAATGTAAATATGAATAAAAGAAGATTACTTCACCCTATTGTTGCAGTATTCATTATAGCGATACTGTATATGATCCTTCCCGGAGGAGTTTCCCCCGTGTTTGCACAGCAGGAAGGAGGAAGACGGGTCACAGGATTTGTTACCGATGAGAATAATGAACCTTTGACCGGAGCAACGATTCTGGTGACGGGTACTACCATCGGGACGACCGCCGGTATAGACGGCGGGTACAGCCTGACGCTTCCCGCCGGAAAAACCGAAATACAGGTCTCCTTTATCGGCTATGAAACACAGGTTGTGTCGGTAGTTGGCGGAGGAGCGGTGAATATTCAATTGCAACCGGAGTCCTATACATTGGATAACCTTGTAGTCATCGGCTATGGTACGCAGCGTAAAAGCGACCTGACCGGATCGGTCAGTAACGTAAGCAGCAAAGATTTTAATGTGGGATTGATCGGATCGGCCGAACAACTGATCAACGGGAAGGTATCCGGCGTACAGATCATGTCCAACAGCGGATCGCCTACGGCCGGAAGTACCATCCGTATCCGCGGGGGCGCATCGCTCAACGCCAGTAACGATCCGTTGATCGTACTCGACGGGATACCCCTGGAGAACGGGGGGATCAGCGGTAACTCCGGGAATTTCCTGAGTTTGATCAACCCTTCGGATATCGAAAGCATGACCATCCTGAAAGATGCATCATCTACAGCGATCTACGGTTCGCGCGCATCCAACGGTGTCCTTATTATTACTACCAAAAAGGGAAGTACCGACCGTATGAAGGTAAGTTTTACTACCACCAATTCAATACAAACCCGTACCAAACTGACAGATATGCTCTCACGTGACGAATTTATCAATGTCGTCAACAGTCAAGGCTCAGATGCACAAAAGGCTTTGCTGGGTAGCAACGCTACGAATTGGAATGATGAAATTTACCAAAGTGCTTTCGGTACTGATAATAACCTCAGTTTATCCGGAGGTCTGGCAAAGAACTTCCCCGTTCGTGTATCTTTAGGTTACTATAATCAAGACGGTTTATTAAAGACTGATAATGCTGAGCGCATCGCGGGGAGCGTTTCTTTGTCCCCCAGCTTCTTCGACGACTATTTGAGGCTGAACCTCAATGCGAAAGCTTCCCGTAATAACAACCGTTTCGCCAATTCAAGTGCCATATGGAGTGCTGCTACCTGGAACCCCACCCTTCCCATCTATTCGGGCAACGATACCTTTGGAGGCTATACGGAGGCTCTTGACAATGCAGGCCAGTTGGTAACCGGAGGTACAATCAACCCGCTGGGGGCGCTCAAGCAATATAAATCCACCAGTCGTGTGTCACGATTAATCGGTAACTTTGATGTGGACTATAAGATGCACTTTCTGCCCGAACTGAAGTTCCATACTACGTTGGGTTACGATTATGCCAAAGGACAGGGTGAGATATACGTACCTGCCGAAGCAGCTCAGTATGAAACGTCTCATGGGCGTGACTATGAGTATGGTCCGCAGAAGAACACGAACCGCCTGTTGACAACTTACTTCAATTACAATAAGTACGTCGATTCATGGAAGAGTAGTCTCGATGCCACTGTGGGATATGATTATCAACACTGGAAGAGTACTTCGCCCCAATATAGCGAATTGAATACCTTGGGAGAGGCGCAAAGTACCACTGCCGCTTCGGATCAGCGCCACGTACTTCTTTCTTACTATGCTCGTCTGAACTATGCTTTTGATTCGCGCTACATGTTGACGGGTACCATTCGTCGCGACGGTACTTCCCGTTTCAGCAAGGACAACCGTTGGGGAACATTCCCTTCCGTAGCACTGGCATGGAGATTATCCGAGGAGGCTTTCCTTAAGGACAATAAGGTCTTGAGCAATCTGAAATTAAGAGCCAGTTATGGTGTTACCGGACAACAAGAGGGAATAGGCAACTACAACTATCTTCCGGTATATACGTACAGTCAGGATGGAGCGCAGGTCCAATTCGGCGACCAATGGTACTACACATATCGCCCTGAGGCTTATGTAGCAGACCTGAAATGGGAAACAACTTCTTCCTGGAATTTCGGTCTCGATTTTGGATTCCTAAGGGAACGCCTCTCCGGTAGCGTCGATTTCTATACACGAAAAACCAAAGACCTACTGGCCACCGTTGCATCACCTGCCGGCACTAACTTCGATAAGAATATCCTGACCAATGTGGGTAATGTGGACAGCAAGGGCATTGAGATTACCCTGAACGCCAGCCCCATTCAAAGCAAAGACTGGAACTGGGATGTCAGCTTCAACATGACTTGGCAGAAGATGAAAGTCATGAACCTCTCTCTGATAGAAGGCGGTGCTACTACCAATATATTGGCCGGTGCCTGGATTGACGGACAAAATGTACAGGTGTTGAGCGAAGGTTACGAACCCTATATGTTCTACGTTTATAAGCAGCTTTACGATGCCGAAACCGGCAAACCCATTGAGGGGGCTTATGCCGACCTGAACAATGACGGCGAGATAAATTCCGGAGACCTCTACCGCTACAAGTCGCCTGCTCCCGACTTTATTTTCGGGTTCAGCACTTCGTTGAACTATAAGAAATGGACGCTGAGTACAAGCCTTCGAGCCAATGTAGGCAATTATGTGTACAACGGTATGGCTATGAACACCGGTGCGAAAGGAACAATGAGCTACAACTCATACCAATTGAACAATCTGCATAGCAGCTACCTGGAGACCGGTTTCCAGAGCCGCCAGCATCTGTCGGATTATTATGTAGAGAACGGTTCGTTCCTGAAGATGGACAACTTGTCGCTGTCCTACAACTTCGGTCGTGTCTGTCGTTGGTTTAACCTGAATGCTGGTGTCCTGATGCAAAACGTATTCTGCATTACTAAGTATTCGGGTGTCGATCCGGAAATACCGAGTGGCATGGACGCTTCTTTCTATCCCCGTCCGCGTACTTACTCACTCAACCTGGGATTTGAATTCTAATTTTTACCATTTAAAACAAGATATAATCGTATGAACAAGATATTTTATACCGTACTGCTTCTTGTCAGTATATTTTTCACGACATCATGCGTGGGCGACCTTGACCAGTATCCGCATACTGAAACGACTTCGGCTGATGTTTATACATCTGTTGCCGACTATAAATCCGTTCTTGGCAAGCTCTATGTTTCTTTTGTCATTACCGGACAAGAGAAAGGAGGCGGGAATAGCGATCTTAGCAGTAACTCTGGTTATGACTATATGCGCTGCTATTTCAACATACAGGAATGCGGCACCGACGAAGTTATCTACACGTGGCAGGAAGGCGACAAAATGAATGGACTTACTTATCTGAGTTGGGATGCTAATGACGTGTGGGTATCCGATACATATTACCGCATTTATTATACGATAGCGCTCTGCAACGAGTTTTTGCGCAATGCCGCCGATGGGCAAATAGGGAGATTCAGTGAGAGTGATCAGGAGGAGATACGTCATTATCGTGCGGAGGCTCGTTTTCTCCGTGCTTTGGCCTACTATCATGCCCTTGACCTTTATCGTAACATTCCTTTCGTTACCGAGAATGACCCAGTGGGCAGTTACTTGCCGCCACGCTATACTTCTGATCAGATCTTTGAATACATTGAGACGGAGTTGAAGGATATTGATACAGACTTGTTGGACCGCATGGAATGTGAATATGGGCGCGTTTGTAAGCAGGCTGCATCGGCTTTGTTGGCGCGTCTTTACCTGAATGCGGAAATCTATACGGGAACTGCCCGCTGGACTGACTGCATTATCTCTTGCAACAATATTATAGCAGCCGGCTATACACTGGAGAGCGACTATGCCAAACTGTTCAATGCCGATAACCATAAGCGGACGAACGAAATTATATTTGCATTCCCGGTAGATGCGACGTATACCGCATCATGGGGAGCGACTACTTATATCATTTGCGGTGCCCTAAGCAATACTTCCGAGAGCCAGTTGCCTGCTGATTATGGAGTGGCATCAGGGTGGGGTAGCTTCCGCTTGCGTGGCGAGTTTACTGAACTCTTCAATGACGGTGATGGTCGTGCCATGTTCTACACCGAAGGTCAGACCAGGGAGATAGATGTAGTGGAAAACCAAAGTTACGGATATCTTTCTGAGAAATGGACCAATCTAACCGATGCAGGGGAAATGCCCTCCAACTTCAGCGACTTTAGTGTGAATACCGACTTTCCTGTTTTCCGCCTGGCCGATGTTTACCTGATGCTGGCAGAGGCTGTAGTAAGAGGTGGGGGAGGAAGTAGCCGTTCAGTTGCTTTAGGGTATGTCAACAAATTGCGTGAGCGAGCCTTTGGCGATGATTCGGGCAACATTACAGACGGGCAGATGACCGCCGACTTTATTCTCGACGAACGTGCCCGGGAGCTATATTGGGAGTGTGTGCGTCGCACAGACCTCATACGTTACGGCAAATTTACCACGGCCGATTACCTGTGGCAATGGAAAGGAGGCGTAAAAGACGGAAAAGCGGTAGACAGTAAATACAACATCTATCCGATCCCCACCACAGACCTGACAGCGAATCCGAACCTGTGGAACGAGAATTATTAATCTAAAAATTAATTATCAGATTATGAATATATTACATATACTGAAAAAATACCCGGCCGTCATTCTACTGCTGCTTTTAACCGCCTGCGAAGAAGACGGAGACAAAATATATCTTTCGGGACTAGAAGAGAGTCAATTCATCCTTACCGAAACCGATATCGTATTGAGCAAGGAGAATGCATCGAAGATCGTACTCTCCGCCGCATGGAAGAACAGCACCTTGGTCGTGAGCAACCCGGATATGAGCGCGCCTGATGTCTTTACGGCTTACCTGCAGCTGTCCACGCAGGAAGATTTTTCATCGAACGTAATCGAGAACGAAGGCATCGGCGAATCGAAAGCTTATACCGGAGCCGAACTGAACGCCATTGCCAGGAACCTCGGACTCGAACCGGATGTGGCTTCTCCCGTTTATTTCCGTTTGCGTGGAAGCATCGGAGCGAACATGGAATCGGCATACAGCGAAATAAAGAAAGTCAATGTCACACCATACCTGATCGATATGACCGTTGGGTTTATATTGGATAACGACAAGCAACAAACAGGTCTTACGTTGGCTTCTCCCGGTGCAGACGGAATTTATATTGGATTTATCGGCGCTACTTCATGGTACAACTTCTTTCTGGAAGAAGGAGACGGCACGGTATGGGGCAATCTTCCGGTCGACGGATCGTCGTTCCAGGCTTCTTCCGAAGAGGACAGCTGGAATTTCTGGTTTCCTGAACCGGGCGGATGCTATTATACAGAAGTCAATACCATGCGCAAACGCTGGTCGGCCGTTTATCTCCCTGCATTGGAGGTCAGTGGGGATATCAGCGGCGAGATGACGTTCGACCGTCCCAATACGAAGTGGTACTGTGTGTTCAACGCTGCTTCCGCCGGCACGGCCACGATCCGGTTGAGCGGGCAGGGAGATGAATATAATTACGAGACTGGAGACAGCGCTCCTGCTGCCGATAAAGTGACCATTGCGTTTGCACAGGAAAACGGACAGCTCGTATTAGCCGGTGTCGCCGGCAGTATTTCCGTACAGGTTCCCGCCGCAGGAGAATGTACATTGATCCTGGATCTGAGCGACCCGAAAAACTGGACATGTGAAGTGATGAGCGGTTCGGAAGAACCGGAACCCGTGAGTCAGGAGGTGTATGTGATCGGCATCGATGACGGCATCACCGGCGGAGGCTGGAACTTCGATAATGAATTATACCTGTATAACGAAGACAATCTGGCGTATGCCGGCGTGCTGAACGTGAATTCCCTGTGGGGATACCAGATCGGAACAGAAAAAGATAACTGGGGTGACGTATATACGCAGGCCGATGGTGACGCCTACGCCGGAACGTTGGAATTCAAAGGCCCGGATAATCTGGCCGCTCCTGCGCCGGGCGTATATCTTTTCGACGTATCGTTGAAGAACCTCACGTACACATTGACCGGGGTAGGCGATCACGTATATATAAACGGATTGGATGACAAATGGGAGTTCAATCAGACGTTAGCAGCCACATCCGTTCCGGGAGTGTATTCCGGAAGCATTACGGTGAACGGGGCTTCGAGCTACGGATTTAAAATTTACCTTGTTCAGGATAACTGGAATATTCTGTTTGGCGGCAGCGACGGGAGATTAACGTACGGAGGAAACGACATTCCCGACAGCAACAATTGGTCGGCAGGTACGTATACCATTACGGTAGACCTTATCAACCGTACATACAACATTCAATAACTGCATCAAACCGTTCCATACACCATAGTATAAACAAATAAAATAACTGAACTTTCGCAAGTTATATGATTACGACTAAATCATTCGTCTGACGATGTTTTGCGACCCATTCCAGCTCGCGTTCACTAAAGAGTAGAACTCGCTTCGCTCAAACAACTACTCTTTTTAACGTTCATCGCGAGCTATGGGTACCCCGTAAAACATCTAAAGTCTCCGCTTTAGTCGCATACAAGACCAAGGATACAAGCGAAAGTTGAATAAAACAATCCTATGAACATAAAAAACATATTACTGAGTGCGGTATGGGCATTGATCGCCCTTACCGCCTGCGACAGCGACGATAAACCGGTATATCCGGAGCCACCCGTGTACGACATGAGCGGGTTCGCCAAGGGAGCCGATGTAAGCTGGCTTACACAAATGGAGAAAGCCGGAAATAAATTCTATAACTCTTTAGGCCGCGAAACCGAATGCATGACATTGTTGCGTGATTTAGGGATGAACGCTATCCGCTTGCGTGTATGGGTAAATCCTGTTGATGGTTGGTGTAATAAAAGCGATGTACTGGTAAAGGCATGGCGCGCAAAAAATCTGGGAATGAGAGTGATGATTAACTTTCATTACAGTGATACGTGGGCTGATCCGGGCAAACAGTATATACCTGCCGCATGGGAGGGACTTTCGTTGGATGAACTGAAAACAGCAATGGCCGACCATACGAAAGAGGTACTGAATGCTTTGAAGGAGAAAGGTATTACTCCTGAATGGGTACAAGTGGGTAACGAAACCAGTAATGGCTTCCTGTGGGAAATGGGGCAGGCCGATAAGAATCCTGCACAATATGCCGGATTGTTTGCTGCCGGTTATGAAGCTGCAAAATCTGTCTTTCCGGAAACTATTGTGATAGTGCACCTGGATAACGGGTTTGATAACGACCTTTATAATTGGAATTTAGACATTCTGAAAAACAATGGAGCCAAATGGGACATGATAGGCATGTCACTCTATCCTTATTGGGCAATGAGCAATGGACAAGAAACTTCTTCCGAGAAGGTCATCACAGACTGTATCGATAACATCAAAAAAGTAAGCACGAAGTATGACTGTGATGTGATGATTGTTGAAACCGGAATGGAGTGTGCGGATGACGACGGAAAGTTGGCTGCTGCCACAGTTCTGGCCGAAGGAAAGACAATGCTGAGCCGCATCATAAAGGAATGCCGTGAGAATACAAACGGTCGTTGTAAGGGTGTTTTCTATTGGGAACCGCAATGCAAGCCAAGTCAATACCGGTTGGGAGCATTTACCGAAGATGGCTATCCCACTGTAATAATGGATGCTTTTAAATAAATATAGCGTATGTGGGTATTCTAAAATGACGTACCTTTGTGACAGCCCTATACTCAATCACTAAAAATCGATGAAACGAGCATGATAATTATTCTCACACAAGAGCATGATTAAAAGCGAGTTGCCTCCGGCTAATACTTTTAAAGGAAGTCGGCGATTTCGCTTCGCTCAATTGTCATATGATACTTTGAACTATTCGCGTTAAGCTAAAATAACGATTAAGCGAGGGCAGTGTCAAGCTCGCTTGAAACATTGCCGAGCACAAGTTATTTATCAAAATGAGCAGAGCCAAACTTGTTTGAGCTATGCCATAGCGAGCGAATATCTAACTTTAGTGAAATAATAGTCTTAATCATATGAAACTAAAACTGATACTTACACTGTTTCTTTTTGTTTCTTTCTGTAATCTTCACGCCCAACGATCGGAATTCCTGTTGGAAAAAGGATGGAAGTTTGCAAAAGGCGACTATCCGGACGCAGTGAATAAAAACTTCGATGATAAAAACTGGGAGTCTGTTGTCGTTCCCCATGATTGGGCTATATATGGCCCGTTCGATCGTAAACATGACCTTCAGGAAGTAGCCATTATACAGAACAACGAAAGAGTGCCGACGGTAAAGACCGGTCGCACGGGCGGCCTCCCCTATATGGGAGTGGGTTGGTACCGCACCTTTTTCGACGTAGAGAATTTCTGGACGGGGCAACAGATCGTCACGCTGAAGTTTGACGGTGCCATGAGCGAAGCCCGTGTGTATGTAAATGGAAAAGAGGTGTGTTTCTGGCCGTACGGATACAACGCTTTCCATTGCGACGTCACCGAAGTGCTGAATGCGGACGGGAAAAACAACCTGCTGAGCGTACGGCTTGAAAACAAGCCGGAATCCTCGCGCTGGTATCCGGGAGCGGGACTTTACCGGAATGTACATGTGATACAAACAAATAAAATCCATGTTCCGGTTTGGGGTACTTATATTACGACGCCTTTTGTTTCGGAGGAATATGCCTCCGTACGCCTGCAGACGGAAATAGCGGGCGGTCATAAAGATGTACGGATTATCACGGAAATCAGAGATGCGGATAACAAGGTAGTTGTACATAAGGATAATACACAGCAACTCAACCACAGACGCCCGTTTGAACAGAATTTTATCGTGGAGAATCCTATCCTGTGGTCACCCGAAACGCCTTACCTTTACACAGCCGTATCCCAGATAGTTGTCGATGGAAAACAGACCGATGAATATACGACCCGTTTTGGTATACGGGATATCCGGTTTATCGCTGACAAGGGGTTCTTCCTGAATGGTCAACGGCGTAAATTTCAGGGAGCTTGCAACCATCACGACCTTGGCCCTTTGGGAGCGGCTATCAACGAGTCCGCTTTACGCCGCCAGTTAACCCTGCTGAAAGAAATGGGATGCGATGGTATCCGTACCTCTCACAATATGCCTGCTCCGGAATTAGTAAGGCTTTGTGACGAAATGGGTTTTATGATGATCGTGGAGAACTTCGACGAATGGGACGTAGCCAAATGCAAAAACGGTTATCACCGGTTTTTCGACGAATGGGCTGAAAAAGATATGGTGAACATGTTGCGTCATTTCCGGAATAACCCCTCGGTGGTCATGTGGAGTATCGGCAATGAAGTGCCTACACAGTGTAATCCCGATGGTTACAGGGTGGCCCGTTTCCTGCAGGATATTTGCCACCGGGAAGACCCTACGCGTCCCGTTACTTCCGGAATGGATCAGATCAGTTGTGTCCTGGACAACGGATTTGCGGCAGTGGTCGATATCCCCGGATTCAATTACCGGACCCACCGGTATGCGGAGGCATACGAAAAACTTCCGCAGAATCTGCTGTTGGGTGCCGAAACTTCTTCCACCGTAAGCTCCCGTGGCGTATATAAGTTCCCCGTGGAGAAAAAAGCCGACGCGCTTTATGACGATCACCAGTCCTCTTCCTACGATCTCGAACACTGTTCCTGGTCGAATATCCCTGATGAAGATTTTGCCCTGGCCGATGATCACGAATGGACACTAGGCCAATTCGTCTGGACAGGGTTCGATTACCTGGGAGAGCCTTCGCCTTATGACACCGATGCGTGGCCCAATCACAGTTCCATGTTTGGAATTATCGATCTTGCAAGCATTCCTAAAGACCGTTATTACCTGTACAAAAGTATCTGGAACAGGAACGAAACTACACTGCATATTCTTCCGCACTGGAACTGGAAAGGACGCGAAGGTGAAGTGACCCCGGTGTTTGTGTATACGAGTTATCCTTCTGCCGAACTTTTTATCAATGGGAAAAGTCAGGGAAAGCGTACGAAAAATAATACTTCTTTACCGGAAAGATACCGTCTGATGTGGATGGATGTCCGTTATGAGCCGGGAGAAGTGAAGGTAGTAGCTTACGATGAAAACGGTAATAAAGCCGGGGAGAAAGTCGTTCGCACGGCAGGTAAACCCCATAGAATCGAACTTGTTCCCGACCGGAATGTAGTGTCGGCCGACGGGAAAGACCTGGCTTACGTAAATGTGCGTGTGGTGGATAAAGATGGCAACTTATGTCCGTTGGACGACCGGATGATCCGTTTCACGGTAACCGGAGCAGGGAAATATCGTGCTTCCGCCAATGGAGACCCCACGTGCCTGGATATGTTCCATCTTCCGCAGATGCCGCTGTTTAACGGACAACTCACCACCCTTGTACAGGCTGGAGAAATTTCCGGAACACTTACGCTTGAAGCAAAAGCAAAAGGAGTTAAATCGTCAAAGATCTCCATAAAGATAGAATGATAATGGGGGTATTGTTGGTTAACATGTATTCTCTAAGAAA
>AGTN01124339.1_pt1 | contig 12237 bp, 9 predicted proteins | sample 314218 | NCBI WGS metagenome assembly AGTN01 (sample SAMN02954264, study PRJNA73603) | bioreactor metagenome | biome: terrestrial; feature: non-aerated bioreactor; material: poplar woody material; isolation source: poplar biomass | place: USA | collected 2006-12 | reverse complement strand
CGGCCACGCCATGGCGGCGGGCTTCACCGTGGCGCGCGAGAGGCTGGACGATTTCCGCGCCTTCCTGGCCGGGCGCCTGCAAGCCCAGATGAGCGGCGCGCTGGTGCCGGTGCTGGAACTGGACGGCGCGCTCGACTGCGCCGGCTGCACCACCGATCTGGTGGAGACGCTGAAGCAGCTGGGCCCGTTCGGCGCCGGCAATCCCGAGCCCCGCTTCGCGGTCGCCGCCGCCCGCGTCGTCAAGGCCGACGTGGTGGGCAGCGGCCATGTCCGGCTGATCCTGTCCGGCTCCGGCGGCCACAGGCTGAAGGCCATCGCCTTCCGTGCCGCCGACAGCGACATGGGCCAAGCGCTGATGACCAGCCGCGGCGGCGCCTTCCATCTGTGCGGCACCTTGCGCGCCGACACCTGGCAGGGCAGCACCTCGGTCCAACTGGTGGTCGAGGACGCCGCGCCCGCGCGGTGAGATTCCCCCATTCACCAACCGCAGCCAAGGCATGCCAGGACCGCATGCCCGTCCTTTTCGCATCGCCCCCGCACACCTGCAAGTAATTTTATTTCGCACCTCCCGGCAAGGCCGGAGGTTTGTTCCAATGCCAAAAAACCGTAACAATTTCAGGGGATTGCTGCATCGCAGCGGAAAAAATTCCGTAGCCCCGATGCATGGGAAAGGGTAGTATTCCCCTGTGGTCATACCATTTTCCACTTCGGCGCCCTTGGCCCGGTCCCTCGACCGCCCCGCCTGACAGGGACATTTCTCGACCGGCCGCCCTGCCCGAAGCGTGACGGAGGTTCGTCATGAATATCCTTTCCCCCCTGTCTCCCCTGGTCCATCCCCAGGCCGGAAGCCCCGAGCCCTGGCGCGGCTTCGCCGCCGGCCCGTGGCAGGACGGCGTCGACGTGCGCGACTTCATCCAGCGCAACTACATCCCCTACACGGGCGGCGACACCTTCCTGGCGCCGCCGACCGAGCGCACGCTGGCCCTGTGGGACCAGGTGCTCGGCCTGCTGAAGGAGGAGCGCAAGCGCGGCGTGCTCGACGCCTCGGCCGACGTGGGCGCCAGCATCACCGCCCATGGCCCCGGCTACATCGACAGGACGCTGGAAACCGTGGTCGGCCTGCAGACCGACGCGCCGCTGAAGCGCGCCATCATGCCCAATGGCGGCCTGCGCATGGTCAAGTCGGGCCTGGAAGCCTATGGCTTCACCCTGAACCCGGCGGTGGAAGAGGCGTTCAGCCGCTACCGCAAGGACCACAACAGCGCGGTGTTCGATCTCTACACCCCGGAAATCCTGGCCGCGCGCAAGGCCGGCATCGTCACCGGCCTGCCCGACGCCTATGGCCGCGGCCGCATCATCGGCGACTACCGGCGCTTGGCGCTGTATGGCGCCGAGGCCCTGATCGCCGACAAGAAGGCGCAGAAGGCGGAACTGGCCAAGGAACCGTGCACCGACGCCAACCTGCGCCTGCGCGAGGAACTGGCCGAACAGGCCCGCGCCCTGGAAGAACTGGTGACCATGGCCGAGGCCTACGGCTTCGACGTGCGCCGCCCGGCGGCGAACGCGCGCGAAGCGGTGCAATGGCTGTATTTCGCCTATCTCGCCGCCGTCAAGGAGCAGAACGGCGCCGCCATGTCGCTGGGCCGGGTGTCCACCTTCCTCGACATCTACATCCAGCGCGACCTGAACGAAGGCCGCCTGACCGAGGCGGAAGCGCAGGAACTGATCGACCACATGGTCATGAAGCTGCGCATCGTCCGCTTCCTGCGCACGCCGGAATACGACGCCCTGTTCTCGGGCGACCCCACCTGGGTCACCGAGTGCATCGGCGGCATGGGCGAGGACGGCCGGCCGCTGGTCAGCCGCACCAGCTTCCGCATGCTGCACACCCTGGCCAATCTGGGGCCGGCGCCGGAACCCAACCTGACCGTGCTGTGGTCCGAGAAGCTGCCGGACGAGTTCAAGCGCTTCTGCGCCCGCATGTCCATCCAGTCCAGCGCCATCCAGTACGAGAACGACGACCTGATGCGGCCCTACTGGGGCGACGATTACGGCATCGCCTGCTGCGTCTCGGCCATGCGCATCGGCAAGCAGATGCAGTTCTTCGGCGCCCGCGCCAACCTCGCCAAGGCCCTGCTCTACGCCATCAACGGCGGCAGGGACGAGCGCACGGGCGAGCAGGTGACGCCGGCGATGGAGCCGGTCACCGGCGACGTGCTGGATTACGACACCGTCTTCGCCCGCTTCGACGCCATGCTCGACTGGCTGGCCAAGACCTATGTGGAGGCGCTCAACGCCATCCATTACAGCCACGACAAGTATTGCTACGAGCGGCTGGAGATGGCGTTGCACGACCGCGACATCCTGCGCACCCTGGCCTGCGGCATCGCCGGCCTGTCGGTGGCGGCGGATTCGCTGTCGGCCATCAAGTACGCCACGGTGACGGTGCGGCGCAACGAGGCCGGCCTGGCCGTCGGCTACGACGTCGAGGGCGAATATCCGGCCTACGGCAACAACGACGACCGGGTCGACGCCATCGCGGTGGACCTGGTGGAACGCTTCATGGAGAAGATCCGCCGCCAGCCCACCTATCGCGGCGCGGTGCCGACGCAATCGGTGCTGACCATCACCTCCAACGTGGTCTACGGCAAGATGACCGGCTCGACCCCCGACGGCCGCCAGGCCGGCGAGCCTTTCGCGCCGGGCGCCAACCCCATGCACGGCCGCGATTGCTGCGGCGCCGTGGCCTCCATGGAATCGGTGGCGAAGCTGCCCTACGCCCACGCCCAGGACGGCATTTCCTACACCTTCTCCATGGCGCCCGGCGCGCTGGGCCACACCCAGGAAGAGCGCGAAAACAACGTATCGGGCCTGCTGGACGGTTATTTCGGCGACGGCGGCCACCATATCAACGTCAACGTGCTCAACCGCGAGACGCTGATGGACGCCATGGACCATCCGGAGAAATACCCGCAGCTCACCATCCGGGTGTCCGGCTACGCGGTGAACTTCATCAAGCTGACGCGCGAGCAGCAGATGGACGTCATCCACCGCACCTTCCATGAGCGTTTGTAAACCCCGGCCGGGGCGGGAGCGGCATCATGCCCCCGCCCCTCTTCCGGGCTGGAGGCGGTGATGAACGCGACCACTCTTCCCGCCCATCTGCACGGCCTGGCGCCCCGGGACGCCGCGTCGCCCATGGGGCGGGTGCATTCCATCGAGACGGCGGGATCGGTGGACGGGCCCGGCCTGCGGTTCGTGCTGTTCGTCTCGGGCTGCCCGTTGCGCTGCCAGTATTGCCACAACCCCGATACCTGGGACGCCAAGGCCGGCTGGCCGCTGCCGGCCGAGACCATCGTGGCGGAAATCGCCAAATACGCCCATTTCCTGCATCTCGCCCATGGCGGCGTCACCATCAGCGGCGGCGAGCCCTTGAGCCAGCCCGACTTCGTCACCGCCGTGCTGGAAGGCGCCAAGACCCTGGGCCTGCACACCGCGCTCGACACCAGCGGCTTTCTCGGCGACCACGCCGACGACCGCCTGCTGGCCGCCACCGACCTGGTGCTGCTCGACATCAAGGCGTTCGACGAGGACACCTATCACCGCCTGACCCACAAGGCGCTGGCGCCGACCCTGCGTTTCGCCGAACGGCTGGCGGGGATGGGCAAGCCGGTGTGGCTGCGCTACGTGCTGGTGCCCGGCCTCAACGACGATCCCGCCGCCATCACCGCGCTGGCGCGATACGCCGCCAAACTCGGCAACGTGCGCCGGGTCGAGGTGTTGCCCTTCCACAAGATGGGTGAATCCAAATGGGAAATCATGGGAATGCATTCCCCATTGGCCGATACGCCGGAACCGACGCCCGAAGCAACGGAAAAGGCCCGCGCCCTGTTCCGCGCAGCCGGTTTCGACTGCACTTGAGAGGAGCGGGCGCGGCGGCCAGGATTCCCGCAAAATTAATATGACTTTATAAGCAATTCGATTTAGTGCGAGACTTTCTCGAACCACTGAATTGGGTAAAGAACGAAAGTGAATTTTGCATAGCTGCCAAGCGCATGGGCATATCTTCGCAATGGACGCCCCTGCGCATTGGTACTACAACTTAGGCATAATTCTCTCCGGGAGGGAGTTCTTCCCATGTCTAATACCGTGAAAAAGCTCGGCTGGGTCGCCGTCGCCATCCTTGGCGCCTGCGCCCTGGCCATCGTCGCGTTGAACCGCGGCGAAACCGTCAACGCCATCTGGATCGTGGTCGCCGCGGTCTGCACCTATTTCATCGCCTATCGTTTCTATGGCCTGTACATCGCCAACACCGTGCTGGGGGCCGACGAGAAGCGGCAAACCCCGGCGGTGCGCCGCAATGACGGGCTGGATTACGTTCCCACCAACAAGTACGTGCTGTACGGACACCATTTCGCCGCCATTGCCGGCGCCGGTCCGCTGGTCGGGCCCGTTCTGGCGGCGCAGATGGGCTATCTGCCCGGCATGCTGTGGATTCTGGCCGGCGTCGTCCTGGCCGGCGCGGTTCAGGATTCCATGGTCCTGTTCTGCTCCATGCGCCGCGACGGACGCTCGCTCGGCGACATCATCCGCTCGGAAATGGGCCCGGTGGCCGGCGCCATCGCCCTGGTCGGCGTGCTGCTGATCATGATCATCATCCTGGCCATCCTGGCCCTGGTGGTGGTCAAGGCCCTGGCCGGCAGCCCGTGGGGCACCTTCACGGTGTTCGCCACCATCCCCATCGCCATCCTGATGGGCATCTACAGCCGCTTCCTCCGCCCCGGCAGGATCGGCGAGATGAGCATCATCGGCTTCGTCCTGCTGATGGCCGCGCTGGTCTTCGGCCAGAACGTGGCGGAAAGCCCGTCCCTGGCCCCGCTGTTCACCTACAAGGGTGAGACGCTGGCGCTCATCATCATCGGCTACGGCTTCGTCGCATCGGTCCTGCCGGTGTGGCTGCTGCTGGCGCCGCGCGACTATCTGTCCACCTTCCTCAAGATCGGCGCCATCGTCGCCCTGGCGCTGGGCATCCTGATCGTGCTGCCCGAAATGCGCATGCCGGCCGTCACCCAGTTCATCGACGGCACCGGCCCGGTGTTCAAGGGCGCCCTGTTCCCGTTCCTGTTCATCACCATCGCCTGCGGCGCGGTCTCGGGCTTCCACGCCCTGATCTCGTCCGGCACCACGCCCAAGATGATCGAGAACGAGCGCCAAGTCGCCTTCATCGGCTATGGCGGCATGCTGATGGAATCCTTCGTCGCCATCATGGCCCTGGTGGCCGCCAGCGTCATCGACCCCGGCATCTACTTCGCCATGAACAGCCCCGCCGCCATCATCGGCACCGATGTGGTGCAGGCGGCCGCGGTCGTGTCGTCGTGGGGCTTCGTCATCACTCCCGAAATGCTGACGGAAACCGCCAAGGACGTGGGTGAGCACACCATCCTGTCGCGGACCGGCGGCGCGCCGACCCTGGCGGTGGGCATGGCCCACATCTTCTCCCAGGTCATCGGCGGCAAGGCGATGATGGGCTTCTGGTACCACTTCGCCATCCTGTTCGAGGCGCTGTTCATCCTGACCGCGGTGGATGCGGGCACCCGCGCCTGCCGCTTCATGGTCCAGGACATGATCGGCTCGGTGGTTCCGTCGTTCCGCGCCACCAAGTCGTGGACCAACAACCTGATCGCCACCGGCATCTCGGTTTCGCTGTGGGGCTACATCCTCTACACCGGCGTCATCGATCCGTTCGGCGGCATCAACAGCCTGTGGCCCCTGTTCGGCATCTCCAACCAGATGCTGGCCGGTGTCGCGCTCATCATGATCACGGTCGTCCTGTTCAAGATGAAGCGGCAGCGTTACGCATGGGTCAGCATCATTCCGGCGACGTGGCTGCTGATCTGCACCACCTATGCCGGCCTGCTCAAGATCCTGTCCGACGTCCCGGCCATCGGCTTCTTCGCCCGGGCGCGCCAGTTCAGCGCCGCCATGGACGAAGGCAAGATCCTGGCCCCGGCCAAAAACATGGAGCAGATGGCCCAGGTGGTGCACAACGAAACCCTTGACGGCGTGCTTGCCATCATGTTCGTGATGGTGGTCGTCGCCATGCTGGTGTACGGCGTCGCCGCCATCCGCAAGGCCGCCAAGTCCGAAACGCCCACCGCCATCGAGGTGGGGGGAACGGAGACCACCAGCCATGCTTGACGACCTGAAGACCCTGAAGGACCGCCTGGTGCAGATGAGCCGCCTGATGGTGGGCATTCCGGACTACGACGCCTACGTCGCACACCGCTTTGTCCAGCACCCCGATCAGCCGATCATGAGCTACGAGGAATTCTTCAGGAATCGTCAGGACGCCCGCTATGGAGTCAACGGCGACGGATCGGTGACCCGCTGCTGCTGAGGCCCAGGCCAGGCATGAAAACGAAGGGCGGTCCCCGGAAACGGGGACCGCCTTTTTCTTTGTCCGCGGGCCAGGGAAAACTGCAAATCACCGCTTGCTTTCCCCCGCCCGCGCGGGTATTAAGTCGCCCTCGCTTACGCCTCGTCCCCATCGTCTAGAGGCCTAGGACACCGCCCTTTCACGGCGGCGACGCGGGTTCGAATCCCGCTGGGGACGCCATCTGTCACGCCCGCCGAATCCGTTGGTTGTCATACACAACCAGAGGCTCCCCGCAAGGATACGCTTGCGATGGAAAGGCGTGGCTTTTTCACATGACATAAGCAAAGCCGCCCAAGCGGCCAACACCAAGCTTTCCGTCGCGCAAGTCGAGCGATTGTGCAATCCGCGCAAGATCTACACCTTCATCGAGCCGATCAAGGTACGGGTCTGAAGTCGAACAGCGGGCGCAGTTCCTTCAGCGCCTTGCGTACGACGAAGGGAACAGCCTGTGCGAAAGTGTCGAGGATGACGATGGCGTTGACCACCGCGTCCTTGGCGAAGGCGGCTCTAATCCGCTCCGCCATGCCCTGGTTGACGAGAGCCACCGCCCGGTATTGCGCCTCGAGGCCGTCCACTCCGACAGAGGCGCTGCCCGCGCCACCCGAGCGCAGGTATTCCCCCATCAGATGCATCGAGAAGATGCGCACCAACGTCTCCTGCTCGCTGGCAAAAGGCAGATGGAACCGGGCCAAGGGCCGGAAAAAAGCCAGATGCGGGCATCCCGACGTGGCGCCCACCAAACCCAGGATCGAGGCCATGGCATCCTGCAAAGGACGGTTGGCGATGACCGTACGCTGGCTGGTGGCGACTTCCACCACGGCCTTCTCATAGGAATAGAACTCGTCGAAGCGATGAATGAAGGCGCTCAGGGCATGGGCGAAGGGGCAGAGGGGATTGGTGTCGGTCGCCAGGGGGCAATGCTGGCAGGGATGAAAGTCGAGCCGGGTCCATTCCGCGGTCGGTGTGGCGGCACCCGACAGGAGCAGGAAGGTCTGTGGATCGAAATGAAGCTCGATCCGTTCCGTCCGGCCATTGGCGAGGTGAAAAAGATAGGTAATGCTCTCCGTTGCTTCAGTGGTCATGGACACCTCCCTGGCCCGACCCGCCACAAGGGCACCAACCGCATCGGCTGGGTCTTCACCCCGACCGCTCGCTGACGCGCGTTGCGGGGGAACCTTCTTCCCGAGGCTTGACCCGGCACCCCTTGTTGGGAACGCGCACCACCATTCCGGTGGCCGCCAAGTGCATCAGCGCCTCGCGCACCGGAGTCCTGGAAACGCCGTACCTGGCCGCCAGCGCGCATTCCCGGAGCGCCGCGCCGGGCTGCAACTCACCGGCCTCGATGTCGGCGATCAGCATGGTCAGCACTTTCTCTGTTCGCCCCACGGTCACCACCATTAAGTTGTTTAATGGCGGCATGGTACACCATACTTAAACGTATTGCATGCACGATCCGGATATGAGAAACTCTTATGGAGAAAATGTTATAAATAAAGTCAATCCATAAGAGTGGGCAGCAAAAGCGCACAGTCAGCCGGCGACGATCTGCGGGATGGTCCGTCCCTCGGCGCATTCGCGGTAGATGCATCGGATCGCTTCGGTCTCCACCTCGTTGACCTCGTGCAGGCCGTTCACGTTGCGCCCCTTGTCGTCCAGCACGCCGCGCACCACGCGATAACCGTAAGCGCAGGACGAGGTGGAGAAGCCGGCCGCAACCCGTGCCGCTTGGCCGCGCCGCACCCCGGCCTTCATGTCGCGCAGGAACAAAGCGTTCATGGTGCCCTTGAGCCCGACGTGAAGCTCTGTGATCCGGCCCTCGTGTGAGGTCCAGATCGAGACACCATGATAGCTCAAGGTCTCATGAAGTACGGCAATGTCTTTCAGGGAGCGCGACAGCCGGTCAAGGCCCTCGGCCACCACCAGTTTGACGCGGCCGGCTTTCGCCCGTGGCCGCAAGGGTGATGGCGCGGAGACAAGGCCAGCCAGCATGGACGGGCGAACCGCACATAAAGGCAAGCCCAAACGCGCAGTTCGCCTCCCGATCCTCAGCCGTGACTACTCCAGTTCGCCGCGATCACGACATCGAGCGCAGCGTGCTGCTGCGTGGTGAGTTGGGTCTGCCCCGATGCCGGCGGAGTGAAAGCCGCCATGGCCGAGATGAGATTGTCCACTTGGCTGCCGTGCAAGACGTATCCATCCGCCGTCGTGATCTTGTCCACATGATTGGCACCGGCCGAATACCAGTCGCCAACCGTGACATTGGCCGAGGTGCCGATGACCGAGATTTTCAGATCATCACCCAGTCGCTGGAACCAAAGCTGGTCATGGGCCACGTTCGCTCCGAACGAAACCGTATCACCCTCGCCGCCATGGCCGCGGTTGTCGATGACGTCCGTTCCCGTATCGCGCCCGACCTGATAGATGTCCGCGCCGCCTCCGCCGATAAGCGTGTCGCTGCCCGAGGTGTTGAAGACGACATCGGCGCTTTCACCGGTGGAAGAAAACACCTTTTCGACGATGGCGTAGCCCGAGCCGTCCACGTTCTCGCTCTCCCACGTCACCACGAAGCCGCCGTCCGCACGCGCCGACACGCTGGGATTGGACTGGTTGCCCAGCACCGTGTCGTTGACCCGGAACTCCGCGCCGACCGTCTGGCCATCGACATTGTAGCGCTGGGCATAGACACCGTAGCCCGGCAGGGTGCCCGACAGTGGTGTGTCCTCGTCGGTCGTGAAGGTGGCGTCCGCGGCCTGCGGCGGATGGTTGACATCCACCGGTTGGCCGTCCACGAACAGCGCTACGTCTTCGATGCCGCTGACCGTCAGCCCATCCAGCATGGCGAAGGTGAAGCTCTGGCCGGCATGGGCCGGATCGGCGAAGAAAGCCTGAAAGGCCTGTAACTCGGCATGGAGAGCGGCACTGTATTGAGCCGCCGTGACCTCCACCCACAGCACGTCGTTGCCGGCCCCGCCGATGATGGTATCGGCCTCGCCCTGGCCGATACCCACAACGATCACGTCGTCGCCGTCGCCGGCATCCAGGCTGACGCCGGTCCAGGTGTCGCCGGCGATGAACACGGCATCGTCGCCCGCCCCGGTGGAAATGCGGAAGGTATTGTCCCAGCCGGCATCGTTGGAGTGGGCGTCGATGCTGATGGTGTCGTTGCCGTCGCCGGTGACGATGTCGCCGCGCTTGGCGCCCTCGATCACCACGCGGCTGTCGCCGCCGTCGCCCAGCGCCACGTCGGTGTTGACCACGTTGCGCAGCGTCACCTCGGCCGCGCCGTCACTGTGCGCCCGCACGTTCTTGATGGTGTTCCAGGCGCTGTCCACCGACAGCGTGGCGCTGGCCGCATCCTGGTAGGTCACGGTGAAGCGGTCGTTGCCGGTGATGCCCGCCGTCTGGACTTCGGCGGCGGTATAGGTATGGGGGCTCCCGAAAGCCGCCGTCCCATCCACGGTATAGGTATTGATGCCGTAATTGGGATGGTCCGTCTGCTGGTCGTTGACCTGGAACGACAGCGACACAGTCTCGGTTTCCGTGCTCATCAAAGCCCCCTTAAGCCCGAACGGACAGACGAATGAGAAAAAATGCGTACTACGCACCCCCGTCCGGACCTCATCCGGCGACAGGGCGTCCTCGACCTTCTTGGGGACGCCAGCGACCTTTCCCCGATATTATCGAGAACGCCCCCGGGACGGCCGGGCCGAACCTTGCGCCACGCATCCGGCATCACCCATCCGAACGGGGCACCCCTACCCTTTTCCGCAGATGCGCATTGGACGCGGGTGCAGCAAGAATGGGCCATGTCGCTGGGGGACCCATCGATGAGGGATGTGTTTCGCGCCGCCTTTGAGAACTCCACCTGCCCCATGGCCATCGTCGACGATTCCGGCCGGGTCGTCGAAGCCAATGCCGCCTTCGCCGAGTGCGTCGGGCAGGACAGGCGGAACCTGTCGCGACGGCCGGCCGCCGCCATCCTGGATGGCCTGCCCGCCGGTGCCGTCGCCCAGCCCATGGAAACCGAGGTCGAAACCCGCCACAGCGACGGGCCGGCGGCCCGCTGGCGGTGCAACGCCACCCCCCTGCCCGGCGGGTTCGCCACCTTGCGGCTACAATCGACGCCCGAGCTGGCCGGCTGGCCCTACGCGCTGATCGTCGACGCCATCGAGGAAGGCATCACCATCCGCGCCGAGGACGGCCACATCATCGGCGCCAACCGCGCGGCGCGCGCGTTGCTGGGGCAGTGGCGCAATCCCCGTTTCGTCAAGGCCGACGGCTCGCCCCTGGAACCGGGCGAACACCCCGCGGCGATGGCCCTGGCCGCCGACGCGCCCATCGCCGCCATCATCGGCGTCAAGGCCGGGCAGGAGGGCACGCGCTGGCTCCAGGTCAACAGCGTGCCCATCCGCCACCCCCAGGCGGGCCGCGCCGTCGTCTCCAGCTTCGCCGCGATCGACCACCTGGTGGAGACCCGGCGCCAGTTGGAGGAGCGCGAGGCCCGTTTCCGCGCCATCTTCGAGCATACCTTCGAGTTCATCGGCCTGCTGGACATGCGGGGGCGGCTAATCGAGGCCAACGCCGCGTCGCTGTCCTTCATCGGCAAGAGGCTGGACGAGGTGGCCGGCAAGCATTTCGCCGACACGCCGTGGTGGAGTCATTCACCCGAGGAGCAGGCGCGGCTGCGCGACGGCATCGCCCACGCCGCCGCCGGCGGCACCGTGCGCTTCGAGACCACCCATGTCGGCCATGACGGCCAGGGCCTGACCGTGGACTTCTCGCTGCGGCCGGTGCGCGATGCCGGCGGCGCCGTGCGCTTCATCATCCCCGAGGGCCGCGACGTCACCTATCTCAAGCGCGCCGAACAGGCCCTGACGGAAGCCAAGCTGGAAGCCGAAGCCGCCAACCACACCAAATCCGCCTTCCTGGCCTCGACCAGCCACGAACTGCGCACGCCGCTGAACGCGGTCATCGGCTTTTCCGAGGCGATCATGGCCGAAATCTTCGGCCCGGTCGGCAATCCGCGCTACGGCGAATACATCCAGCTCATCCACAGCGCCGGCACCCATCTGCGCGGCCTGATCGAGGATATCCTGGACGTCGCCCGCATCGAAACCGGCGACGTGATATTGAAGGAAGAGGACATGGACCTGGGCGACATGCTGGCGGACGTGCTGCGCCTGATGGAGCACCGCGCCGAGGAACGCAAGGTCACGCTGGACCTGTCGCTGCCCGACGACCTGCCCCGGTTGCACGCCGATCCCCTGCGCATCCGCCAGATCGCCCTGAACCTGCTGTCCAACGCGGTCAAGTTCACCCCCGCCCACGGCAGCGTGCAGGTCACGGTCAAGGTCACGCCGTCCTGGCTGCGCCTCAGCGTCACCGATACCGGCATCGGCATCGCCGACGAACACCTGGACAGCATCTGGAAGCCGTTCTTCCAGGCCGACACCACCCTGGCGCGCCGCTTCGACGGCACCGGCCTGGGCCTGCCCATCGTGCGGCACTACGTGGAAGCCCATGGCGGCAGCGTCAACGTGCAAAGCACGCCCGGGCGCGGCACCACCTTCACCGTGCTGCTGCCGCTCCACCGCCTGCGCCTCGCCGCCAACGACGAGGAGACGGAGGAAGCCGCCTCGGCGTAGCGGGAAGATGAAGCTGCCTTAGCGCAGCGGAAAGATGAAACTGAACGTCGGTGCCGGTTCGTAATGGCGGTAGTAATAGCCCGGCGGCTGGACGTAGACGATGCGCGGCGGCGGCGGACGCATGGACATGCGGTGCGGCGGCGGCACGTAGATCAC
>AGTN01646837.1_pt1 | contig 12254 bp, 12 predicted proteins | sample 314218 | NCBI WGS metagenome assembly AGTN01 (sample SAMN02954264, study PRJNA73603) | bioreactor metagenome | biome: terrestrial; feature: non-aerated bioreactor; material: poplar woody material; isolation source: poplar biomass | place: USA | collected 2006-12 | reverse complement strand
ATTCATAACTAAAATTCGGATGTTTCCCTCTTTCGATGTGGGAGAATGATTGTTAGAAAGATAGATTTAGTTTATATGCTATGCCGTTATTCTGAACAATTACAATCCTTTTTCCGACAGATATCGTTCGGCATCCATAGCGGCGCGGCACCCTGTGCCCGCAGCGGTTACTGCCTGGCGATAGATGGGATCGGCCACATCGCCGCAGGCAAAGACGCCTTCGACGTTGGTTTTTGTATAGGGGTGCTCGGTTTTTATGTAACCGACGTTGTCGAGCTCGATAAAATCTTTAAATATTTCGGTATTGGGTTTGTGGCCGATAGCCAGGAAGAATCCGTCGATGGCGAGATCCCGCTTTTCTTCATCGGGTTCGCCCATACGTTTTACCAGATGAACTCCTTCCACGCCGTTTTCCCCGAAAAGGCCTACCGCATTGTGTTCAAAGAGTATCTCAATTTTGGGGTTGTTCTTTACCCGATCCTGCATTATTTGTGAGGCGCGCAAATAAGGTTTGCGGACAATCAGATAGACTTTGTCTGCCAGGCCCGCCAGATAGGAAGCCTCTTCGCAAGCGGTGTCTCCCCCGCCTACCACGGCCACCTTTTTCTTGCGATAGAAAAACCCGTCGCATGTGGCACATGCCGATACCCCTTGTCCGGCATATTTTGTTTCGTCTTCCAAGCCCAGGTATTTGGCGGTAGCTCCGGTAGAAATAATGACTGTGTCGGCTTCGATGACGTGTTCATTATCAATCGTCACCTTTAACGGACGAACTGAAAAGTCAACGGCGGTAGCTCTTCCGGGGAATACCTCCGTACCGTATCTCTGAGCCTGTTTTTTAAGATCTTCCATCATCTGCGGCCCTGTAATGCCTTCGGGGTAGCCGGGGAAATTTTCTACCTCTGTTGTGGTAGTCAATTGTCCCCCGGGCTCCAACCCTTCGTAAAGAACGGGGTCCAGGTTAGCCCGGGAAGCGTATATTGCCGCCGTATATCCGGCAGGCCCCGATCCGATGATCAGGCAGCGTACTTTATTTCTCATTCTTATCTGTTTATGTCTGCGAACCCACTTCAAAAGAGGGCGCTTTCGTTCTGCAATAAGCAAAAAGCAAGCAAAAGCCTGCATGGTGCCATGGAGAGAAAACGACTGATTTTGCTGAAGGTTTGTTGTGATGTAATTATTGTTGCAAAGATACGACTATTCTTCTATATGTGAAACCGATATTGCCATTATCTATTTACGGTAAATGGAAAGTATAAAGAGAATTGTCTACTTTTTTCGGCTGTCGGACTGTGTATTATGAGACGCGTCCGTCTATCTGAGATCTACAATTTCAACGCCCGGGTGTTTGGTTTTATCGAAAGTAAATTCGGTATCGTTGAATTTGTAGTTGGCGTTGTAGTTGCTGATATCGATTTTGTTCTTCATCCCGTTCCCCATGGTGAGGATTATCTGCAGAATGGTGTTTGTTCCTTTGTCGATCGCCACCGCCACTGCTTTGAACTCTTTGCTGCCGTTCGTCGGAATCATCTCGATCAGATGTACGCTTTTGCCGTTTACCGTCCCCGATAGCGGAGCCTTCAACGTATATCCGTTTTTGTACATTCCCAGAAGTGCCAGCGGACTGATGGCGGCAACTTCCTCACCGGTGGGATTGCTGATGCTCACTTCGTTCACTTCTTTCATCAGCACCCATTGGGTTGTCCCGTCGAACCATATATCCATCGCATCCATCTCCAGTTTGAATCTGTTCCCTTTGATGAAGGCTTTCCCCGACTGAGATTCATACTCTACGCCCTCCGGTTCCAGCGTGGTGTTTTTGAAAAATAGTTGAATGCCGTCGGATGCCTCAAACGCAGCGTATGCTTTGTTCAGTATAGCTCTTGCGTCGCCGGAATTTTGCGAGAAAGAACCAAATACGAAGAGGAGAGCGGCTATAGTGAGAATATTTTTTTTCATACGATTATTTTATTTTCTTCTTTGTGGTGTATGGAACTCGCGATAATCATGTTCTTGAGCGTTATTGATTTTCATGCTCGTTTCATAATGTATACTTTTGGAAACTTTTGTACAGAATAGACGAAAAATAAGGCGCCAGGTTTAATGGCCAGGCTCCACAACTGTTCCTCGTACCGTGTTTCATAACGGTTCCCCCTTAATCTATTAAGCGCGTTCAATTCATCGAATTCAGCAGTTTCTCCAGTGAATATTCATCGGTGATAAACACTTCACGCGGTTTGCTGCCCTGTGCGGCGCCTACAATCCCTGCGGCTTCAAGCTGATCCATCAGCCTTCCTGCCCGATTGTATCCGATAGAAAACTTACGCTGAATGAGCGATGTGGAACCTTGTTGATGCACCACGATGAGCCGTGCGGCTTCTTCGAACAGCGCGTCTCTGTCGTTCAGATCAACCGCACCGGGGGCAGCTTCGGTTTCGGTAGCCACTTCCGGAAGCGGGAAAGCGTTGTCGTACCCATGCTGTTTTCCGATATATTGTGCTATATCTTCCACCTCGGGCGTATCCACAAAGGCGCACTGAATACGGATAAGGTTGCTTCCTTGCGAAAACAGCATGTCGCCGCGGCCGATGAGCTGATTAGCCCCGCTCATATCGAGGATGGTGCGTGAATCGATCTGCGAGGTTACGCGAAAAGCCATTCTGGCCGGGAAATTGGCTTTAATGGTTCCGGTAATGATGTTGGTGGTGGGGCGTTGCGTGGCAATCACCATATGCATTCCCACGGCGCGCGCTTTTTGCGCAATGCGGGCGATGGGCATTTCAATCTCTTTTCCGGCTGTCATAATCAGGTCGCCGAACTCATCTATCACCACCACAATATAAGGCATATATCTGTGTCCGGTATTGGGATTTAAGCGGCGTTTGATGAATTTTTCGTTATACTCTTTAACAGTACGCACATGCGCTTTCATCAGCAGCTCATACCGATCGTCCATCTCTTTGGTGAGTGAGTTCAATGTTTGTGTCACTTTGGTCACGTCAGTGATGATCGCTTTCTCTTCGTCGGGAAGTTTGGCGAGATAATGCTTTTCAATGGTAGAATAGATATTGAATTCTACCATTTTCGGATCGATCAGCACCATCTTCATTTCCGACGGATGCTTTTTGTAGAGCAGGGAGGTGATGATGGCGTTCAGTCCCACCGACTTCCCCTGTCCGGTCGCGCCGGCCACCAAAAGGTGCGGCATCTTGGTGAGATCGAAAATAAATACCTCGTTCGTGATGGTTTTCCCCAATGCGACGGGCAAATCGTAGGTGCACTCCTGAAATCTTTTGGAGGAGATGACCGATTGCATGGAGACAATCTGCGGATCTTTGTTGGGTACCTCAATGCCGATAGTGCCTTTCCCCGGCATCGGCGCAATGATACGGATGCCCAAAGCCGAAAGACTGAGTGCGATATCATCCTCCAGGTTTCTGATTTTGGAGATACGGACACCCGCTTGCGGAACAATCTCGTAGAGGGTGATGGTAGGACCTACGGTGGCTTTAATGGAGGTTATCTCAATTCCGTAATTACGAAGAGTATGGATGATCTTATCTTTATTCTCATTCTGTTCGTTCATATCCACACCTTTGTCTCCGGTGCTGTATACCTTTAACAAATTCATGGTAGGGAACCGGAACGAGGAGAGATCTTTTCTCGGATCGTAATCTTCCTGTAATTCCGGCTGGATCGCCCCCGTATCCGTCGCTTCTTTTCTATCTTCCTCCGGATGCAGGGTGTGGGCGGCTTCGTCGTCCTTCGGGACAATCACTTCGAACTCATCATTTTGTTTCGGTTGCTTTTTTGTCACAGAAGCCTGTAACGGCGTGGAAGTAGAAGTTCGGGGAGGTACGAAGCCCTCTGTTCTCTTGATGAATTCTTCCGGTTCACTTATTCCGCCGGATTCCTCTGCGGCATATTTCTTCTTTTTCAGGGATGCAAAAATCCGCCTGAGCACTCCGGGTTTACGCTCTGTTTCCGGTTCAAAATCCCCGGGTTCATCTTCTACATTAACTACATCGTCATGGAATGGAAAAGAGGGTTTACTGTTTACAAGTGTTTTCTGTATATTATACATGGAACTTTTTCGTACAATCACTACGAGGATGACGATAAACAAAAGGATGAGCAGCACTACGCCGGGCCATCCCACACTACTTTCCAGAATCCGTTCAATCTGTATTCCGTGTGCTCCGCCCCATTTCACATGGGTGTCGGGGAAGAGTCGGTCTAAAATAAAGGCACTGGTGATGGAGCCGCAGATAAGTCCGAATGCAGTAGTAAACAGCGCTTTCAGAAAAGGAAAATCGGAGACTCTCATCATCCGCAGCCCTATATAAATCAAAAAGATAGGAATTAAGGCCGAAAAGACGCCGAACCAATCGTTCACAAGCAGCTCGGCAATATAGGCACCCCCCGCACCGGTCCAGTTTTCCACCTCCGGCGCATCGGAGCGAATCAGTTCCATGAACGACTTATTCAACACTTTGCTCTGGTCGGCAGCACCCGTAAAGAAGAACGAAATGATGGCCAACAGCATGAAGATACCTATGAAAGCCACAATTACACCCAAAATAAAGTGCGTGCGTTCACTTTTGATAAAGTGCAAAAATCCGTTCTCTTTTTTTTCGGGAGGAAGCGGCTGTTTTTTTTCTTATTCTTCTTTTCTTTCTTTTTACCATAGTATTCTCTTTCCTTCCCCTTCATCCGGTGGTTGTTGATCTGTTCAGTGCCCTGAAGTAGAGGTGAAAAAGTATTATCAGTGAATTAATGTACAAACATACATAAAAAAGTCGGGAGATTTTATATACCCGGCCAATAAAAATCAAGGCCCCAACCGTTGTATACATAATTAACGTACTTAAAAGGTACACCGTTTATGGTTGTTTCCCAAAAGGATTTTATCGGTAAATGCCGCTTTATCCATTTATACCTGCATTTTTATGCAGATTAAAAGCCGGCCTCTTAGGGACGACTTTCAGGAGTAGTCACTTACTACCAAATTCCGGCGGAATGATATACGAATGGTGTGGAATCAGCTTAATAAGCGGCGGCTCAAATGAGTTAAATGGGAAAAAGGACTGTACAAAAAGTCGGCAGTAAAATATCTGCAAACCAAGTACAGGGAAAATCCCCGGCTTTTTGCCCACTGGTTATTGGTGCATTCATAAAATTAATTGTATTTTCAATACAAAAGATTAATTTTACGTGATTTACTGACATGAAGAGCCGTATGAAGGGAGACTTTCACGTACGGTTCCGTGAGAACGCAGGGGTGAGATTCCTTTACGTGACTCGATTAGCGGAAGTTTTACAAAGCTGCGTGTGACAAAATAGTTTCAGAAGCTGTCTTTTTAAGAAAAAACGTATGAAAAAAACAATTATTCTGATATGCTTTATCTTTCTTAAATTTATAGTTCAATATTCGTTGATTAGCCCAGAATACGAATTGCAGAGAGATGAATTTTTGCACTTAGATCAAGCGAACCATTTAGCTTGGGGATATTTATCTGTTCCACCAGTCACTTCTTGGATTTCATATATCATCAAAATTTTAGGGAATTCTGTTTTTTGGATTAAATTCTTCCCTGCTCTTTTCGGAGCTGTAACAATATTTGTAGTTTGGAAAACAATTGAAGAATTAAAAGGAAATCTTTTTGCCCTAATCTTCGGAACAAGCTGCATTACTTTTTCTGTTTTATTTCGGTTAAATGCTTTATACCAACCAAATTCATTAGAAGTTCTTTGTTGGACTTCATTTTATTATTTCATAATAAGATATCTAAATAGCAATCAAACAAAATGGATATATCTAATTGCAATAACGTTTGCGATTGGTTTTTTGAATAAGTACAATATTGCTTTCCTGATTTTAGGTATTATTCCTGCAATACTTTTAACAACCGAAAGGAAAGTCTTAATCAATAAGAATTTATATTACGGAATTGCGTTAGTAATTTTACTCATTCTTCCGAATTTAATTTGGCAATTCAATAACAATTTTCCCGTTATACATCATCTTAAAGAACTATCGGAAACTCAACTTGTCAATGTAAATCGATGGAGTTTTATTCGCTCTCAATTTTTATTTTTTCCTGGAACTTTTATTGTTATTGCTTTCGGACTTTATTCATTGTTAAAGTATCAAACTTTTGCAAAATATCGTTTATTCTTTTGGTCTTTCTTTATAACCATTGGAATTTTCTTTCTTTTGAAAGCGAAAGATTATTATACGATTGGAATCTATCCAATTTATTTTGCTTTCGGCTCAGTTTATATTTCAACATTGTTAGAAAACAAAGCCGGAAAAATTATGAAACCTGTACTGATAATCTTGGTCATTATTTTATTCATTCCTGTTTACAATATTGCTTTTCCCAACAAAAGCCCGCAATACATTGCAAATCATCAGGATAAATACAAAAAATTTGGAATGCTAATTTGGGAAGACGGAAAAGAACATCAGTTACCACAGGATTTTGCAGATATGTTGGGCTGGAAAGAACTCGCAAGAAAAGTTGATAGTGTTTATTTGGAAATTCCAAACCCGAAAAACACTTTAGTATTGTGCGATAACTATGGGCAGGCAGGAGCCATCAACTATTATTCGAAATACGGAATTCGTGCTGTATCATTCAGTGCAGATTATATCAATTGGTTTGATTTAGACACAGAATATTATAATTTAATTCGGGTTAAAAATGCTTGGGAAAGGGAAAATGAATGGGAAGAAACTTCTCCTTATTTTCAAAAATCAATAATATCCGACTCAATTACCAATAAGTATGCGAGAGAAAATGGCACCACTATTTTTGTTTTATCAATGTCAAAATTGATATTAATGAAAGGATAAAAAACGAAGTGGAAGAAGAAAAAACTTCCGCTACGGCGTGTCATAAAAGAAAGCGGTAGCAGTAGATTTTCGAGCAGTTCAGCCTGCATCAGCTTCAGCACGCCGGATACGCACAAGTGCTCCACAGTCCGCTTGCTTTTTATACACGCAGACTATTAGCGGTCATTATATAAATAAAATACAAAATTCCAAATTATGGACAAAAAGCATAACTATCCAGTAACAGTAAAATGGACAGGAAATAAAGGTTCGGGGACAAGTGATTATAAAGCATACGAAAGAAATCATTCAATCCTTATTAATAATAAAAGCGAAATTTTCTGTTCTTCAGACCCTGCATTTAGAGGAGATAAAACGAAACATAATCCGGAAGATTTATTCGTATCTTCTTTGTCCGCATGTCATATGCTTTGGTATCTCCATTTGTGCTCAAAGTCAGGAATCGTTGTTATAGATTATATAGATAATGCAGTTGGAGTAATGGTGGAAACAACAAATGGAAGTGGACGTTTTGAAGAAGTTACTCTAAATCCAATAGTAACTGTTACTGAAAGTACAATGATTGAAAAAGCGAATGAATTGCATAAAGAAGCACATGAGTTATGCTTTATTGCAAATTCAGTTAATTTTTCCGTAAAACATAAGCCAATAGTGCAAGTGATATAAAACAACAAACAGCCAACACGCGGTATAACCTACCGCCAACCATTATGTGTAATTTCGGCGCAAAAAAAGAAGCAATGGAGAAAAAAATAATAAGTGAAGTTCGTAAAGCATTGAAAGATTGTGTTGACAATAAAACACTTGAATCATCGAGTCGCTTTTTTAAAGAAGGAGAAAAAGCGTTAGTTTATGGTGTAAAGATGGCGGAAGTCAGCAAAATAGGCAAGGAATCTTTCAAACGAATAAAAGAAATTTCAAAACAAGAAATCTTTAAACTTTGTGAAGAACTTTGGAAGTCAAAATATCTTGAAGAAGCGGTTGTTGCCTGTATATGGGCGGAATCTTTACACAAGAAATACGAACCGTCCGACTTTAGGGTTTTCGAGCATTGGGTCAAAAATTACGTGAACAATTGGGCTGATTGCGATACTTTATGCAACCATACAATTGGTACTTTTATGATGATGTATCCCGAATATATTAGAGAGTTGAAAAAATGGGCAAGATTATCCAATCGGTGGATTAAAAGAGCTTCTGCTGTAACTTTAATTATACCCGCCAGAAAAGGAATGTTTTTGAAAGACATTCTTGAAATTGCAGACATTCTTCTTCTTGACAAAGATGATATGGTGCAAAAAGGTTACGGTTGGATGTTGAAAGCTACGAGCGAAGCTTATCAAAAAGACGTTTTTGATTATGTGATATCGAAAAAAGCTGTAATGCCACGTACTGCATTACGTTATGCCATTGAAAAAATGCCAAAAGAATTAAGAGTTGAAGCAATGAAAAAATAAAAACGATACACAACACTCTGCTTGGCCTAAGTATGGATGCATGCCCGTTAAAAACTTTAATGCCGGTAAAAAATGCACCTTATCGACTTTTTGTTAATCAGGTAATGATGAAAGGCGGAAAAACCGCTTTAGGTGAAACGGTTACTTTTGAGATTGAACAAGACACTTGCCGACTTGGAACAAATTATACAAATGGGTTTCAAAGAAGGTTTTACGATGACTCTAAGCGATTTAGACAAATTGGTCAACAATTTGTCTAAAAGGTCATTAGTATAGACTTGAAATCGTATGATGGGTCAAAGGATGTAAAAAACATAAAGGCTCCGATATTTATGGTCATTGGCGATGCCGACTGCGTACTATATGAGTATGCATTGAAACTGTCCCGACCTCAATGCAACACCACCTGCATTTTAATGATGCTGCTGAAAGCGAACAGGATAAACCAGTGTCGTCGTAATTGAAAAAACGAAGCACTCTCAACTACGTCTAAATCAGCCCGAAATGCTGCAATGCTTTTAAGATGCCATCATTGTCGACCGAATCGGTAACATAGTCTGCCGCCTGCTTGACATCGTCGTTTGCATTTCCCATTGCGATGCCGATACCGGCATGACGGAGCATTTCAATATCATTTCCCCCATCGCCGAAGGCCATTACCTCTTCTGTCGAAAACCCGTAATAACGACAGAACTGGTCTATCCCGATACCTTTGTCCACTCCTTTGGCAATAACGTCGGCAAAGGTCGGATACCACCGCATGGCCGAACAGTTCGGCAGCAGACTCATTATTTCGTCCTCCTGCGAATTTTTGAAAAACGCCGTCAACTGGAATAATTCCTGATCCCGATAATAGTCGAGAGTGTTCACCGGCATCATATCCTGTTTCAGCAAATTCATGAGATATTTCATTTCGTGGTCTATGTAATTAACGGAAAGCGTATGTTCCTCCACGAAAAGACAGGGAAAATCCTTTCTCTGTTGCAAATAATCAATGAAGTTATGGATATCAGACCGGTCAATGCTTTTTTTGAATATCACGTTATCGGTGCCCTGCAAACAGTAACAGCCATTCAACGTAATATATCCGTCAAATTCGGTATTATCCAGATTGTTGATTACCGAAAAATGCCTGCCTGTAGCGATAAATACTTTAATCCCCTTGTTCCTGATTTTTTCGATCGATTTTTTGGTGGAATCGGGTATCCGATGTGTTTTGAAACTGACCAAAGTACCGTCAATGTCAAAAAATATTGCTTTTATCATAAATGCTTTTAACCTGACTTTTTTACAAATGTACAAAATATTCTTTAAAGGAAAGCCCCAACAGGGATTGGAGCCTCATTGACACTTTTGATACTCTTCTTTGCATTGTTATAGATATTTTTAAATTAAAACCTTACATTTGCAAAACACATCAATAATTTGGCGAATGGAACTGAATAGGTTAAAAGTTGTACTTGTAGAGAAAAACCGCATAGTTCAAGACCGCTTGTTTGGATCTGACTTTGACCAGGAGATAAAACGTATAGAAGGAAAACGTGACGGATCGAACTACTAAAAATATTTTCAACATTTAGAAAAATAGAATTAAAAGGCCGATATTTGCAGCGAGTTATTTGAGGAAATGCGGCGTAAAATATAGAAACAGAAACGGTTGCCAATTCGTTACCTCGTTACCCCATCGTTAACGGTCATTGTTAGATGAAACAAGCTGTACAGATAAAAGGACAGATAAACAAAATGAAAAAAGCAATAATAATTGGAGCGACATCCGGGATAGGCAAGGGACTTGCCAAGTCGCTTGTTGCTGAAGGTTTTAAAGTGGGCATAACGGGTAGAAGGACTGAATTGCTTGAAAATTTGTACTCAGAAGCCCCTAGTTCCTATATCATAAAGTCTTTTGATATTACAGATACCAAAACTGCGATAGAGAAATTGGAAGAACTGATATCTGAACTTGGGGGACTTGACTTGCTTATCTTAAGTTCCGGAACAGGGGATATAAACGAGAAATTAGACTTTGAAATTGAAAAACGCACCATTAATACAAATGTGATTGGGTTTACGTGTATTGTAGATTGGGCCTTTCACTACTTTAAAAAACAAGAATTTGGACATTTAGTTGCAATAAGTTCCATTGGCGGACTTCGCGGAAGCAGACACGCACTTTCATACAATGCAACAAAAGCATACCAGATAAATTACCTGGAAGGGTTAAGACAAAAAGCAACGAAAATCAAAGGACAAATTCTCATAACAGACATTCGTCCCGGACTTGTTGATACTGCGATGGCCAAAGGAGAAGGATTGTTTTGGGTAATGCCTGTTGAAAAAACGGTTCAACAGATTTTTGGAGCAATAAAAAAGAAGAGAAAAGTTGTATATGTCACAAAACGTTGGAGAGTGGTTGCAACTATATTAAAGTGGTTACCGAGACCGGTCTATGACAGAATGTAACGAAAGAATAACGATGAACCGCTGAGTCGTATCAGTGGTCAGGTGTGAACGACATTGAAATAAAAAAAGAATGCAAATAAATTAATTTATTGATTAACAAATAGATATATATAAAAACATATTATGAAATGAAAAAAATAGTTTTTTTTCTCATTATAGGAATGGTATTTATTTCTTGTGAGAATGACAATTTAAGCATCATCGACGGAAATCGTTTTTTAGTTGACAGAATTTACGATTATCATGATATATTAATTGGTGAATTTTATTATAATAATAAGAATCAATTAATTAAAGCATCGTGGAACACACATTCCGATGAATTTGTCTATAAAAATAATCGGGTAAAAGAGATTAAAAGGACAATGATCGCTGATAATTACATTGGAGATACAACCATAAATTTATACTATGATAATCGTGGACGTATTATTAAAGTGGGGTATAATGGTGCAGAACCTGTAAATACGTATTCGTATTTACCCAATGGGAAATTAGATCTTCCCGGAGTAGAATATGATAAGAATTCAAATATAGTACGATTTACTCAAATGCTCAAAAATCCCGACCCGATAGAGGATGAACCTGAAGAATTTGAATGGATAGGAGAATATGAGTATGATGAAAAGTTGAAGCCAAATTTTGGAATTGGAGATGTTTTTGTTTATTCTCCTTTATTCAATTATAATGATGATGTTCGGATAATAAACAACCTGTCTCATAATAATGTAACAAAATTTACAAATAATGGACGGGTTACAGATACTTATATTTACACGTATAATGAATACGGTTTGCCGGTAAGTATCGAAACCAAATGGGAAGGTATTGAAACAACCGAACCGATGATTTGGAAACTACAATATAAAGAAATTAGCGAATAGTGACCGAACCGTTAACACGTGGTTTACCGTCCATACAAGTTGATATAAAACAACTATTCGTGATACCGCTAACCGTCATGTGTAATTTCGGCGCAAGAAAAGAAGAAAGGGTGAAAAAAATAATATGTGAAGAACCGGACGAAGAAATGGGCAGTGTATGAATATTTTTTTAGGAATGGAAGACGAAATTTTTATTTAGCTTCACGAGACAGGGGAAATAGAAAAATTGCCGACATAATTGGCGAACTGAATAACCAATGAAAATATAACTACTGCTACGACACCGCACAATATTTGAAAAAATATGATGAAAACGCCGTACTTGACGACCTGTCTGTCGGACGGACTTTTACAGGGCACGACGGGATCCGCAAGTATTTTGAAGATTATTTCATCGGGTACAAAACCCAGACACGAATGGTAAAAGCAGACATCAAAGATAACTCAGCACAGATTGAAGTTGAATTTACAGGCGAATTTCCCGAAGGAAAAACCGGCGGGATATTTGATTTTATATTCAAAAACGGAAAAATAACATCAGCAAAAGCGGATTTGTTGTAACAAAAATTTGAAACGATGAATAAAACAGATTTT
>AGTN01705232.1_pt1 | contig 12306 bp, 12 predicted proteins | sample 314218 | NCBI WGS metagenome assembly AGTN01 (sample SAMN02954264, study PRJNA73603) | bioreactor metagenome | biome: terrestrial; feature: non-aerated bioreactor; material: poplar woody material; isolation source: poplar biomass | place: USA | collected 2006-12 | reverse complement strand
GCTGATTCAATTGATTCTCGACCATCCGCAACTGGCGGAGGAATACGGAGAAAGGCTCGGCGAGACGGCTTTGGCCGATTCCGCACTTGACAACCTTAGACAGGGGATTCTAAAGCACCTCGATAGCGCCCGCGACCTTGACTCGGAGGCCTTACAGGGCCATTTGAGGTCCGTCGGGTTTTCCCGCGTGCTGGACTCCCTGCTGGATGCGAGTACAACCGATATCGCCCGGCCCAACGAGGTCAACGAGGCCAGAACACTGTGGGATCATACCTTCACTCTCTACACCAGACGGGAACTCATGGCTGACGTCGGCGACGCGCTGCGGCGGCTGGCCGATGACATGTCGGAGCCCAATCTGGACCGGCTGAACGCGCTCAATGCGCGCGAGGCCAAGATAATCGGCGGCGGCGACGGGACGGATTAGCACCCGCCTCGCTTGTCTCGTGACGAAGACATTGCAATCATGAGTGGCTGGCGGCCGTTTTCCGGGGGGAAAGCGGCAAGGCCCGAGGCCAAGGCAGGATTCCAGGAGCGGTGGTTTAATGGCGACCAAATCCCAGAACACGGCGGAAGTGAACGAGAGCCAGGACGAGAATCTGGACGGTCCGCTGCTCGATACCCTTGGCGTTGCCGTCAAGAAGATGGTCGCGCGGGGGCGCGAGCGCGGCTACGTCACCTATGACGAACTCAACGCCGCCCTTCCGCCGGACGAGGTGTCATCCGAACAGATCGAGGACACCATGGCCATGCTGAGCGAACTCGGCATCAACGTGGTCGAGAGCGAGGAAGGCGAGGAAGCCGCGCCGGCCGAGGCCGAAGGCGAAGGCGGGGAAGATTCCGAAGGCTATTCCGGCAGCGGCAACGTCGACGAGGAAGACCTTGGCCGCACCGACGACCCGGTGCGCATGTACCTGCGCGAGATGGGTTCGGTGGAACTGCTGAGCCGCGAGGGCGAAATCGCCATCGCCAAGCGCATCGAGGCGGGCCGCAACATGATGATCGGCGGCATCTGCGAAAGCCCGCTGACCATCCGCGCCGTGGTCGACTGGCACGACGCCCTGCAGAACGGCCAGATGCTGCTGCGCGACATCATCGACCTGGACGCCACCTACGGCTCGGGCCCCGGCGCCGACCTGTCGGAGGAGGAACTCGAGCGCGGTCCCAACGAGGAGGCCGGCAAAAGCGAGGCCGAAGGCGAGGCCAAGGAAGAGGGCGAAGACGAGGAAAACCGCGAATCGCCCGAGGGCGAGGACGGCGAAGGCGAGGCCGAGGGCGAAGGTGAAGGCGAGGACGCCAGCATCTCGCTGGCCGCCATGGAAGCCCAGCTGATGCCCCAGGTGCTGGAGACCTTCGAAGCCATCTCGGCGACCCATTCCAAGCTGGAAAAGGTTCTCAAGGACCGTCTGGCCGCCATGTACAAGGGCGAAAGCGTCAGCGCGGCGGCGGAAAAGAAGTACGACAAGCTGAAGGCCGAGATGGTCGGCCTGATGGACGGCGTGCACCTGAACAACGGCCGCATCGAGCAACTGGTCGAGCAGATGAACGGCCTCAACAAGCGCCTGATGGTGCAGGAGGGCCGCCTGTTGCGCCTGGCGGAATCGTGCCGCGTCAAGCGCCAGGACTTCCTCGACAGCTACTTCGGCAGCGAACTGGACCCGAAATGGCTGGAGGTGGTCGGGGTCAAGACCAAGCAATGGAAGGACTTCGCCGAGAAGCACGGCCGCGAGGTCGCCGACATCCGCGCCAAGATCGCCGAGGTCTCGGGCGAATCCGGCCTGCCGATCAGCGAGTTCCGCCGCATCGTCCAGACCGTGCAGAAGGGCGAGCGCGAGGCCAGCAAGGCCAAGAAGGAAATGATCGAGGCCAACCTGCGCCTGGTCATCTCCATCGCCAAGAAGTACACCAATCGCGGCCTGCAGTTCCTCGACCTGATCCAGGAGGGCAACATCGGCCTGATGAAGGCGGTCGACAAGTTCGAGTACCGCCGCGGCTACAAGTTCTCGACCTATGCCACCTGGTGGATCAGGCAGGCCATCACCCGCTCCATCGCCGATCAGGCCCGCACCATCCGCATCCCGGTGCACATGATCGAGACCATCAACAAGCTGGTCCGCACCTCGCGCCAGATGCTGCACGAGATCGGCCGCGAGCCGACACCGGAGGAACTGGCGGAAAAGCTGTCCATGCCGCTGGAGAAGGTGCGCAAGGTCCTCAAGATCGCCAAGGAGCCCATCTCGCTGGAGACCCCCATCGGCGACGAGGAGGATTCCCATCTCGGCGACTTCATCGAGGACAAGAACGCGGTGCTGCCGTTGGACGCCGCCATCCAGGCGAACCTGCGCGAGACCACCACCCGCGTGCTCGCCAGCCTGACGGCGCGCGAGGAACGCGTGCTGCGCATGCGCTTCGGCATCGGCATGAACACCGACCACACCCTGGAAGAGGTCGGCCAGCAGTTCAGCGTGACCCGCGAGCGCATCCGCCAGATCGAGGCCAAGGCACTGCGCAAGCTGAAACACCCCTCGCGGTCGCGCAAGCTGCGCAGCTTCCTCGATACGTAGAGCACGCATTTTTCGGGAGCCCCCTTCCGGCCTCGCGGCCGGGAGGGGCTTTTGTATCCAGAAAGTATGCGTTATGGTGCGCATTCGCGAGGTGGGGCCTGTAGCTCAATGGTTAGAGCCGGCCGCTCATAACGGTCTGGTTGCAGGTTCGAGTCCTGCCGGGCCCACCAAACTTGCCACGACCGCTGGGGGGCGGGGACAGGGCGGATGCGGAAGATGTTTGTGGACGGCCGCGGCTTGCCGCCGGGAACATGGCGCGACGAGACCGGCCCGGCCGACCCGGAAGCCGGCACATGGTGACGGCCCGGCCCACTCCTTCCGCCACCCACCACGTCCTGGCCCTGACCATCGTCGCGGTGACCATGCTGACCATCGCCAGCATCGCCTGGTTCGGCTGGACCGCGCTGGGCAAGTTCACCGCCGTCCATACGCTGTGGTCCGATTACAGCCACCGCGAGCTGACCATCACCGAGAACTTCTCGCGCATGCGCAGTTCGCTCGGCTACGGCGGCTTCATCCATAATTTCAAGAATTACGTCCTGCGCCAGGACCAGCGCTATGCCGCGCGCATCGAGCACGACCGCGAAAGCTTCCGCGCCGCCATCGACCGCCTCGATCCCTTCTTCACCGCCGAGGACGAGCGCGCCGCGCTGGCGGAGGTGCGCCGCACCTTCGAGGAATATTTCAGCAAGTTCGAGATCGCCAAGACTCTGGTCGCCACCGGCAGGACCGCCGAACAGATCGACCACGTGGTCAAGGTGGACGACGCCAACGCCATCGCCGCCCTGGCGGTGCTGAGTTCGAAGGTGCGCTACCGCGCCGGCGCGCAGGAGGAAAAGGCGCGCGCCGCCATGGAGGCCGCCATCTCGTTCCTGCTGGGAGGCAGCGTCATCCTGCTCATGGTGGCCGCCGCCGCCGGGGCCATGCTGTTCTTCCTCAAACGCATCACCGCCACAAACGCCGCCCTGAACAGGACGCGGTGCGAGGCGGAGGAGGCGCTGGCCACCTTGCAGCGCGCCCAGGCCATTCTGGTGGAAGCGGAAAAGATGGCCTCGCTCGGCCAGTTGGTGGCCGGCATCGCCCACGAGATCAACACTCCCGTGGGCGTGACCCTGAGCGCCGCCACCCATCTGGCGGCCCAGGCCGAGCAGACGGACAAACGCTACGCCGAGGGCGAACTGAGCGGCGACGAACTGGAAGCCTTCCTGGCCATGGCGCAAGAGGCCTGCCGGCTGATGACCATGAATTCCCAGCGCGCCGCCGAACTGATCCAGAGCTTCAAGCAGGTCGCCGTGGACCAGACCGCCGACGCGCGGCGGATCTTCGACCTGGGCACCTACCTCAACGAAATCCTGCTCAGCCTGCGCCCCGCCCTGAAGGCGCAGCCGGTCACCGTCGAGGTCGACTGCCCGGCCGGCATCACCGTCGACGGCTATCCGGGAGCGCTGTCCCAAGTGGTCAGCAACCTCATCAACAATTCGCTGCTGCACGGCTTCGGGCCGGGCGGCGGCGGACGCATCACGCTCACCGCCCGGTTACGGGGCGACGGTTCCGTGCAATTGGTCCATGCCGATGACGGCAGGGGCATTCCCGCGCACCTGCTGCCCAAGGTGTTCGACCCGTTCTTCACCACCCGGCGCGATGCCGGCGGCAGCGGCCTGGGGCTGCACATCGTCTACAATATCGTCCACCAGCGCCTGGGAGGGACCATCGCGGTGGATTCCCCCTCCGGCGGCGGGGCACGCTTCCTGATCCAGATGCCCTTGCACCATCCCGATGCCCGGAGTGTCGCCTGATGTCCGACCAAGATCCGCCGGCCCGCAAGCCGCTCAACCTCAAGAAACCGGCCGAGGGCGGCCCGCTGCTCAAGCCGGCGCGGTCGGGCAATCCCTGGCGCCTGCTGGTGGTGGACGACGACCCGGCGGTGCACGACATCACCCGGCTGATCGTCGCCAACGTCCAGTTCCGCAACCGCGGCGTCGAGATGCTGAGCGCCTTCAGCGCCGCCGAGGCGGCCGAGGTGATGCGCCGGACCGGCGACATCGCCGTGGTGCTGCTGGACGTGGTGATGGAGACCGACGACGCCGGCCTGAAACTGGTGCGCACCATCCGCGAGGAGATCGGCAACACCTCGGCCCGCATCATCCTGCGCACCGGCCAGCCCGGCCAGGCGCCGGAGGAACGGGTGATCGTCGATTACGACATCAACGACTACAAGGCCAAAAGCGAGCTGACGGCGCAGAAGCTGTTCTCCGCCCTGATCACCGCCTTGCGCTCATACCAGGACATCACCTCGCTGGAGGCCAACAGACGCGGCCTGACCGCCATCATCGAAAGCGCCGACACGCTGTTCCAGATGCCGTCCATGCGCCAGTTCGCCGCCGGCGCCCTGGAGCAGCTGAGCACCTTCGTCGGCGTCAATGCCGACGGCATCCTGTGCGCCGAGATGGGCCACTTCCCGGAAAGCCAGCCGCGCGACTGCAACATCCACATCCTGGCCTGCAACGGCACGTTCGAGAATTGCGGCGGCTGCACCCTGGGATCGGGCTGCCTGCACGAGGCCGCCGCCGAGATCGTGCGCCAGGCCTTCGCCAAGCAGCACAGCGTCATCAGCGACGAATACGCCGCGCTGTACATCGCCGGCGGCGTGCAGACCCGTGCCAGCGTCGCCCTGATCCATAGCGGCGACTTCGCCCGGAACATCGACCAGCAGTTGCTGAAGATCTTCATGAACAAGATTTCCATCGGCTTCCAGAACGTCACCCTGCACGAACACCTGGAGCATCTGGTCATCCAGCGCACAACCGCCCTGGAGGCCGCCAACATCGAACTGGAGCGGCTGGCCACCACCGATTCCCTGACCGGCATCCTGAACCGCCGCGCCTTCCTGGCCCGGGCCGAGGCCGAGTTCGGCCGCAGCCGCCGCCACGGCCACCCCCTGTCGGTGCTGGCGGTGGACATCGACCATTTCAAGGCGGTCAACGACCGTTTCGGCCATGCCGGCGGCGACGAAGTGCTGTGCGCGGTGGTGCGCGCCATGCAGGAAGACCTGCGCAACGGCGACATGGCGGCCCGGCTCGGCGGCGAGGAATTCATCCTGCTGCTGCCCGAAACATCCCTGGCCGGAGCGGTGGAGGTGGCCGAGCGGGTGCGCTGCCGCGTCGCCGGGATTCCGTTCGATTTCGACGGCACCGCCCATCTGGTCACCATCAGCATCGGCGTGGTCGAGGCCTTGGACGGCGACGGCAAGCTCGATTCCATGCTGTCGCGCGCCGACGACAATCTCTATCGGGCCAAGGAGGAGGGGCGGAACAGGGTGATCTCGACGCCTTGACGGGCCGGCGCTATGGTGGGCGCCAGCGGCACAACCATTCCGGCGTTCCCATGCATGAGATCCTGACCAGTTTCCTGCTGGTGTTCGGTTCGCTGTTCCCCATCGTCAACCCGCCGGGCAGCGCCTTCATGTTCCTGGCCCACACCCGCGCCGGCACCCGTGCCCACCGGGCGGAACTGGCGCTGCGGGTGGCGGTCTACGCCTTCCTCATCATCAACGGCTCGCTCTACGTGGGCTCGGCGGTGCTGACCCTGTTCGGGGTGTCGATCCCGGCGCTGCGCGTCGGCGGCGGGCTGGTCATCGCCGTGGCCGGCTGGCGCCTGCTCAACGCCAAGCCCGGCGCCACCGACCGCGACGTCGAGGTGGAATACACCCCCGAGGGCCTGCGCTCGGCCGCCTTCTATCCGCTGACCATGCCGCTGACCACCGGGCCGGGCACCATCGCCGTGACCATCGCGCTGGGCACCAGCCACCCCTTCGCCCACAGCGCGCCGTCCTGGTCCATCCTGGGCGCCCTGCTGGCGGCGGCGGCCATCAGCGCCCTGATCTATCTGTGCTTCCGCTTCGCCGACCGCATGGAGGGCCTGCTGGGCCGGGCGCTGACCGACGCGCTGATGCGCCTGTTCGCCCTGCTGCTGCTGTGCATCGGCGTCGAGATCATCTGGCGCGGCGTATCGGAAATGGTGCGCAGCCTGTAAGTCCGATTCCCCCATGCGGAATAAGGGCTTTACGTGCCTGGGAATAAAATCTATTATCTAGTAGATTTTGTCTTATGAGGCCGCGCAATGCCTGCCACGGTCACGCTCCTGGAACAGCGCCGGATCGAAGCCGCCATTCTGAAGCCCACCTTCGACGCCATCGCCGAACGCTGGGGCCGCGATGCCGCCCTCGAGGTGATCGGCACGGTCGTCGAACGGCAGGCGTTCCAGAAAGGGCGGGAACTGCGGACCCAATGGCCGGCGGGCGACATCCCGGCCTTCGCCCAGGTGTGGGACATCTTCGCCGAAGGGGACGCGCTGGACGTGGAGTTCGTCGAGCGCCGGCCCGACCGCCTGCACCTCAAGGTCACGCGCTGCCGCTATGCCGAATCCTATGCCGCCATGGGCATGGCCGATCTGGGCTTCACCTTCAGTTGCCGCCGCGACCAGGCCCTGGCCGCCGGCTATTCCGACACCATCGCGCTGGACCGCCGCTCCACCATCCAGGAAGGCGCCCCCTGCTGCGAGTTCATCTACACGGAGCGTGCGCCATGACGAAAATCCCCAAGGAAGTGGTGGAGCTGCTGCGCATCAAGGAGCCGCTGGACACCGTCGTCTATCTGACCACCAGCGACCTGAGCGGCAAGACCAACGTGTCGGTGCAGTTCCTGACCGACGTGGTGGACGACGAATACGTGCTGATCCCGGATCTGTTCGCCCAGAAGACCAAGGTCAACCTGAACGAGAACCTGCGCGGCGTGGTCAGCATCGGCTGGCCCGACGAGGGCCGCGCATGGTTCATCGAGGGGCCGGCCAACGTCTTCCAGTGGGGCCACCCGCCCAATTACCGCTTCCAGGGCCTGCGGGCCGGCGACGTGCTGGACGGCTGGGGCGATTGGGAGAGCAGGGAAAGCTTCGACGCCCTGCCCGAGGAAGTGCGCCCCCAGGTGATCGCCCAGCGCGGGGTCATCGTGGTCAAGGCCGAGCGCGTGTGGCGGCAGGAGGATTGAGATGGCCAAACTGACCCAGGACATGAAGGACGCCCTGAAGATCGTCGGCCAGGGCGGCGCCGTGGTCTATCTGACCACCGTGTCCAAATCGGGCAAGCCCAACACGGTGGGCGAGCGTTTCGTGGCGGTGTGGCGCGACGAATACATCCTGATCGCCGAGATGTTCGCCCAGAAGACCCGGGTGAACCTGAACGAGAATCCGGTGGGCGTCATCACCCTGGCCCATCCGGTGCGCGGCCGCACCTGGGCCTTTTACGGCCCCACCGCCATCATCCAGGAAGGCCTGCCCGAGGATCACGAATTCCACGGCGCGCGCTCGCACGAGGTGCTGGCCGAATGGGGCAACTGGGCCGAGAAGGACCCGCCCTCGGAAGTGCCGCCCGACATCCGCCCTCCGGCCCTGGTGCAGCGCGGCGTCATCATCCTGAAAGTGGACGGCGTCTACGACTATGCCCCCGAACGGGCCGGCGCCACCATCATCTGAAGGAGCGTTCCATGGCTAAACTGACCAACCGCATGAAGAACTGGCTGGCTGGGACCGGCGCCCATATCGGCACCGCCACCCGCGCCGGCCTGCCGTCGGTGGTGGTGGTGGACAAGGCCCAGCCCGAGGGCGACGACACCATCCGCTTCACCCTGTCGGACAAGCAGCGCCAGCAGATCGCCGCCAACATCGCCGAGAACCCGCAGGTGGCGTTCGGTCCCGGCTCCATCGGCTCGATCCGCGCCGCCTATCAGTTCAAGGGCGCCGCCCGGTTCGACGGCAACGACCTGGTGGTGGTCGTGGAGGAAATCTACAGCACCAAGCCCGGCCCCGAGGCCGGCCTGCGCCTGGACAGCCTGCCCGACGAATCGGTCATCAAGTTCGAGGAATCCCGCTGGCGGGATTCCGGGCCGCCGCGCTGAGAGAGGGAGGCACGATCATGGCCGCACCGAAAAAGAAGGTCGTTTCCGGCTTCATCCGCCCGCGCTGGCCCAAGCCCAAGGTGGTGCGGTGGCTGGAAGTGGGCGCGGTGCCCGCCATCCTGGGCCTGTGGCTGCCCGACTGGGCCGGCGGATACATCGCCGAGGCGGGCCTGCCCGCCGGCCCCCTGCCCGGCTTCGCCTTCCCGCCCGTGCTGGTGTTCGTGGGCGCGCTGATCCTGCTGAAGGCCTGCTGGGAAGGCATCCGCGACATGGGCTGGCACTTCACCGCCCTCCGGATTTCCGGCGGTCTGGCGGTGGCCCTGGCGGCGCTCAGCCTGCCCGCCCATTTCCTGCGCCAGGGCACCACCGGCGACGGGTGGTTCGCCCTGGAAATCCTGAGCATCGGACTGGCGGCCTTCTTCGCCACCGGCTTCTTCTGGTTCACCATCGCCAAGGTGGCGGAGATCACCGTGGAAACCCGGACGCAGGTGACCAAGATCGCCGTGGCCGCGTTCAACCTGATCGCCCTGGCGACGGGCGCGGCCACGGTCGCCGCCATCCTGCTGGGCTCGCCGCTATGGGCCGACCTGCTGCGGGCGACCCTGGTGCTGTTCACCATCGCCTTCGCGCTGTGCCGCTATGCGGTGCATTGCTACAAGACGCAGAAAAGCATCGGCGCCACCTTCGCCACCGCGCCCGACGAGCAGTTCTGGGTGTGAGATGGCCGGAAAACGCACGCCCAAGGCCTTCCCCTGGGTCACCCCGGAATATTGCGAGGGCTGCGCCGACTGCCTGAGCGCCTGCCCCAGGCAATGCCTGACCATGGAGGAAACCCGCCATGACGGCGTCCTGATCCCGTGGATCAACGACGTCTCGGCCTGCACCGGCTGCGGCAAGTGCGAGGCGGCCTGCACCTGGGCGGCCATCGCCCTGACATCCTACGTGGACGAAGCCATGGCCCGCTTCGCGGGGCGGGGGCCGCTGAAGCCGGCGGCGGCGTGACGGGGGTCCCGCCGCAGGGCGGCGGGGGTTGCGTCAGGGCAACACGGGATGCACGGATTTTAAGGAACACGCTGCGAAACAATCTCCGGCCCGTTTGTTCTTTGTTTATTCTTTGTTTGTTCTTGATCGTGCGCGCAAAACCGTCTATGATTCCCCGCATGGATGGTGATGCTCGCGGCCTGTGCGCGAACCGACGCCGCACGGCAAAGACGGAGAACGACCGTGTCCTGGTTCAACTTGAAACAGCCAATGGGCGCGAACTACACGGTGGCCCCAGGCGATATCGTCAACACCAAGGTGGCCCTGAGTCTGCTCGGCTATTACAACGTGCCGCCGCATCGTGGCATCGACGCCTGGACGGACGACGCCATGTTCGACGGCATCCGCACCTTTCAGAAAAGCAATGGGCCTCAAGGTCGACGGCTTCATGCGCCCTGGCGGACCAACGGAACGGGCGCTCAATGCCAATCTGGCGGAGGACGAAAACAAAGCTGGCTTAGGAGAGGGTGAGACGCCACCGCCGGGCAGCGGGAAGGGTGGATTGAAGTGGCCGGGAGACAAGATGCCGGTTTATCCCGAAGCGGTTCCTCAATGGTATCCCTTTGCCACCATGGGACCGGATGGCCCGCGGGTGGACGGGCCGCATCCGAAGGGGAAAGGGTTTCCGCCGATCCGTCCTCCCAAAGGACCTTATTGACGGCATCATCAAGGGTGTTGGCGCTCATTTCACCTGAACGCAAGGAGGGAAGCATGCGTAGGCTCGGCTTCGCAGCGTCGTTGATAGTGCTCGCCATTGCCGGATCGAACGGGGCCGGATCGAACGGGGCCGGTGCGCAGGGCTGCTCCCCTGCGCCACGGGGGGACGGGGTGTGGACTTTTCCTTGCCTTGCATCCCTCTCAGCCCGATCGGCGACGCGGATTCGACCGTCTATTTCGAAAGCGGTTCCGCCGACCTGACCCCGGAGGCCAAACGCACCCTTGTTCGGCAGGCGGAAGCTCTCCGCGCGTATCCGGCCGACCGGGTGCAGACGATCGGTTATACGGACACCGCCGAAGCGACGACGTCCCGGCAAAAGGGGGAACTGGCCCGCAAAAGGGCCGAAGCGGTGCGGGCCTATCTCATCGGCCTCGGCATCCACGAGAGCCTCGTCGTCGCCGAAGGGCGCGACTACTCGATGGCTATCGTCAACACGTCGGATGAAGCCGTCCTGGCTCCTCTGCGGCAGGTCAGGACCGAACTTCTGCGCTGACGAGAGGCAACCTGGCGGGACTCGAACCCGCTGACCGGAGTCCAGGCTCACCGTCACTCCCGCGAAAGCGGGCAGCCATCCCATGCGCGGGAATAAGGAAAAGGGCGCCCCGCCACCGGGACGCCCTTTCGCCGGTTTCGGAACCGAAGCCTATTCCAGGCTTTCGCAGAAGCGCTTGATGCGCTCGGCCGCCTTGGTCAGCGCCGCGTCCGAGGTGGCGTAGGAGATGCGGAAATAGGGTTCCAGGCCGAAGGCCGCGCCCTGGACCACCGCCACGCCCTCGGCCTCCAGCAGCGCGCCGACGAAATCGGTGTCGCTGGCGATGACCTTGCCGTCGGGGGTCTTCTTGCCGATGGTGCCGGCGCAGGACGGATAGACGTAGAACGCGCCTTCCGGGGTGCGGCAGGTGATGCCGGGGCACTGGTTCAGCAGGCCGACGATCAGGTCGCGGCGGCGCCTGAACACCTCGGCGTTCCTGGGGATGAAATCCTGCGGACCGTTCAGCGCCTCGACCGCCGCCGCCTGGGAGATGGAGGCGGTGTGGGTGACCGACTGGGACTGGATCATGTTGATGGACTTGATGAGCGGCAGCGGCCCGGCGGCGTAGCCGACGCGCCAGCCGGTCATGGCATAGGCCTTGGACACGCCGTTCATGGTCAGCGTGCGGTCGTACAGCCTGGGCTCGACCTGGGCCGGGGTGGCGAATTCGAAGCCGTCATAGACCAGATGCTCGTACATGTCGTCGGACATGATCCACACATGCGGGTGCTTCAGCAGCACGTCGGTCAGGGCCTTCAGTTCGTCCCAGCCATAGGCGGCGCCGGTCGGGTTGGACGGCGAGTTCAGCACCAGCCACTTGGTCCTGGGCGTGATCGCCTTTTCCAGGTCGGCGGCCTGGAGCTTGAAGCCGTCCTCCTCCCTGCACGGCACGAACACCGGCACGCCGCCGAACATCAGGGCGATGTCGGGATACGACACCCAATAGGGCGCCGGCACGATGACCTCGTCGCCGGGATTGATGGTCGCCATGAAGGCGTTGAAGATCACGCCCTTGCCGCCGACGCCGACGGTGATCTGGTCGGGGGTGTAGTCCAGGCCGTTCTCGCGCTTGAACTTGGCGCTGATGGCCTTGCGCAGTTCCAGGGTGCCGGCGGGGGCCACGTATTTGGTCTGGCCCGCGTCGATGGCGGCCTTGGCGGCGGCCTTGATGGTGTCGGGGGTGTCGAAGTCGGGCTCGCCGGCGCCCAGGCCGATGACGTCGCGTCCCGCCGCCTTCAGCTCGGCGGCCTTCTGGGTGACCGCGATGGTGGGGGACGGCTTGATGGCGGAAAGCCTGTCGGCGATGAACGGCATTTTAGGCCTCGTGAGAGGGGTTGGAATCAAGAGCGCGAAAGTACTGGCGGGCGCGGGCCGACGCAAGAGCGTCATAGGTCGGTTGCGTGCGGAAGCAGCAGGGATTTCAGCTTGGCCAGCGCCTTCTTCTCCAGCACGCGGACGCGCTCCTTGGACAACTGCATCTCGCGCGCCAGCGCCTCCAGCGAC
>AGTN01727717.1_pt1 | contig 12309 bp, 8 predicted proteins | sample 314218 | NCBI WGS metagenome assembly AGTN01 (sample SAMN02954264, study PRJNA73603) | bioreactor metagenome | biome: terrestrial; feature: non-aerated bioreactor; material: poplar woody material; isolation source: poplar biomass | place: USA | collected 2006-12 | reverse complement strand
AGTGAAATTTCTAAAAGCTTATTACCATTTTCTATTGTTTAAACACTTCGGGCCGATCCCCATTAAAGACAAAAACGCAGATATATCAGCTTCAGTTGAGGAAGTAAGGGATCCGCGCCAGCCTGTTGATGAGGTCGTAGACTACATCGTTCGAGTAATGGAAGAGGTAATACAATCCCAATCTCTCCCGGGCTTGGTTTTAGATGAAAATCAAGAGTTGGGAAGAATAACTCAACCAATAGCCATGGGGATAAAAGCAAAGGTTTTAGTATACGCGGCAAGTCCATTGTTTAATGGAAATGGAGAATATGCAAACTTTGTCAATAAGGACGGTACACAACTTTTCAACCAGGTATATAGTGAGGAAAAATGGCAAAAAGCAGTTGATGCATGCAAGGAGGCAATTGACAAATGCCATGAACTCGGATACAACTTACATACGTATGAACCTACAATACTGACGCAAAGAATATCCGAAGAGTCCAAAATACAAATGAATATAAGAGGAACATTGACTGAACGTTGGAATAATGAAATCATATGGGCGCAGACCAATGCCAACACACGAAACCTCCAAATATGGTCGGCGCCGCGGGGGTTAGAGCCTGCTCAAATAGCCTATACAGGTGCCAATGGAAGCCATGGGGCCACTTTAAATGTAGCCTACCTATTCTACACACATAATGGTGTTCCTATAGATGAAGACAAAACCTGGGATTACGGTAGCCGGCTAGTTCTTCGAACCGCTACCAGTGAAGACAGATATCGGATTAAACCCGGTTATGCCACCGTAAACCTCCATTTTGATCGTGAACCTCGCTTCTACGCTTCTCTTGGATTTGACGGAAATATATGGTACGGCAATGGGAAGTATGACGATGCAAACTTATATTGGCTGGAAATGAAATCCGGACAGTTTTTAGGAAAACAAGAAGATGGCTGGCACCCCTATTGTGGGTATTTTATAAAAAAACTGATCAATGTCACCAATACAGCTCCGGAACGAACCAGTTACACAACAACAAATTGGCCGTGGGTGCTATTAAGGTTAGGAGATTTATACTTACTTTATGCTGAAGCAATGAATGAATTGAATGGCCCAAATCCGGAGTCAATGAGATATTTGGATTTAATCAGAGAGAGAGCAGGCATACCTGATGTGGAAACAGCTTGGACGAATTTCTCTAATAATCCTAACAAGTACCAAACGAAAGCGGGCTTGAGAGAGATTATTCAAGATGAAAGAACCGTGGAAATGCTTTTCGAAGGAGAACGTTTCTGGGATTTACGCCGGTGGAAACTTGCACCCAGGGTATTGAATCAATCTATCTTAGGTTGGCATACCGACCATAGTACTCCTGAAGAATATTACAGGGAAAGGGCGGTTTTTCAACAAACTTTCACCTTGAAAGATTATTTCTGGCCTATTAGAGAGTCCGATTTGATCAGAAACACAAATCTTGTCCAAAATCCGGGCTGGTGATAGGCAAATAAAATTTTTAACAGAATAACTCAATAAAAGATATGAGAACAAAGATATTATTAGCAGTCAATACTCTGTTTCTTATGCTCTTTGCTATCAATTGCAGCCCAGAAGCAAATGAGCCGCTTAAAGCAAATTCGGAAGTTCCGTCTCAAGTAAGTAATATAAGGGTTGAGAATGGAGCAGGCGCCGCAAAGATTATCTATACCCTACCCAGTGATGATAATATATTGTATGTCGAGGCTACATATACCCAATCTGGTGGTGAAGCATCACGAACAAAATCTTCTGTTTATAAAAATTATGTAGAGGTAGAAGGATTTTCCAGGGCCGGTGAATATACTGTTATGCTTCGAACTGTAAGCCGTTCCGAAATAAAATCGGAGCCGGTTGAAGTTAAGATTAGTCCTTCCGATGCCGTTGTGCATACTGTCTTTCCAACACTAAGAAGTATAGCGACATTTGGAGGTATTAATCTGCGTTTTGAAAATCTACCGGCCAACGAATATGTGCTTCACATCTCTCTAAAAGATCCTACTGGGGTATGGATTGACGACTATGATCGATTGTACACCTCGGCAACTAATGTCAGCTATTCAGTAAGGGGTTTAGATAGCACCCCGACAGACTTTAAATTCTATCTTACTGATAGATGGCGAAATAGCTCCGATACTCTATTCGCGACTCACACTCCTTTGTATGAAGAAGAGTTTGATAAGAGTTTATGGAAAGATGCTGCATTGGCCGATGACTTTAATGTGCCCCAATATGGACCTTTAAGTCAACTGTGGACTCCCGGCTCTGCTACTTACTTTTTCATTAGTCCTAATATGCCCGGATTAACACTTCCTAATTGGTTCACTATTGATCTTGGAAGAGAGTATGTGTTTGGACGCCTACTTGTACATAATGTTTCTCATGCCGATTCCTGGATGTATGCAAGAGGAACCCCAGAAGAGTTTGAAATTTATGGTAGTAATGAACGAACTACCGATTGGGATCAATGGACACTACTTGGATCGTTCACTTGTGTGAAACCTTCCGGTGCCCCACTCGGCACCATAACAGCGGAAGATAGTGCGCAAGCGCTGGCCGGAGATAACTATGATTTTGACCCTAGTGATCAGAGCTTCAGGTATGTCAGGTTCAAAACTCTAAAAACATTCGGTAATCAACTGAATACATATCTATTGGAGTTAACGTTTTATGGAAAAGCTACTGAATAATAAAGAAACAAGTCATGAAACGAGTGGGAAAACCGTTCACACACAAGAACTTTTTTTAAGTGAGAGCAAAGACAAAACTTGTTTGGATTTGGCCGAACGTAGGAAAAGTCTAACTTTAGTGAACAAGATTCTTACGAGTTTCATACACCTAAATGACAAAATATAAAAATCGTATGAAGAAGAATAATATTTTAAACACTTTCATTTGTATAGTATTGATTAGCTTCATCAGTTGTGGAGATATGGATGAAACATACAGGCAATTCATAGAGGATGGGGAAATCATATATGTTGGAAAAGCGGATTCGGTAAGTACACGGGGAGGGAAAGAGAGGATCGAAGTTTCCTGGTTACTACTGTCAGACCCCAAAGTTTCCAAGTACAAAATTTTTTGGAACAATAGGGCTGATTCTGTCACCGGTAGTGTTACAAAAACGGAGATGGTTGATACCGTTAGAGTTCTCTTAAATAATATGCCCGAAAACCTCCATAATTTTATCATCTATTTATATGATGATCGTGGGCATAGCTCAATACCTTCGTATGTGTCGGGATCGAGTTATGGCGATTTCTACTCGAGTACAATCTTAAACAGAACCTATAGTTCTATTACAAGAATAGGAACCTCCGATATCCAAATCAAGTGGAACACGGCTCCCGGAGGGCTTGTAAAATCCGAAGTATCATACGTTGATACTGCCGGTGAGACCATCACCGAGGTTATTCCAAACGATGTTGAAGCAAGTATTTTGAATAATTTTCCGGTTGGTGGAACGTTTGAGTATAAATCTGCATACCTACCTGAACCGGAGGCGTTAGATATTTTCTATACTCCTGTACGTGCTGTTACTATTGATAATTGAGTTATGTAAACTAGCACGGGGGCAAAATCTTATCCGAAATTTTGCCCCTGTTTCCTATCATTCTATGGGTTAACAAGGAATATTTTCAAAATAAAAAGACAATACAAATATGAAGAAAAAATAAAACCGGAAATTAAATTTTTCTTTCTGTTGGTTGCATTATTCTTAAGTATAAGTCTCTATTCCTGTAAGGAAGAACCCATAGAACCTCCTCACACCGGGGAAGAGGAAGAAGATAAACCGTCAAATACGGATAAACAGTTTATTATCTACGATATTCTCTCGTACAAGAATAAACCCGATCTCACAACAGACAAAATTTCAAGGATAGGGATCCTTAATGAATCATATCTGACCAAAAAGAATGCCGAAGGAAAAATCGTGCTCGACCCTGATAAAATCTCTGCTTTGGCAGAACTTTCCGTGATAAAAGGACATAAAACTATTTCCGGAAATACAGATGCCTGGTATAATGACCAGAGTGTTACGGATGCGGAGATAAACACACGATTTCAGGCTATATTTGATATTTTTCGATCTAAAATTCCTGATGTAAAAATCGCGAACTATTCACTACCGGTTGTAAATCTTGTTTCATTTCGTTACAACAAAGAGGGCATCGATGAAGAGATATTAGCCGAGTGGAGAAAAGTCAATGAGCGCAAATGGGCTACCTCAAAATCTGGAGATTATTACAGTCCTGTAGCGTTTACCACTAGCCCCGATGTAGATTCATGGGCCCGGGATGTTGAGATCATGATCTATGAAATTAAGGAGAAAGGGGATAAGAAAAAAATTTATCTCTATTTGTCACCCCAATACGAAAGTCTCCCCAACAACCCATATAGCAAAAAATTTATTGATCCGGGATTATGGAAGAATATGCTGGAGACAGCCTATGAGCTATGTGACGGTGTGATTTTATCCGGTGTTCCAACCGATGAGGATAATAAAGAGATAAGCTGGGACGATTCAAGGGTTCAGGCAATATTTGAAACCACCAAAGAGTTTATCAATAACTATTCGGAGAATATAATTTTGGAGACTACCTCTGAGAATGGAAATGGTAACGAGCCGGTTGAAAAAAACAGTTTTAAGCTTTTCCATTCCATTACTTTCGCAGGTACTCCGGATCTGGTAACCAAGTATAATATAAACAAAGTAGAAGTAGCCACAGAGGCGGAATTGTCGGGAGCAGCCAATGCCAACGGAATATTAACACCCGATATTCAGAAGATCGAAGCATTGGCCGTTAAAGCGTTGGAAGATCCAAACACACCTGTTCTGATTGACATGATCGACAATTGGATGAAAGATAAAACTTCGGACATTGAAGCAATGAACGAACGCTTCCGGCTGGTATCTGAAACTTTTAAAGCGAAAAACAATACTTCTCAACTAATGTTCCAGAATGTTGGACCGGCATCTATTACCGAAAGGCGTTTAATTGAGGGCCTGGAAGAGGACAGTGTCTTATATTCCTGGTTCATGCATATTACCTGGCCGACGAGAGGGCTTAGAGAATATACCGATGTGCTCGTTCCCGCGGTTTTTGCTATCGATGATAATATTGAAATATGGAAAAAAGATTTTAACAGGATGCTTAATGAAGCGAATGTAAATCGTAACCCGGCTAAGCCAATTTATGCCTATATCTGGACAAACTATTTCAACCGAAAAGAGAGCTATCCATTTTTTTCAAATACCTATGAACCGATCAGGGAAGAAACGTTTTTGAAAATGTTAGAGGCCATTTACAAACGGTGCGAGGGGGTAATTATAGTCAGCAATGCCCCGGAAGACGCTTCCGTGGTATGGGATGACAATATGGGGATTGCGAAAGCAATTTCAAGATTTTATGAAAATCATAAAGATATTATCGGGGAAGCACCGAAAGAAGAAATAAAACAATTTGCAATCTTCGATGCGTTGTCTTATCCGGGAAAACCCTCTCTGGCTGAAGAAGGATTGTTACCTGTCAATTTAATTTACGAAACCCATCTAACTAAACCGGATCCAGGTAATCCCGACAAAGTGATTTTAGATATTAATAAGGTGAATAGCATTGCAGAATTGGCTGCCGAATTTCCGGATGTGATGGTATCAACCGATGTTGAAGATTGGTTTGGATTGGATCAACATGAGATATTTTATAGATTCAACACGATATTTGAGGTGTTCAGGAAAAAGAATTCTTCGGTGTTTATAGGCAATTACGGAATAGCTCCTTCTGCATTATGTGTATCTCGATTCTATGACGACGGGAAAACTGACGACGGTGTACTGATCTCTAACTGGAGAAAAAATAATGAGAGAAGATGGAAGACTTTAGAAACCGCGGACGCTGCTATGCCAAGCGTTTATATAGCCGAACCCAACATCGATTCCTGGGAACGAGATCTGAAAATAACTGTTGAGGAGATAAAAAATATACCAACAAAAAATTTATATATACATATGGCCACAGTATTACGATAAACCGGATAGTCCTTATTTTAGAAAATTTGTATCTCCAGAAATATGGGCTCGAATGTTAGAGGCGAGTTACCGGTATTGCGACGGAGTTATCCTTTGGTCGTCCATAAGAGATGAATTCGATCAACCGGTCATATGGAACCGACCTGAAGTGCAAGCGATATGGGCAAAGACAAAAGAGTTTATTAACACCCATTCTGCAAATATAATAAGGCCTAAACCTGAACCTGAAAGGATTTTCCTGGATGATCCCAATAAAAAATTCAAGCTATTTTCATCCCTTTCCTATATTGGTATGCCCAACTTGACTTCATATGGATTACATAACATCAGGATTGTAAATGAAAGGGATTTAAGCAATGGGACATTGAGTGCAAACAACATCTATGAACCGGAGATGATAAAGGTTGAAGCATTGGCTCAACAAACCGCTCTTGCACCAAATGTACCCGTATATATCACCGGGGGCACTTGGATCAGGGATCGTTCAACGAACCCGCAGACGATGATTAATCGGCATAACAATGTCAGGACCGCTTTTAAAAACAAAAATTCACAAAACCAGTTGGCATTTTCCAATGTGGGACCCTCAAGTTTAAGCGGATTACGGGTAAGCGGTTCTAACTTCTTCACCAATATGGCAAGCTGGAAAAGCACCGCGAATATACTTCGGCCTCTACAGCAATATGCCGATATATTGGTGCCGGCATCACACATTGTAGACGACGATATTACTTTATGGGAACGGGAATTTTACCTGACCATAAAAGATGCGAAATTAAATAATCCTAACAAACCGGTGTATGCTCATTTCTATACGGATTACTTTAATAATACGAATAATTTCCCGAATGGATATAAACCGATTAACGAGTCTACTTTTACCGCCATGCTGGAAGCTGCATTTAAAATATGTGACGGCGTTATTTTGACCAATCTGACTTCCGGTGCTTGGAGTGAACAGTGCGGCTTCTGGAAGGCATTGCAAAAGTTCATCGATAGTTATAAGGCAAATATTGAATTCCCGGATGTGTCCCCCTCAAGAAGATAATAATGAAAAACTTATCATTTATCCTACTTATTATATTGACTTTTTCATTTTGTTCAAAGAACGAAGATATAGAAAAAGATGATTTGCAAATCGAAAAAAATACGATAGACTCTATTCAATCATTCGGTGGAGATAGGCGTGTGAAATTCCGCGTTTGGTTAAACAATCCGGATATTTACAAATTATATGTGCTTTGGAATAACCGGAAAGATTCTATTGTCGTCTTTGCACCATCCTCGGGAACCCCAGATTATCTGGAAGTTATAATAGAGGACAAAAATAATACACTGGCAGACAAAAATAACTTATTTATTCTCTACACCTCCGACAAAGATGGACGGAAATCAACTGAGCACTGGACACAAAGCAGGGTCTATGGCAACCAATATAAATCCTCTTTGACCAACAGAAGAATTAAAGAAACAGTTAAGACCGGTAAAAATGAATTGACAATCACTTTCTGGAATAGTAATAAGTCAGACGAATTAGGTGTTGAAATTTATTATATTAACATTCTGGGTAAAGCAGAAACAAACTTTATATTAAGTGAAGAATTAACCAATCCCGTTATTCTGGAAGAAATAACTATTGACGGCAGTTTTAAATACCGTACCGTATTTAAACCCGAGGCAGAGGCTTTAGATATATTCTACTCCGAAATAGAACCTTTGCATATACAAGACTACTCCTATTTAGATTTCGAAGAAGCAACGACCAAGGATGAGTTCGTACAAGGAGTTAAAAACGGATCATTATACGACAATTTCCGCCTTCATGAATATTATCTCTTCATATATGCGAACGGGATACTTCCTTCTATTGATGAAAATCGCTTTTCCAAAGGTAATAGATCGGTAAAGAGCACTATCGAAAACAATACCACAGGTACATACTCGCGATCGGAACTAAAAGTTGTGAATCAATTTAAGTTTAATGAAGAGAGATGTTTCGCATTCGACCTCTATATTGACGATACTTTTAGAGCCGGAAACCCGGGAAATAGTGGAGGCTGGATTATTTTCAGCCAATTCTGGCAAGACGCGAGAACAATGCCTCCGATATCATTGGAGATTGAAAAAGGCTCCACTGCCAACCTAAGATATCATGTAGTAATTAAAAATGATGATACGGGACCTGTTGCCAGTGAGCCGCATGAAGAAGGAATTCGTTTTTCAAATTATATTGACAGAAATCGTTGGACTCGTTTTGCAATTCGTTTAAAAGCATCGCCGGAAGGCGGATCACTATTCGAATTATTTCAAAATGGTGAAAAAGTATTTACCGGTGCTATTGATAAAATAGCATACAGCCTTCCATATGACCAGAGATTAGAGTGGAGAGTGGGACTTTACAGGTCAGGAAATGTATATGGAGTTCATACAATTTGGTATGATGAAATAAGATATGGCAAGACACTTGAGGAAGTTGACCATCTCAGAAAACCATAGGCAGCCTGTTTAACGATTATTGAGGTTTATTTTACGGGATAACTTCCATTGAGGGTGATACATCACTGTAAGTTTGTACGTACAAAATTCTAAATGGACTTTACTGCTTTTTCGGCTATATAGTGAAAATTTCACCCTTGGATTTAAATAGTAACAAATAATACAATACACAAGAACATCAATTCATGCGAAAGAAAATAATTCAAATATCCATCTTGTTGATTTCAATCATTTTAACAGGTTGTTTTGCCGATTCGTCCTATATAAATAAGCATATTAAACCCATAGAGACGAAAATACCCGACAGACCCGCAGGACAAAGAGATGTAGTGGGTCTGGTAGCGCAGAAAATAGATACCGTGAAAGTAGGATTCATCGGATTGGGTATGCGTGGCCCAAACGCGGTACGCCGCTTCACAAATATCCCGGGAACAAAAATTGTAGCACTTTGTGATATTCACCCGGAGAGAGTAGAAAAAGCCCAACTCTTATTGGATAAAGCCGGTAAACCCCGCGCAGCAGAGTATAGTGGCAGCGAAGATGCCTGGAAACAATTATGCGAACGTGAAGATATTGATCTGGTCTATATTGCGACGGATTGGAAACGGCATGCCGATATGATGATTTACGCGATGGAACAGGGAAAACATGCCGCATGTGAAGTACCTGCCGCTATGACACTCGATGAAATTTGGAAAATCGTAGATACGGCGGAGAAAACACGACAACATGCTTTCCAGTTAGAAAACTGTGTTTACGATTATTTTGAACTGACAACACTGAACATGGCACAACAAGGAGTTTTCGGCGAAATCCTCCATGTGGAAGGTGCGTATATCCACGACCTGCAGAATGTTTGGGAACGCTACGAAGGGGACTGGCGCATACAGTATAACAAAAAATTTCGTGGCGACATATACGCCACCCACGGGTTAGGACCCGTGGCGCAGGTTCTTGATATCCATAGGGGAGATAAGATGGAAATACTGGTATCCATGGATACGAAACCCGTAAGTATTCCCGAGTACCTGATCAAAAAAAGAGGTATGGAGCACGAAACTGCCTATGACTTCGCGAATGGACAACATACGATGACCATAATCCGTACACAAAAAGGAAAAACAATTCATATTCAACATGATGTCTCATCGCCCCGCCCATATAGCCGCATGTATCAGGTAAGCGGAACGAAAGGATTTGCCAATAAATACCCGAGCCAGGGATACGCTCTCCAGAATAATGGCATTGATCTGAAAGGGGTATCTGATATTGAGAACGTGAACGCTCATTCATTCGTATCACCGGAGGTAAGACAAGCTCTAAGAGAAAAATACAAGCACCGCATTCATAAAGAATTGGAAGAAAAAGCCAAGGAAGTGGGAGGACACGGTGGAATGGATTTTATCATGGATTACCGATTGGTTTATTGCCTACAAAATGGTTTGCCTTTGGATATGGATGTTTACGATCTGGCAGAGTGGTGCTCTCTGGCTGAACTGAGTCGAATCTCAATTGAGAATAACTCTGCTCCGGTTGTAGTTCCTGATTTTACCAGGGGCAACTGGAATAAAATTAAGGGGTACAGGCATACATTTATAGATTAAGCACTCCATAGGCAATAAAAAACGCTTCTAATTATCAATCCACTCTTATTTAAAATTTTAAGTTTATGAAAAATAACAGTATTTTTAAGTTATTAGTCCTTGCTATAGCTGGACTATTTCTATTCATTACGTCATGTAAAAACTATGATGACGACATTTCCGACCTTCAATCACAAATAACGTCACTGAAAATAACGGTTGATGCAATAAATTCTGCTGTTCAGGGAGGTGCCATTATAAAGGAGGTAAGCCCAACAACAAATGGTATCGTAATTACTCTCAGCAACAATCAGACCTACACTATAACAAACGGAGTTACAGGTCCGGCCGGAGCAGATGGTTCTGTAATTACAATCGGTGAAGACGGGTATTGGTATATTGACGGAGTTAAAACAGAAAAGCCCTCCCGGGGTGTTGCGGGCAATCCTGGAGAGGATGGTAAGGATGGAGCCTATTACTACCCGAATGCAGATGGGTTCTGGCACAAAGTTGAAAATGGCACCGAAACTAAAACCTCACAAACATGGTTACCTGAAGGAACCATTACTGCTGTTTTTGAGAATGGCAATGTAACATTATACAATGTTGAAGGAGCTGATGGTCCCATCACATTAGGGCAGGCAGTACTGTCTTATCTGACAATTATTCCCGATTTTATTTCTGGTGAAAATGGAGATCCGGTGGTTAACTTTTCCCCATTGTTAACCGAATGTGGAGAAATCGCTCCCTCGACAAATTTACGCTTGCAAGTTAGCCCCAGTAACGCATCCGAGGAATTCATCGATGTGGAAAATATATACTTTAAGTACAATAATCCAACGGTGATGACAAGATCATCGGAAATTGATCCGAAAGCCACTTTTGTATCATTAGAAGATGGAATTCTTACCGTTGAAGTAGCTATTAATACTGAAGCGCTGGAAAAAGATGGTTCCGGGAAAAATCGATCAAATTATGCTCATGGTTCCATTAAAAAATGGAGGTGAGGTCAATTCGAATTGGGCGACAGTCGCCTCCTCTCCTACAAGCCATGAGAATCTGGCACTGGTTCGCACTCCAAAAAACTGATAGCGCTCCTTGGTCTTCTATGGAACTGACAAAAAATTGGCAGAAACAAAGAACTTGTAAAAACAGATCCAAGGGTTATAGATATTCAATATAGCGAGATTGTTGACCTGATAGAAGTAATTAACACCATGTTTACCCAAAGCGATTGGAGTGATTTTAATATTGACACACACAATCTGGAAATTACTTTTGACCTGAATGACGAAAATGGCAGTGCAATTATAAACGAATTGGGTGATGATGAAGCTGACCAGCAGCGATTTATAAATCTTGAAGGCTCTCAGGTCACTACGCTTGTATACGAAATTGAAGGACGTAATCCTCCGGCAGTCGACCGCACACCTATTGTGCATGTCATGCTGAAATCGAAAGACAGCAATTTTGAATGTAAAATCATAGAAGGGTTTATTAAATTAAATATAATTGAAGATGGAGTTGTTCCGGTTCCTTCTGTTTTATTTCCCACCGAAGATGGGGTGATGGCCGGATGCAGCGAGTTCGTCATAACTATTGATGCAGCACAGATGAACGAATCATTCTACACAAAAGCACAGTTATCCAAAGATGTCTTCCACAACTATTACAGTTGGTCAACTGACAGTGAAGGAACGGGTACGGTAACGGAAGTAGAAGATCCCGCCGATCCGGACTCCTACAACTTGATATGGACCGTATCTGTTGACGAATTATGGAACAACATATCTGCAACAATAGAAAAAATAGGATATTACACATACAACGAACATGTAATCAAAGTGACATTTACCGCAGAAGTTATTCAGCCTGCTGCTGACCTGTCAGAACTATTACTGGATGGTGTCTGGTTTGGTAATCATACATATATTATACATGACGTTGCAACACCTGAAATCAACCTCAATGACGCTTTCACCACTACAAGTGAAAAATTACTGGACCTGGCATCCGCAAATACAGCATACAGCGGGTACTTGTATGAATACGTGTTCGATGAAAATCAACCGTTGGAGGCTGTTGACGATATTGTAATTTCTGTAAGTAGCGATGGGAAAAAACTTCTTGCCAATGATGAGATAGTGGTAACCATCAAGCCTCAAACCGCGGCGATAGGA
>AGTN01067426.1_pt1 | contig 12342 bp, 13 predicted proteins | sample 314218 | NCBI WGS metagenome assembly AGTN01 (sample SAMN02954264, study PRJNA73603) | bioreactor metagenome | biome: terrestrial; feature: non-aerated bioreactor; material: poplar woody material; isolation source: poplar biomass | place: USA | collected 2006-12 | reverse complement strand
AGAAACGGGGGAGATAGCGGCCAAAGGCGAGAATGTGATGGTGGGGTATTTCAAAGATGCGGACAGCACCGCCGAAGTGCTGAAAGACGGATGGCTCTATACCGGAGACATGGCTACGGTAGATGAAGACGGGTTTATTTACATTGTAGCACGTAAAAAAGAGATCATGAAAGTGGCGGGGAACCGTGTCAGCCCCAAAGAGATAGAAGAGGTGATACTGACGTTGCCGGAAGTGCTGGACTGTACGGTGAGGGAGGTGAATGACGAACTGCAGGGAGAAGCTATAAAAGCAACCGTGGTGCTTATTGATTCGCACGATACGGAATTCGTGAAAGAGAAGATTCTGAAGTGCTGCCGGGAGAAGCTGTCGTTATACAAGATACCCCGTTTTTGGGAATTCACGGAAAAACTACAGGTGGCATCCACCGGAAAAAAAGTGAAGTCGAACGATCCCTGACGATGAGTATTCATTTTCGAGGCAATAAATTAATAGAACTATTTCGTTAAGCTAAATGAGCAAAGGACAAGCTTGCTTGATTATGCCGAACGAAGAAATAGTCTGAAAGAAATAGTAGAATAAAATTCAACATTATTATGAGGTTTCAAGGAGGTTATTCAATCAGTGACTCTGCCATCATAGGTCGAAATGTAAGAATCGGACGGAACACCATCATACATGCTAATGTAGAGATAGGGGATAACTCCATTATATGTGAGAATTGTATTATAGGTGAACCTGAAAATGAATCCTATTACAACGATTCATATGTAAACCCTACAACGGTGATCGGCGCTAATTCCCTCATACGCAGCGGGTCGATTATCTATTCCGGATCCCTGTTCGGTGAATATTTTACCACAGGCAATATGGTGTCCATCAGGGAGAAATCGGTATTCGGAAAAAACTGCGTGGTTGGTACGCAGAGCGATATACAGGGCGATGTTGTTTTTGGCGATTATTGTCGTTTGAACAGCCATGTTCAGATATCGAGAAAATGCGAGTTCGGGAACTTCGTCTTTATTTATCCGTTTGTTATTTTCACCAACGACCCTCATCCCCCTTCCAGTCTGCTTATCGGGGTACGGGTGAAGGATTTTTCTCAAATAGCGGCAGGTACGGTTGTTTTGCCCGGTGTAACTATCGGGAAACACAGTGTCGTCGGAGCCAATTCATTAGTGAATAAAAATGTAAACGACTTTGAACTGCATGCCGGAAATCCGGCGGTAAAAATATGCAAGGTAAATTATATCTGGTCGAAAGAAAACAAGCGCCCTCACTATCCATGGCCTTATAATTTCGACAGGGGATTGCCCTGGGAGGGCAAAAATTTCGACGAATGGCTGAAAACCGATGAGGGTCAGCAGTATGTTTAATTAATTTTTTAAAATCAAAAAGAGATGTTTCACAACTATTTTTTATTCAATCAATCATTACACGAGATGGATCAGCCGAAAATGCTTATTAATACGCTCAACGCGCACTCGTATAATATGGCATGTGAAGATGAAGAATTTCGTAATGCGCTTCAAAGCAGCGATGTTTTGTTGCCCGACGGCATCGGAGTGGTGTTGGCAACGCGTGTGCTAACCGATTTGAAGTTGAGGAAAATAGCGGGAGAAGATTTATTCTATCACGAGATGAACCGCCTGAACGGTACCGGTGGAAAATGTTTTTCCTTGGAAGCAGCGAAAGAACGTTAGAGCTGATCAGGAAGAGGGCGGAAAAAGAGTATCCCGCGTTAGAGATTCACAGTTTTTCTCCGCCGTTCAAGCCGGAATTCAGCGAAGAAGAAAATCGCGCCATGATACATGCCGTGAATGAAATAGGACCTGATGTCCTTTTTATCGGGATGACGGCACCCAAACAAGAGAAATGGGCTTTTAAGCATTTCGATCAATTGAATGCAGGACACGTCTGCTGCATCGGAGCCGTATTCGATTTCTATGCCGGAACGGTGAGAAGAGCGCCCCGATGGGTCATATCGATAGGGTTGGAATGGATGTACCGTTTAGTGAAAGAACCCCGTAGAATGTGGCGGAGGTATCTTATCGGCAACACAACGTTTATCAACCATATATTCAGAGAGAGACGGTCGCTTTCCACACATTACAGAAAGCCTCACCCTGTGTAATGCTACACGATGTACTCTAGAGATTTCTGAAAATGCAATACGTTGTTTTTCAGAAGAATCACAGTTATAATGTTTACTATTTTCCATTTTTTATTACAGCTTTTATGGAATCAAATAATACAGGAGTAAAATTCTTTTACCTCCTCATAGATTTACTTCTTTTAAATATCGCGGTTTTTGTCGTTTTTCATTTCAGTCCCCTCTATAATTATATGGACTTGCCGCAAAGAAATTTGCATTATTTGCATGCAAATATCTCAGAAATGATTGCCTATACTTTGTACTCGAAAAGAAATTACTTTTTTACGGATAAGTATATCGATAGGTGGAAAATCTTTAACGTGCGTTTCGCCATATTGATTGTGACGTTGTTCTTATTGGCGGAAATATTTCTACCGAAAGATTATCACCGCATATTTTTGATAGAATACGTGGCCTTCTTTTACATTTTCAAGGTGGTGGTTTTTTATTTTATTTATGAAATCCACAGATTTCGTCATAAAAAAGGATTTTCTTCTCACCGGGTCGTTATTTTAGGTTCAAGCGAAGCGAGCCGTATTCTGGGTAAATTATTAAACAGCAATCCGATCCTGGGATTCAAGCTTGTGGGATATGTTTCCGACTCAGATGATTACGGCGGAGAAAAGATATTGGGGAGATTAGACGAACTGCCGTCTATCGCGGAGGATCATCAGGTGAATATGGTTTTTGTAACCAACCCTTTGTATTTCACGGTCACTAATACAAAATCGCTCCTTGTTTTGTGCAACAAAGTAGGATTACGAGTGCGGTATATTCTCATGAACGGGTATTGGAACAAGTTTTTGTACAAAAAAATAGAATCTACGAACTTTTTTGAGATGTTTAATCCGCAGGAAATCCCATTGGATAATTTTGCTTTGCGCGTACAAAAACGAGTCTTTGACATCCTCTTCTCTTCTGCGGTTATTTTGTTTGTTTTCAGCTGGTTGTTCCCGATAGTGGCGCTCGTAATAAAACTGAATTCAAAAGGGCCCGTATTCTTTGTTCAGCAACGCACCGGAATAAACAACAAAACGTTCAACTGCATCAAGTTCAGAACGATGAAAGTGAATAACGACGCCAATACATTGCAAGCGCAGAAAAACGATTCCCGGATAACCTCTATCGGTAGTTTCTTACGACGGTATAATATTGACGAACTGCCTCAATTCTTCAATGTCCTTCTGGGGCATATGTCCGTAGTAGGGCCGCGTCCGCACATGCTGAAACATACAGAGCAATATGCTGCGCTGATCGAATCGTACAAGGTGCGTCATTTTGTGAAACCGGGCATCACCGGTTGGGCACAGGTAAACGGATACAGAGGATTGACCGATGAACTTTGGAAGATGGAAAAAAGAGTGGAATTCGATATGAAATATCTTGAAAAATGGAGTCTATGGTGGGACATTCAAATTATTTTCATGACCCTTGTCGGGAAAAATGCCTATAAAAATGCCCTGTAGATTTTAAAATACAGTTAAAAAAACAGATTAAATTATGACAAAAGTAGCATTAATCACAGGTATAACAGGGCAAGACGGATCGTACTTGGCTGAGTTATTAATAGAAAAGGGATACGAAGTGCATGGACTCCTGCGGCGTTCATCGTCGTTCAATACGGCACGTATCGAGCATCTTTATCTGGATGAGTGGGTGAGAGATATGCATCGGGAAAGGCTTGTCAATCTGCACTATGCCGACATGACCGATTCAAGTTCCCTGATCCGGGTAATCCAAACGATACAACCCGATGAGATCTATAATCTGGCAGCTCAAAGCCACGTGAAGGTGAGTTTCGACGTACCTGAATATACGGCGGAAACCGACGCGGTAGGGACGCTTCGCTTGCTGGAAGCGGTACGGATACTTGGAATGGAGAAAAAAGCAAAAATTTACCAGGCTTCCACCTCCGAACTGTTCGGACTGGTACAGGAAGTGCCGCAAAAAGAGACCACCCCCTTCTATCCCCGAAGCCCCTATGGGGTTGCCAAACTGTATGGGTTTTGGATCACGAAAAATTACCGTGAATCGTACAACATGTTTGCAGTAAACGGCATCCTTTTCAATCATGAGAGCGAGCGGCGGGGCGAAACGTTTGTTACAAGAAAAATAACCATTGCCGTGGCGCGCATCGTTCATAATATGCAGGATAAACTCTATCTTGGAAACTTAGATGCCCAGCGGGATTGGGGGTATGCGAAAGATTACGTGGAGTGTATGTGGCTGATGCTTCAGCACGATGCTCCGGAAGATTTTGTTATCGCTACCGGAGAGATGCGCAGTGTACGGGAATTTTGCACCTATGCCTTTTCTGAAGCCGGCATCCGGTTGCGATGGGAAGGCGAAGGAGTGAATGAAAAAGGGATCGATAATTCCACAGGGAACGTTTTGGTAGAAGTAGACCCAAAGTATTTCCGCCCGGCAGAAGTGGAACAACTTCTGGGCGACCCCACAAAAGCAAAAACACTTCTTGGGTGGAATCCCCGGAAAACCTCTTTTGAGGATTTAGTGAGACTGATGGTAAAGCACGATATGAAATTCGTGAGAAAATTAAAAGCTAAAGAAGAAATTGACAATGAATAAGGATAGCAAAATATATGTAGCCGGCCATAAGGGTTTGGTTGGCTCGGCCATCTGGAAAAGTCTCCTCTCAAAAGGCTATACAAATCTTGTGGGACGCTCTCATCACGAGCTCGATTTAATGAATGGGGCGGCCGTAAAAGATTTTTTTGATGCGGAACATCCCGAATACGTGATTCTCGCAGCAGCTCATGTGGGAGGGATTATTGCAAACTATACGTACCGGGCGGATTTCATTTACCGCAACCTTCAGATTCAAAATAATGTGATTAGTGAAAGTTTTCGGCATAAAGTGAATAAACTGCTGTTTCTCGGCAGCACGTGTGTATATCCCAAAGAGGTACCGCAACCGATGAGCGAAGACAGCCTCCTCACTTCTCCTCTCGAATATACCAATGAACCGTACGCCATCGCTAAAATTGCCGGACTAAAGATGTGCGAAAGCTTCAATATTCAGCATGGAACCAATTATATTGCCGTGATGCCCACCAATCTGTACGGTCCCAACGACAACTTCGATTTGGAAAAAAGCCACGTACTTCCGGCGATGATACGAAAGATGCACTTAAGCAAATGCTTGCAGGAAAATAATTGGAGCGGAATAATGAAAGACCTCAAAAGAAGGCCTCTGGATGAGATTAACGGGAAAAGTACCATGGACGAGATTGTGTTCACATTGAATAAATACGGCGTTTTCTCAAACCATTTGGAGCTCTGGGGAACCGGAAAACCGTTAAGGGAGTTTCTTTGGAGCGAAGACATGTCCGATGCGTGTGTGTATATTATGGAGAACGTAGATTTTAAAGACCTTGCAAAAGGTAAGGAAGAGATTCGCAACTGCCATATCAACCTAGGTACAGGCAAAGAAATAAGCATACGCAATCTCGCAAAGTTGTTGGCGGAAATAATCGGGTATGGCGGTAATATCAAATTTAACCCGTTAAAGCCCGACGGAACAATGAGAAAACTCACAGACGTGTCTAAACTGGCATCGTTAGGATGGAACCATAAGATTGAAATTGAAGAAGGGATACACCTCTTATATCAATGGTATATCGCCGACCAGGGAGGTGAGTCGTTTTTTCGCGCAGATACCAACGGAGCAGACCTGTAACAGGAGGTTTTTGTTTTATGTATGCATATCGATAAACGGATTAGTAAATGTATAAAAATAAAGAAAGATGAAAGGAATTGTATTAGCCGGCGGATCGGGAACACGATTATACCCGATTACCAAAGGAATGAGCAAGCAGTTGCTGCCTATCTACGACAAGCCGATGGTGTACTACCCTATTTCCACGCTGATGCTCGCAGGCATAAGGGAAATACTGATTATTTCCACCCCGGAGGATCTGCCCGGATTCAAGCGCTTGCTGGGAGACGGTTCCGATTACGGGGTGCGGTTCGATTATGCCGAACAACCCAGTCCCGACGGCCTGGCGCAGGCGTTCATCATCGGTGAAGAATTCATCGGGGACGACTCCGCCTGTCTGGTGCTGGGCGACAACATTTTTTACGGGCAGGGTTTTAGTCCCCTGCTCGAAAAAGTGGTAAACGATACGGAGCAAGACCGGAAAGCCACCGTATTCGGATACTATGTGAACGACCCGGAGCGATACGGAGTGGTGGAATTCGATACGGACGGAAAGGTGCTGTCCATCGAAGAGAAACCGCCGCATCCCAAATCCAACTATGCGGTGGTGGGACTCTATTTCTATCCGAACAACGTGGTGGATATTGCCAAGCATATCAAGCCCTCCGCCCGGGGCGAACTGGAGATAACCACCGTAAACCAGGTGTTTCTCAACGACGGCGAACTGAACGTGCAGCTGTTAGGCCGTGGTTTTGCCTGGTTGGACACCGGCACACATGCGTCATTGTCGGATGCCTCTACCTTTGTAGAAGTAATTGAAAAGAGGCAGGGATTAAAAATCGCCTGCCTGGAAGAGATCGCGTATCACAGAGGCTGGATTACAAAAGATGATTTGAAAAGGATTGCGGAACAGATGAAAAAAAATCAATACGGCCAATACTTGCTGAATTTGCACGATCGAGCGCTGTAGCAATTTTGATATACATGTAATGCGACATGCGCATATTAATATGCCTGCCTAATGGTTACAAAACTCATGATTTTCACTTAGCAGGAATGAAGGAAGACGGTGAGACTATCCTGCTTCATTTACAGGAGATTATGAACTTGTGTGTAAATTTGATACTGAAAGCCTTTTGCAGTATTACAAAGGTATTTTTAACGCGCCGGCATTCGAACGGCTAACCGGCATTAATCAAAAGCAAATTCATCATTATTCGTCGGGATTGAAAAACCCGCGTGAAGCACAAAAAAAGAAAATAGAAAAAGCCCTTCACGATCTGGGTGAAGAACTTTTAGCTGTAGAACTTTAGTTTTTATTTGACAATTTGAACTGAAACAGCATGCCGCTCCAGGTTTCCGAAGCGGTTTTTTTATCAATATTTCTAATGAATAAATTTTTAATCAGTTGAATTTTAGTAATATGTGATTTGTGTAAAATTTATTCAACGAAGATTGGGTAAAATCGTTTCGTCGATGTTATAGCCTTGAAATAAAATGAAGGCTTTGTCGATTGATTTAAAATAAGGAGTGATCACCGTTATTTTTTTATGCATAATAGTGGTTTACCCCATCAAGATAACCTTGCGCATATGCAGCATGAGGACTTTTATGTCTTTGAGCTTGAGCTTGGCTTTCCTCTAAGGAATTCAGTAAATTACTTAAATTTATTTGCTCATCAAGATGATAACCAGCCTTAAAGCCTAATTCATATGCACAAGCTGCACATTTATGTCTTCCTTTCCCGCCTTGGTCTTTAGGCATATTTTCCATTATAGCCTGAATATTTGAGTGATCTTTTTCGCAAGCCATATTGTAATTATTAAAAAGTGATGTGTCCGTATGACGTGTCGTTCATGCGGTAAATATACTAAAACTTTCACGAATAAGGAGATTTAATTTAAAAATTCGTAAATACTTTCATGTCTCATGAAAAATATAATGATGATATGCAGTGATTAAACTATTGTCGATAATAATGCAGGAGGAAATTAAAAGGGCCTCTGCGGTAAATCTTTAAACCATTTGTACATCAACCGGTTATCAGGGAAGACGATGACTCCGGCGGTAAGGACAATCAGTTTCAGATCCGTCGGGAACGAACGGTTCCGTTGATACCATTGCTCCAATCCGCCTTTGAAGGGATAAATAGTGTTCTTGTAAAAATCCCATATATCGTCTCCTTTTTCTTTCACTTTAGTGATCAATTCTTCCTCGTCGCGGAATACAATGGACCCGACGCCCGTCAATCCCGGTTTTACGTTGTAAATAACTTTCCGAACCTCTTCGGGATAGGCGGAAAAACTCTGTGGCATCACGGGGCGGGGGCCTACAACAGACATCTCTCCAATAAGAATGTTAATCAACTGTGGCAGTTCATTGATTTTTGACTTTCTTAAAAAACCGCCCATCGGCGTAATACGCGGATCTTTCTTTGTTGTGATGAATCCTCCCGCCATGTTGGGGCTGTTTTTCAGCATGGTGGCAAACTTATAAATCTTGAACCGCCTGCATTTATAGCCTACGCGTTCCTGAAGATACCAGATATACCCCTCTCCGGTAAGTTTCAGTCCGATCATAATGGGAATCAGCAAGGGCGAAAGAAGAATCAGCGCTATGGCGGAGAAAAAAATATCGAACGCTCTTTTAGCGAATGCATACATGACGTTACATTTTTTGGTCTAAACTTTTACCGGTTTCAATATGCTCGAAATTCGGAATATAGTTCTTTAATAAATGGACGATATCGGCTTTATCGTAACTTTCCGAGTTCATCAAGCGTTTCAGATCCTCGATTATCCGGGTAATTTTGTCCAAAGGTTGTTTTGAGGCGTTTTTCACCACTCCCAATCCGGAGAAAGAGGTTAAATCCAATTCATCCTGTTCGGTATAAAATTCCTCATACAATTTTTCTCCCGATGTGTCGGACGAAAAATAATAGACCGGATAGGCATCCTGCTGTGTCATGGCGCCGGCTTTTTGTTTCGCCTCCTCTTCCGATCTGCATTTATCTGTCAGGTGCCCCATCGCTGTAAAAAAATCTTCCGTAATATCGCGGAAAGACACCATTTCTTCCTCTTCCAGTTTGGGGAACAAAATATCTCCGCTTTCACCGAGCATGCATGCCAGCATACAGATCTGTCCGCTCTCTTCAGGAGAAACGAAAAATCGTTTTACATCCGAGGGGCACGATAAAGGCTGCCGCTTCATCAAGCGTTCCACGTAACCTGCCAGCAGCGAACCGTTTGAAAAAGCCACATTGGCAAAACGAGCCGTTGAAATATGTATCTCATTGCTGTACGCCATAATAACCTCTTCCATTAATTTCTTGGAAGCACCCATTACATTCACCGGATTAGCCGCCTTATCCGTCGAAACACAGAAAAAATGTTCCGGCTTATGTTGCAGCAATAAATCCATAAACGATTTGGCTTTGAACACATTGTTCTCAATCAAGGCTTCAATGGAATACTTGTCTTTCTCCGAACGAACATGCTTATGTGCTGCGAAATTGGCGACGATTTCAAAAGGGCCTTCGTTCACAAACATTTTTTTAAACACCTCATCACCAAAAGACATCGGGTACGTTTTGTAATCATCCGGTACATACTGGTTGGTCTTGCTCCGCAAATGGCGCGTAAGCTCCGTCAATCCGTTCTCGTTGCTATCCACCACATACAACCGTTTGGGGCGGAAGTTCAATATCGCTTCGATATAAGATGCCCCGATGGTACCCGCTCCGCCGATAACCAACACCGATTTTTCGTTGATTCGCTCCGAAAGCAACTCCTTGTTGTTCTCAATATCTTGCAGAAAAAGACTTTCCGGCCTTCTCGTGATATATGTTTTTATAAAATCGGGAATATCAATATATTTCATCGTTATCTGGAATAAAAACGTTTTATCTGATTGACTACTTCTTTCATTTCTTCCTGAGTTATTCCCGCCGAACTGGGTATGCTGATGCACGATTCATAAACAGAAAAAGATTGGTCGTTATTATTTACGTACAGATGATTTTTGAACATCCTGAGCCGGTTCATCGGCATCCAGAAAGGGCGCGACATTACTCCATGGCTGTTCAGATAAGCCAGCAGCTCTCTCATCTTCGACGTTTTAAAGGTGAACAACCAACAGTTGGATTCTACATCATCGGAGACGTGCTGAAACACGATATCGCCCACGTCCGCCAACTCGCGGCGATAAAAAGCATCCATTTTCCGTTTGTTCGCCAGCAGCAACGGAAAATGCTCCATCTGGGCCACCCCGATCGCCGCCAACACGTTCACCAACCGGTAGTTGTAACCTATCTCGTCGTGGATATACTCATCGGCGCTCGCCTTGGCCTGCGTGGTCAAGTGTTTTGCTTTTTTGGCCAATTCCTCTTCATCGGTCACGATCACTCCTCCGCCACCGGTCGAGATGATTTTATTCCCGTTAAAGCTGAATACTCCGAATTTCCCGAACGTACCGGTATGCTTTCCCTTGTAGAACGATCCGAGCGACTCCGTACTGTCTTCAATAATGGTTAAGTGGTACTTTTCCGCGATCGCCAGTAGCCTGTCCATGTCCCCCGCGTTACCCAGCACGTGGACAGGCATGATTGCTTTTACCGGTCGGCCCGTTGCCAGCAGGTGATACTGTTTCACCGGCTCTCCGCCGGCCGATACCGATTCCGCTAAAAAGGTGTTCTCCTGCAAGAACTCTTCCAACAAGTCCAGGTCCATTTGCCAATCGTCTGGATCCACGTCTATCAGAATCGGGTCTGCCTCGGTATATTTGATGGCGTTCAGTGTAGCAATGAACGTGATGTTCGGTGCAATCACGTGGTCGCCCCGTCCAATCCCCGAGAGGATCTGCGCGATGTGCAATCCCGCCGTCCCGTTCATGCACGCTATTCCGTAGCGGGCGCCCGCGTAATCGGCTATCATTTGTTCAAAACGACCGACATACGAACCGGCGGAAGAAATCCACCCCGTATCCAGACAATCCTTTACATACTCCCATTCGTTTCCGGCTAAATGGGGTACGGATAATGGTATCATACGCTTTAATTTATCGTATTATTTTTTTCGCAGGATTACCCACAATGATTATTCCATCGGGAACATCGTTAAGAACAACCGATCCCGCCCCAATAATTACATCGTTTCCAACAACAATACCTTGTTTAATAGCAGCATTGGCGCCGACAAATGTTCTGGCGCCAATCTTCACATTTCCGGCTAAAACGGCACCCGGAGCAATATGCGCATATTCTTCAATTTCACATTCGTGTTCCACGATGCACGATGTATTTAAAATGACGCCTTTCCCTATTTTTGCCAATGGATTAACTACAACACCCGCGTTAATGAGAATATTCGCATCCTCCTCGATGCTCACATTTTGTGAAATGGTTGATTGCGGATGAATGAGATTTACGTATTGAGTACCTACCGTCGATTGAATAATTTTCTCGCGCAGGATATTGTTTCCTATTCCTATAAATACCAATCGAGGTGTATGTGTAGCAAAATATTCCCTCTCCGTTCCCAGATAGTTCAAAGCATACGGGTTAAAAGTTTTTTCTTCCCTATCACAATAACCGGTAATCTTAAATTTGTTCAATAGTGCATTTTCAATGCAAACATACGCATGTCCCGAATAACCGATCAGAATCAAATCTGTTGCCATAAAGTCTGAAATAATGTTATTCACTCAATAAACGGTTATATTCTTCCAGCAAGGCCTCCCACACCCTTTGTTGTTCGTATCGCTCCGCTATAAGCGGACGGGCGTTGCCCGCCATACGCCGGACTTCTTCCGGATGGCAGATGAAATAATCCATCGCTTTATACAGCGCTTGTTCGTCTTTGGACGGAATGATGACGCCGTTTTCACCGTCAATAATGATCTCATTGCATCCATTGATATCCGTAACAATGCACGGTAGCCCCATAGCGCCGGCTTGCATCACCACATTGGGAAACCCTTCCCGATAGCTGGGGAAAACCAACGCGTCCGCAATAGCAAAGTAAGGGCGCACGTCTTGTTGAAAGTTCACGGAAATAATACCGGGATGGGCGCGAATTGTTTCCAACGTTTCGGGCAGCAAGGGATCCAGTTCCTGCTCCAACGGACCGACTAATAAAAGTTTTACAGATGAATGATGAGTGATGTGTATGTTAGCCGACTCTCTTTCTATGTCTCTTCCTGTTTTACCGTCTGTCGTCCATTGCTCGCTACCCAATGAAAAAGCTTTTACTAATTCATTGATGCCTTTGTCGTCGACTAAACGGCCGACAAAAATAAATACAAAATCACTGAGCCGAATATCTAATTCTTGTTTTAATTGATTCTGTTTATCACCCGAAATTTGATCCGGAGAAAAGAAGGAGGTGTCTATCCCGTTGGAACTTCCGTTTGCGATTATTTTCAGTTTATTCTTGGAGGTGAAATGGTGCCGTACAATAAAATCATATAATCCTTTTGAATTGGGATAGACGTTGGTGGCGCAGCGGTATGTCAACT
>AGTN01023976.1_pt1 | contig 12363 bp, 6 predicted proteins | sample 314218 | NCBI WGS metagenome assembly AGTN01 (sample SAMN02954264, study PRJNA73603) | bioreactor metagenome | biome: terrestrial; feature: non-aerated bioreactor; material: poplar woody material; isolation source: poplar biomass | place: USA | collected 2006-12 | reverse complement strand
CTTGACCGGTACGGTGATCCGTTGGCGCGGACCGGTTTTCCCGGGCGCGCCGATGCTGACGGCGAGGGTGCGCGGCGCGGCGCCGATGCCCAGCCACGCCACCCCCACCGCACGCACCGGGGCATGGCCCAGCTTCCCGCCCAGGGGACGGTACAGGCTGACCAGGGCATAGGCGCCGGCCCCCCATTCCGCCTTCACCGGAATGGTGATGTCGGTCCCGCCCGCCGGCACATGGAACGCGCGGGTTTCCAGCACCCCGGCCATGGCCACCACCAGTTCGGCCTCGCCGCCGGTTTCCGAGTCGATGTGCAGGCGGGCCGTGTCGCCCGCCGCATAGTCGGGCTTGTCCGTTGCGATCTTCAGTTGGTCGGGGCGGTCGGCAGAGGTTTCGCCGCCATACCAGCCGCCATTGAAATAGACGGAACTGACCGTCTTGCCGCCCGCATCGCTGACCTCGACGCGATAGCGGCCCCAGGTCACCTTCCGCGTCACCGTTGCGGGAGTGTCGGCCCCCACGTCGAAAGTCCCCGAGGCGATCTCCTTTTCGTGGCCGATGCGTTGATAGCCCCACGAACCGCCGGTGCGATACCACTGCCATTCGGGATAATCGCGCAACACGCGCCATTTCAGGGCGGCAGCGGCGATGCGGCTGCCCTGGTCGTCGACGGCGATGACGTCGAACACCGCGTCCGCGCCCTCGCGCACCGATCCATCGAAGCGCGGCTTGATGCCCAGGGACATGGCCGACAGGCGTATGGGGATGGCCGTGATCTCGCTGGTGACGCGTCCCCCCGGTTCCCGCAGGCCCATCGAGATCACCGCGCGCAGCGGCACCTCGGCGCGCAATTGGGCGGGCAGGGTGCCGGCCACCGTGGCATGGCCCTCGGCGTCGGTGGGGGCCATGTCCAGGGGCTGGCGCTCCCCGGCGTAGACCTGTCCCTCGGCGCCCCAGCGGTAGCCGGCATGCGTGGGGAACGGATCGGGGTCGGCCTCGACGGTCAGTTCGGCCTCGCCCTCCAGGCCGGCGGCGGGGGCGCCGTAGAGGAAGCGGCCTGACAGCGGGATGGAAAACGCTTCGCCGGGGAGCAGCCGGTCGGGCCGGGTGCCGATGTCCAGTGCCAGGCGTTGGGGGACGAAGTCCTGCACTTCGAACGACACCTTGCCGATGGCGGCGGCGGCGGGGTCGGCATGGGCGGTGACGCTCCAGGTGCCCCGGCTCGCATTGGCGGGTATGGTCAGCGAGACATGGCTGCCGCCGGCCCCTTGGGGCTTGGCCGTCACACGGCGGAATTCGCGGCCGTCGGGGCGCAGCAGCTTGATGACGAGGGTCAGGTCGGGCAAGGCGCGGGCGGCGCTGTCGCGGGCCAGGCTGGTCAGTTCCACGGTCTCGCCGGGGCGGTAGATGCCGCGCTCGGTGTAGAGGAAGGCATCCACCGGGCCGGAATTTTCCCGCCCGTCCACGCCACGATCCGACAGGTCCAGGCCGGGACGGCGCAGATCGACGAAATTGAAATCGCCGCCGGCCGCCGCGCGGGCGAACAGCGGTGCGGCGGCGCCGGTCCCCCGCATCCAGCCGGCGTCGAAATGGGCGCGGCCCTCACCATCGGTGACAGCCTGAGCCAGTTCCTCGTTGCCGCGCGAAATCAGGGTGACCGCCACGCCGGCCTGCGGCTTGGCCGTGTCGAGCGAGCGCGCCAGCACGGTCAGCCCGTCCTGCCCCGCCAGCGCGGTCAGGCCCAGATCGGACTGCACCACCCACTGGGCCGTCACGCTGCCCCACGTCTCGCGCTTTTCACCGGGAATCTGTGCCTGTACCAGGTAGACGGCGGGTTTCGCCTGGTCGATGACCTGAGCGAGCGGGAAAAGAGACGTCACGCTCTCGTTGCGGGGGCCCTTGACCGGCATGGTCCCCTGCCAGGCCACCGTCATGTTCCTCTGCCGCATGGAGCCCAGCTGATAGCTGTACAGCGTATCCGAGAACGGCGATTCCAGCGCCGCCAGTCCGCGTTCGGCCACCTGATAGACCGTGACGTCCAGCGTATCGACGTTGACCGTGGTTATGGGCAGTCCGTCGGGGGTTTCGCGCGGCAGCACGAACCCCTTGCCCAGGGCGACCATGGCGGGGCGATCCTCGGTGCTCAGCTTGACCTCCGCCGGTTCCGGCAGGGTTTCGCCCTTGGCGCCCGGCAGTCCCTGGCGCAACGTGACGACATAGCTGCGGCCGAAATCCATGCCCGACAGGCACAGCCCGTCGCCGTCCACGCGCAAGGCCGGCTTCAACCCGGCCGGCAGGCCGAGAAAGTCTTCGTAATGAGAGAAGTGCGCATCCAAGGCGGAGGAAAATTGCAGGCAGGCTTCGGCGGTGCCGCCGGTCTTGCCGGCGACGACCCGGCGGAACCGCAACTCGCCGGTGGGGACGGGCGTGAGATCCTCCGGCAATATGGTGGCGACAGGGGCCACGGTGCCGGGCTGCGGGGAGTCTTGCGCCCGCACGGTGGCCTGGCTGGCGGCGGTGGTGCCGTGGGAGGGCAGATCCTTGACGCTCGTCCAGCCCAGCCCCAAGCCGGTCGCCACCAACAGGCTGGCGGCAGCGATCATGCCCCGTTTCATATAATCCTCCACGGATCGGAAGAGTGGAGAAACCTTCGTTCAAAAATTGTGGTTCCGCAAGGGGCTGGTCGACGGGCGTGGCGGCAGACGGTGTCGGCCAGGGAGGCGGGCCTGCGGCCGTCCATACCGTTGCACCGGCGCCCGCCCCTGGTATACCTTGCCGACGTAGCGTCGGCTTCCGCCTGCGGGCGCACGGTTTCCAGCCAAAGCGCGGCCCATGATCGAATCGCTCAATCTGGTCGTGTCGCTGCTTCAGCAGATGTGCGTCTATCTCGTGATCGCCTATCTGCTCAGCAAGACCCCCCTGTTCATCCCGCTGATGCATGTGACGATCCGCCTGCCCTATCGGATCGCCTGCTATCTGGTGTTTTCCATGTTCTGCATCATGGGCACCTATTTCGGCCTGCACATCGAGGATTCCATCGCCAACACCCGCGCCATCGGCGCGGTGCTGGGGGGATTGCTGGGCGGGCCGACGGTGGGTCTCGCCGTGGGGCTGACCGGCGGGCTGCACCGTTATTCCATGGGCGGCTTCACGGCGCTGGCCTGCGCCATCTCGACCATGGCCGAGGGGCTGATCGGCGGCGTCTTCCACCGCTACATGATCCAGAGCGGGCGCCAGGACAGGCTGTTCAATCCGCTGACCGTGGGGCTGGTGACGCTGTTCGCCGAAGTGGTGCAGATGCTGATCATCATCGTGGTGGCACGCCCCTCCAGGGAAGCCGTTCATCTGGTGGAAAGCATCGCCCTGCCCATGCTGACCGCCAATTCCATCGGCGCCGCCATGTTCATGCGCATCCTGCTGGACCGGCGCACCATCATCGAGAAGCAGTCCAGCGTGTTTTCCGCCAAGGCCCTGAAGATCGCCGCCCGCGCCGACGGCGTGCTGCGCAGCGGCTTCAACCAGGAAAACAGCATGAAGGTGGCGCGCATCATCTATGAGGAAACCGGCGTCGGCGCGGTGGCCATCACCGACCGCGCCAAGACCCTGGCCTTCATCGGCATCGGCAGCGACCACCACCTGCCCGGCATGCCCATCACCTCGCTGCAGACGATGCAGGCCATCGCCAACAACCAGGTGATGTACGCCGACGGCAACGAGGTGGCCTATCAATGCTCGATCAAACCCGACTGCCCGCTGGGCGCCTCGCTGGTGATCCCGCTGCAGGGCGAGGACGAGCAGGTCATCGGCGCCATCAAGCTGTACGAACCCAAGACCAAGCTGTTTTCCACCATCAACCGCACCCTGGGCGAGGGCATCGCCCGCCTGCTGTCCAACCAGATCCTGGCCGGCCGCTACGAGCGCCAGAAGCAGATGCTGTCACAATCCGAGATCAAGCTGCTGCACGCCCAGGTCAATCCGCATTTTTTGTTCAATACGCTGAACACCCTGTCGGCGGTGATCCGCAACGATCCCGACCGGGCGCGCACTCTGGTGCAGTACCTGTCCACCTTCTTCCGCAAGAACCTGAAGCGGCCCAGCGAAGAGGCCAGCCTGCAAGACGAGATCGAGCACGTGAACGCCTATCTCCAGATCGAGCTGGCCCGCTTCAACGACCGCCTGAGCGTGGATATCGACGTGGACGGCGACGTGGCCGACGCGCGCCTGCCCGCCTTCTCCCTCCAGCCGCTGGTGGAGAACGCCATCAAGCACGGCACCTCGCAACTGATCGGCGGCGGCCATATCCGCATCGCCGCCCGGCGCGACGGCGGCGACCTGCTGCTGACCGTCGAGGACAATGCCGGCCTGTACGAAGCCGAATCCGGCGGCGACGGCCTGGGCATGAATCTGGTGGACCGCCGCATCAAGACCCGCTATGGCGAACGCTACGGGCTGGCGGTCGAGCATCAGCGCGACGTGTTCACCCGGATCACCATGCGCGTTCCGCTGGAGACCGTCGCCGCATGAAGGTGTTGATCGTCGATGACGAACAATTGGCGCGGGAAGAGTTGCGCTGCCTGCTGGAGCGGGAAGGCGACCTGGACATCGTCGCCGAATCCGCCAACGCCATCGAGGCCATCGCCGCCATCAACCGCCTGTCGCCCGACGTGGTGTTCCTGGACATCCAGATGCCCCGCGTCAGCGGGCTGGAGATGCTGGGCATGCTGGACCCCGCGCGCATGCCCCGCATGGTCTTCCTGACCGCCCACGACGAATACGCGGTGCAGGCGTTCGAGGAGAACGCCTTCGACTACCTGCTCAAACCCGTCGACCAGACCCGCCTGAACAAGACCCTGCAGCGGCTGCGCCGCGACCGCAGCGCCCAGGAACTGGCGCCGCTGACCGGCACCAACCCGCTGCGGCAGATTCCCTGCACCGGCCAGAACCGCATCTATCTGGTCAAGCTGGAGGACGTGGAGTTCATCTCGTCGACGCCGGCGGGGGTGTATGTCGTCGGCCAGGACGGCCAGGAACGCTTCACCGAACTGACCCTGCGCACCCTGGAGGAGCGCACCCCCCTGATGCGCTGCCACCGCCAGTTCCTGGTCAACCCCGACCGCATCAGGGAAATCCAGTTCGGCGACAACGGCCTGGCCGAAATCCAGACCATTTCCGGCCAGATGGTGCCGGTCAGCCGCCGCTTCCTGGGGCCGCTGAAGGAACGCCTGGGCATCGCCTGAGGGCTTCCCCTCGGGTTCCCGGCGGGAAATGCGTCAGCCCCGCGTCACATTCAAATCATTATAATTAAACGCTTTTCCGGCTTGCCGCTCGCGCCGGCAAGAAACCGTCCGGCCCCTGCCGCCGCCGCTCGCCCCCCGAATCCCTGCCGCTCGCATCCCTATTCTGCCGCTCCCGGGGAACGGCCCCATCCTTTCCCACAACGGGAATAGGGTGATGCCGACTTCCTCAGCGGAGAGCCATCATGGATCACGCCTTAACTTTTGTGATCGCCACGCTCTGCATCCTTGCCATCTGCTACCGCTTCTATGGCGTGTTCTTTGTCCGCAAGGTCCTGCGCGCAGACGATTCCCAGGTCACCCCCTCCCACGAACTCAAGGACGGCCGCAACTACGTCCCCACCAAGAAGTGGGTGAACGCCGGCCAGCACTTCGCGGCCATCGCCGCCGCCGGCCCGCTGGTGGGCCCGGTCCTGGCAGCCCAATATGGCTACCTTCCCAGCTTCCTGTGGCTGCTGATCGGCTGCGTCATCGGCGGCGCCGTGCACGACACCGTGGTGCTGTTCGCCTCGATGAAGCACAAGGGCCAGTCCCTGTCCGAGGTCGCCAAGGCCGAACTGGGGCCGGTGGCCGGCTGGTGTACCGGCCTGGCCATGCTGTTCATCATCACCATCACCATGGCCGGCCTGTCCATGGTCGTGGTGCATGCCTTGGAACGCAACGCCTGGGGCACCTTCGCGGTGTTCATGACCATTCCGATCGCCATCGGCGTCGGCCTGTACGAGCGCATCACCGGCAACGCCAAGGGCGCCACCTATGTCGGCCTGGCCGCCATCATGGCGGCGGTGGTGGCCGGCCCCTATCTGCAGGGCACCTGGCTGGGCGACTTCCTGACCCTGCATCACACCACGGTCGGCGTGGCCCTGCCCATCTACGCCTTCTTCGCCAGCACCCTGCCGGTGTGGCTGCTGCTGACCCCGCGCGGCTATCTGTCGAGCTTCCTGAAGATCGGCGTGTTCGGCGCCCTGGTGGTCGGCGTCATCTTCATCAACCCGGAAATCCGCTTCCCCGCCTTCACCCAGTTCATCGCCGGCGGCGGCCCCGTCCTGGCCGGTCCGGTGTGGCCCTTCATCTCCATCACCATCGCCTGCGGCGCCATCTCGGGCTTCCACGCCTTCATCGGTTCGGGCACCACGCCCAAACTGGTGGACAAGTGGAGCGACATCCAGACCGTGGCCTTCGGCGCCATGCTGGCCGAATGCGTGGTCGGCGTGATGGCCCTGATCGCCGCCACCGCCCTGCATCCCGCCGACTACTTCGCCATCAATTCCAGCGCCGCCGCCTTCCAGTCGCTCGGCATGGAGGTGGTGGACCTGCCCCATCTGGCGGAAACCATCGGCCTTGACCTCTATGGCCGCACCGGCGGGGCCGTGACCCTGGCGGTGGGCATGACCGAGATCTTCACCCGGATCCCGTGGTTCAGCCATCTGGCGTCCTATTTCTTCCAGTTCGTCATCATGTTCGAGGCGGTGTTCATCCTGACCGCCATCGACTCGGGGACCCGCGTGTCGCGCTACCTGATCCAGGACCTGGGCGGCGACGTGTTCCCCAAGCTGAAGCAGTTGGACTGGCTGCCCGGGTCCTTCGGCGCCAGCGTGCTGGCCTGCGCCCTGTGGGGTTACCTGCTGAACTCCGGCGACATCAACTCGGTATGGGCCCTGTTCGGCGTGTCGAACCAGCTCATGGCCTCCATCGGCCTGATGATCGGCGCCACCATCATCCTGCGCCTGTCGACCAAGCGGGCCTACATGCTGACCTGCCTGGTGCCGCTGGCCTACCTCTTCGTGACCGTCAACTACGCCGGTTACTGGATGATCGCCAACGTCTACCTCAACCCGGCCGCCAAGGGCTTCAATCCCTTCAACGCCGCGATCTCCGCCACCATGCTGGTGCTGGGGGTCGTCATCCTGGTCGCCTCGCTGCGGAAGTGGAGGGAACTCTTCCCCCTGCGCAGCAGGCACAACATCGCTCAAGCCGCATTTCCTGCCGAGTAAAGGGACAGAAGATCCGCCGTTCCCCCGGCGGCGGTTCCCCTGCCTCCTCATCCATTGGGAGAGACCGATTATGGATAACCTGTTCACCGACACGGAATACCTTGTGGACCCCTGGAAAGGGTTCGCCGGCACCGCGTGGAAGACCCGTGTGGACGTCCGCGACTTCATCCAGAAGAACTACACCCCCTATCTCGGCGATTCCTCGTTCCTGTCCGGCCCCACCCAACGCACCCACACGCTGTGGGAGCGCCTGGGCGGGTTGCTGAAGGAGGAGCGCGCCAAGGGCATCCTGGACGCCTCGGTCGACCGCCCCGCCTCCATCACCGCCCACGACGCCGGCTATATCGACCGCGCCAGCGAGATCATCGTCGGCCTGCAGACCGACGCGCCGCTGAAGCGGGCGATCATGCCCAATGGCGGCCTGCGCATGGTGGAATCCGGCCTCGAAGCCTACGGCTACACCATCGACCCGGTGGTCAAGGAGGTCTGGACCAAGTACCGCAAGAGCCACAACCAGGGCGTCTTCGACGTCTACACCCCCGACATCCTGGCCGCCCGCAAGTCCGGCGTCATCACCGGCCTGCCCGACGCCTATGGCCGCGGCCGCATCATCGGCGACTACCGCCGCGTCGCGCTCTACGGCACCGGCTTCCTGCGCCGCGAGCGCCAGGAGAGCTTCCATGACCTGGACGACGCCGTCTTCACCGAGGAGGTGATCCGCCTGCGCGAGGAACTGTCGGAACAGTTCCGGGCGCTGGACGAATTGCGCGAAATGGGCGCCAAGTACGGTTGCGACCTGTCGCGCCCGGCGGCCAACGCCCGCGAAGCCATCCAGTGGACCTATCTCGGCTATCTCGCCGCGGTGAAGGAGCAGAACGGCGCCGCCATGTCGCTGGGCCGGGTGTCCACCTTCCTCGACGTCTACATCCAGCGCGACATCGAAGCCGGCCTGCTGACCGAGGAACAGGCGCAGGAGATGATCGACGATCTGGTCATCAAGCTGCGCATCGTCCGCTTCCTGCGCACGCCGGACTACGATTCCCTGTTCTCGGGCGACCCCACCTGGGTCACCGAGTGCCTGGGCGGCATGGGCGAAGACGGCCGCACCCTGGTCACCCGCAACACCTTCCGCTTCCTCAACACGCTCTACAATCTGGGCCCGGCCCCCGAGCCCAACCTGACCGTGCTGTGGAGCACCCAATTGCCGCGCGGGTTCAAGGATTTCTGCGCCCAGGTGTCCGCCGACACCAGCGCCATCCAGTACGAGAACGACGACCTGATGCGGCCGAAATGGGGCGACGATTACGGCATCGCCTGCTGCGTCTCGGCCATGCGCATCGGCAAGCAGATGCAGTTCTTCGGCGCGCGCGCCAACCTCGCCAAGGCATTGCTCTACGCCATCAACGGCGGCGTGGACGAAAAGCTCGGCACCGTGGTCGCCCAGGGCTTCGAACCCATCACCGCCGACGTGCTGGATTACGACGAGGTGGTGGAAAAGTTCGACAAGATGATGGACTGGCTGGCCGGAACCTACGTCAAGGCCCTCAACACCATCCACTACATGCACGACAAGTACGCCTACGAGCGGATCGAGATGGCGCTGCACGACCGCGACATCCTGCGCACCATGGCCTGCGGCATCGCCGGCCTGTCGGTGGCCGCCGACAGCCTGTCGGCCATCAGGCACGCCAAGGTCGCCGTGGTCCGCAACGACAAGGGGCTGGCCGTCGATTACCTGATCGACGGGACCTATCCGGCCTATGGCAACAACGACGACCGCGCCGATGAAATCGCGGTCTGGCTGACCGAGGCCTTCATGAGGAAGGTCGCGTCGCAGCCCGCCTTCTACCGCGGCGCCATGCCGACCCAGTCGGTGCTGACCATCACCTCCAACGTGGTCTACGGCAAGAAGACCGGCAACACGCCCGACGGGCGCCGCGCCGGAGAGCCGTTCGCCCCGGGGGCCAACCCCATGAACGGCCGCGACGTGAAGGGCTTCGTGGCGGCCGGCGCCTCGGTGGCCAAACTGCCCTATGCCTGCGCCCTGGACGGCATCAGTTGGACCGCCTCGGCCACGCCGGACGCGCTCGGCCACACCAGACAGGACCGCATCCGCAACCTGTCCAACTGCCTGGACGGTTTCGCGGCGGCGGGCGGCTTCCACGTCAACGTCAACGTCTTCAACCGCGAGACGCTGGTGGACGCCATGAACCATCCCGAGAAGTACCCGCAGTTGACCGTCCGCGTCTCCGGCTACGCGGTCAACTTCATCAAGCTGAGCAAGGAACAGCAGCTTGACGTCATCGGCCGCACGTTCCACCAAGCCATGTAAGGGCCACCAGGCCATGTGAGGCCTGGAATGGCAGGGGAGTACGAAGCCATGCTCGACGCCGTCCGCAATACCGGGCTCGACCGGCAGGTCCATCAAGCCCGCACCCCTCTGGGCTACCTGCATTCGGTCGAATCCGGCGCCGCGGTGGACGGTCCGGGCATGCGCTTCGTATTCTTCCTGTCCGGCTGCCTGTTCCGCTGCCAGTACTGCCACAATCCCGACACCTGGAAGCTGCATGGCGGCCGTCCCGTCACCCTGGATCAGGCGCTGGACGAGGTGCGCCCCTATGTGGGCTTCCTGAAATTCGCCGGCGGCGTCACCCTGTCGGGCGGCGAACCCCTGGTGCAGGCGGATTTCGCCGGCAGGCTGCTGACCCGCATCAAGGACGAGTTGAGCCTGCACACCGCGCTCGACACCCAGGGCTTCCTGCATGCCGACGTGGACGACGACTGGTTCCGTCCGGTGGACATGGTGCTGCTGGACATCAAGCATATCGACCCGGAGCGCCATCACCTCATCACCGGGCAGCCGCTGCAGCCGACGCTGGATTTCGCCCGGCGGCTGGTGCGCCTGAACAAGCCCATGTGGATCCGCTACGTCCTGGTGCCCGGCCTGACCGACGGGCCCGGGGACATCCTGAAGCTGGCCGACATCATCGCCGGACTGGGGCTGGCGGTGGAGCGGGTCGAGGTCCTGCCCTTCCACCAGATGGGCGCCCATAAATGGCAGGCGCTGAACCACCCCTATCCCCTGGCCGGCACCCCCACGCCCACGCCCGAACAAACCCAGGCGGCGCGCGCCCTGTTCGCGTCGCGCGGCCTGGTCGTCACCTGACCCGTCCCACCGACCTTCGGTTCCGAGGTTCCCAAATGATGCACAACGCCAACATGACCCTGGTAATCAATTGCGGCAGCTCCTCGCTGAAATTCGCCGTGTTCGAGGCCGCCGCCAAGGCGCCCGTTCTGTCCGGCCTGGCCGAATGCCTGGGCAACGCCGATGCCCGCATCACCTACAGGAACGGCGGCGCGCCCCACTCCCGCGGACTGGAGCCCGACGGCCACGGGTCCGCCCTCGACGCCCTGCTGGAGATCCTGGACGGGGAAGACAAGCTGGACCCCATCCGCGCGGTGGGCCACCGGGTCGTCCACGGTGGCGAACACTTCAAGCGATCGGCGCTGGTCACCCCCGACGTGCTGGCCGACATCGAGGCGTGCAACGCCCTGGCGCCCCTGCACAACCCCGCCAACGTGCTGGGCATCCGCACCGCCCTCGAGAAGATGCCGAACGTGCCGCAGGTGGCGGTGTTCGACACCGCCTTCCATCAGACCATGCCGCCCGAGGCGTTCCTGTACGGCCTGCCCCAGGCCTATTACCGCGACTACGGCATCCGCCGCTACGGCTTCCACGGCAGCAGCCACCGCTATGTGGCCGGGGAAACCGTCGGCATCCTGGGCCTCGATCCCCAGGACCACGGCATCGTCATCGCCCATCTGGGCAACGGCGCGTCCGCCACGGCGGTGCGCGACGGCGAAAGCGTGGACACCACCATGGGCATGACCCCGCTGGAGGGCCTGGTCATGGGCACCCGCTGCGGCGACGTGGACCCCGGCGCCCTGGCCTTTCTGGCCCGGCAGGCCGGCCTTGACGCCGGGCAGATGGACGCGGTGCTGAACAAGCGCAGCGGCCTGCTGGGCCTGTCGGAACTGTCCAACGACTGCCGCATCCTGGAAGAGGCCGCCCGCGACGGCCACCAGGGCGCCGCCCTGGCGCTGAAGGTCTTCGCCCACCGCCTGGCCCGCCATATCGGCGGTCTGGCCATGTCCCTGCCGCGCCTGGACGCCGTGGTGTTCACCGGCGGCATCGGCGAGAATTCGGCCACCATGCGGGCCATGACCATGCAGCGGCTGCGCCCCCTGGGGATCGAGGCGGACGAGGAGGCCAACCGCGCCACGGTGCGCGGACGATGGGGCATCATCAGCCGCCGGAACGAGCCCGCCGCGCTGGTGCTGCCCACCAACGAGGAATGGATGATCGCCCGCGATACCGAGGCGCTGACCGGCGCCGGGAGCTGCTGACATGACCGTCGTTCCGTCCCCCGAGGCCATGGACGCGGTGAGGAACGCCGCCCCCATGGCCGCCACCTCGTCGCGCCGCTCCTTCTTCCTGGCCCCGGCGGCCCACGACGTGGGCCTGACCTCGGTCTCGCTGGGCTTGCTGCGCGCCTTGCAGCGCGACGGCATCAAGGCCGGCTTCATCAAGCCCGTCGCCCAGCCCGAGGCCAAGGGCGGCATCCACGACCTGTCCACCCATTTCGCCCGCACCCTGTGCCATGTGGAGGCCCCAGCCCCCCTGTCCTTCGAAAGGGCCGAGGGGATGGTCCGCGCCGGCCAGTTGGCCGCGCTGATGGAAGAGGTGGTGTCGCTGGTGGAAACGGTGCGCCACCGGCACGACGTGGTGGTGGTCGAAGGCCTGATCCCCGACACCGATCTGCAGGTGGCGGCGCGGCTCAACGCCGAGATGGCGCGCAGCCTGACCGCCGACCTGATCCCGGTGCTGTCGGGGGCCCGCCGCGACGCCCGCGAGCTGGCCGAGGCCATCGACCTGGCCCGCCGCCAGTACGACGAGGACGGCAATACCGTCTTCGCCGGCTATCTCATCAACAAGGCGGCCCCGGCCGCCGACGGCGCCCGCCTGCACGAAGACCTGGCCCGCTTCAACGGCCCTGTGCCGGTGCTGGGCGTGGTGCCG
>AGTN01682765.1_pt1 | contig 12379 bp, 11 predicted proteins | sample 314218 | NCBI WGS metagenome assembly AGTN01 (sample SAMN02954264, study PRJNA73603) | bioreactor metagenome | biome: terrestrial; feature: non-aerated bioreactor; material: poplar woody material; isolation source: poplar biomass | place: USA | collected 2006-12 | reverse complement strand
ATCATATCGGGAGTAGTGATACAGGTGTCGAAATCGAACCAGCCGGCCGTGATTTTAGCTATCATATCCTCGGCTCCGACGAAGTCGGCTCCGGCGGCGGTAGCCTCGTCGGCCTTGACGCCCTTCGCGATAACCAAAACTCTCATCGATTTGCCGGTGCCGTGGGGGAGTACGACGACGCCTCTCACCTGCTGGTCCGCGTGACGGGGGTCTACGCCGAGTCTCACCGTCAATTCTATCGTCTCGTCGAACTTGGCTTTCGCCGTTTGGACGGCCAAACCCATGGCCTCGACGGATTCAAACTGTTTGGTCTTGTCGTAGAGTTTAAGGGAATCTACATACGCCTTGCTTCTGTTCATAGCGCTCTCCTCCCTCAACCTTCCACGATCTCGACGCCCATACTGCGCGCGGTGCCGGCGATCATGCTGGCCGCGGCCTCGACGGTCGTCGCGTTCAAGTCGGGCATTTTGATCTTAGCGATCTTTAAAACCTGCGACTTCGTAAGCTTTCCGACTTTTTCTCTGTTGGGTTTGGCGCTTCCCGATTCGAGCTTCAATTCCTGTTTGATGAGAATTGCCGCGGGGGGCGTCTTCAACACGAACGTAAAAGTGCGGTCGGCGTAGATCGTGATGATCACGGGGATTATGAGCCCCGCCTGAGAAGCCGTCTTCTCGTTGAATTCCTTCGTGAACGCCGGAATGTTGATCCCGTGCGGGCCGAGGGTGGAACCTACGGGCGGCCCCGGAGTGGCCTTTCCCGCCGGCAGCTGCAGCTTGGCGACTGCGGTTACTTTTTTCGCCATAGTTTCGTACCTCCTTGGCGCGGTGTTAACGGTAAGCCGTCGTTAATTTCGGCCTGCCTCCCGATATTTAAGTGAAAACTTATATCTTTTCTATCTGGTTAAAGTCCAGTTCGACCGGAGTCTGTCTTCCAAACATATGGACGAACACTTTGACCTTCTGTTTGTCGGCGAAGACTTCGTCTACGACGGCGAGGAACGTGTCGAGAGCGCCGGAGATGATCCTCACGTTGTCGCCCACCTTGACGTCAAATTCCTCGGCGGTTATCTTCTCGAGGCCCATTCTCTTTATTTCCTCGGCGGTGAGCGGGAGAGCTTTCCCCTGCGGGCCGACGAAGCCGGTGACGCCCCTCGTGTTGGTCACCATATACCAGACGTGATCGGTGTAGATCATCTTGAGAAAGACGTAGCCCGGGAATTTCTTGTGCTCGACCACCTTTCTCTTGCCGTTTTTCTCGACTATATCTTCTTCGGTAGGAATGGATATTTCAAAGATATAGTCCTGAAGGTTGTTGTTCTCGATCATCTTTTCGAGATTGTTCCTGACGACGGTCTCGTAAGCGGCGTAGGTGTGGATCACATACCACTTTATGTTTTCGTTATCCATCGAATCCACCTTATTTACTGATGCCGGTCAGGAGTTTGAGAAGCGCGCCGAGGCCGGAGTCGAAAGCCGTGATGATCACCATAAAGAAGAGGACGACTATCAGCACGGTGCCGAGGTTCTGGAGGACGCCCGGATTGTTTTTAGCGCGCCGGAGCGGCGGCCAGTCCACCTTTTTGAGCTCGGAAATCATCTCGCGGAAGACCTTGGCTATCTTCTTCCCGAAAGAGGGCTTCTGACTTTTAGCCTTTTGCGAGGATTTTTTGGGAGCCTTTTTTGCGGGAGCGGGGGCTACCGTGTCGAGCTCGGCGGCGGATAAATTCAATTTGTCCTTAGCCATACCGGAATTCCTCCAAACCTATTTGGTCTCTTTGTGCACGGTGGTCTTTTTGCAGAATTTACAATACTTTTTGAGCTCGAGCCTGTCGGGATCGTTCTTCTTGTTTTTTGTGCTGTCGTAGTTTCTCTGCTTGCACTCGGTGCAGGCGAGCGTTATCTTGTCGCGAGGCATTGATTCCCTCCGTGGCGGCTTTTAATTCCGTAATAAAAAATTACACCTTATTTAAGGCGCTTATATAGAATATCACCGATGAATATGTATTGTCAACGGTTTTTAAAATAAAATTATTCTTGCTTATGTTTCTCGATAAAACTCGCGACGTCTCCGGCGGTTTTTATCGACTTTATCTCGTCGTCCCCGAATTCGATCCCGAATTCGGTTTCGAGCGTGATCAGCATTTGCACGACGTCGAGGGAATCGGCCCCGAGCTCGTTCAGAAGGTCGCTCTTTTCGGTTATTCCCGCGGGATCGAGATTTAATTGTTCGGCGATAAGCGTTTTGACTTTTTCAAAAATCATAGAGGTATGCGCTCCTTATTATGATTATCAAATATTACCTTAATGATACCGCCGAAACGAAAGATAGTCAAGAAAGAATTATTTGATTATCTCCGCGAACTCGCTGTGCCTCGCCAGCTGTTTCTTCACTTTCGGGCTGGCGGCGACGATTTTTAATTCGCGGCGTCTGGCCTTCCCTTCGAGATAGCCTATGACCGTGGCGTCCACTTCCTCGACCTCGCTCATATCGAGAGAGATTTTTGAATTGAGGGCGGCGGCGAAGATCTTTTCGTAATTGATATACGAGAGCGTGCCCTTGATTTTAGTCGTGCCCTCCGAATCCGTTTTTTTCGCGTCCTTTTTCGCGGCGAAGCGCATAACGAGACGATATGCGAGCGACAAAAAGGTGCAGGTCAGTATCGCGACGACAAGATCGAAGGCGAGAGTCAGAACGAAGGTGAGGATCATCAGAACGATATCGACCGGCGTCGTCTTGAAGACGTTCAAAACTTCCTTGTAATTAAACATATTGTACGAGACGACGATCAGTATCGAAGAAAAGACGGCCATAGGTATATAGACCGCGAAGCGCATTAAAAATACCGAGAGGATCAGAACGACCGCGGCGTGAGTCAGGGAAGCTATCGGAGAGCTTCCCCCGCTCCTGATATTCGCCGAGGTCCGGGCTATCGCGCCCGTCGCGGGTAGCCCGCCGAAGACGGCGGAGAGCATATTTGCCGCGCCCTGCCCCACGAGCTCCATATTCGGATTATGCTTCGTCCCGGTCATCGAGTCGGCGACTACGGCCGAGAGAAGCGATTCGATAGAGGCGAGAAGGGCGATCGTAACGGTAGGCATGATCAGCCCGCCGAAATCGGAAAAATCGAAGAAGGCCAGCGAGGGCGCTATTTTGACGTTTACCGCGCCGTAGACGTCCCCGAGAGTCCTGCATCTGACAGGGAGAAGGAAATTGATCGCCGTGCAGATTATTATCGCCGCGAGCGGCCCCGGCAATATCTTTTGTATTCTCGGCAGGATGTAGATTATGGAAAGAGCGAACAGGCCCATAAGCAAGCTTACGCCCGAAACGGAGCTCAGATTTTTTGCGACGGCCACGAACTTGAGAAGCGTCTCCGAAGGATTATGTTCGATTCCGAGGCCTAAAAAATCCTTCAGTTGCCCGATAAAAATCGTGGCCGCTATCCCCGCGGTAAAGCCGGTTATGACGGGGAGCGGGATATATTTTATAAATCGCCCGAGCTTCATAAAGCCCATTATCGTTATCAGTATACCCGCCGAAAAAGTGGCGAGAACGAGGCCGCCCATACCGTGCTCGGCGATTATTCCGTAAACGATGACGACGAAAGCGCCCGTAGGGCCGCTAATCTGAACGCGCGAGCCGCCGAGGATCCCCGCGGCCGCCCCCGCGAAGACCGCGGTTATAAGGCCGGTCTCGGGCGGGGCTCCCGAGGCTATCGCGAGCGCGAGAGAAAGGGGAAGCGCGATTATTCCTACTATGATTCCGGAGATTATATCCTTAACTAAAGCCTGCCTGCCGTAACCGCCCTTAAGGGATAGGACGATTTCGGGAACGAAAGTCGGATTTTTCATAAATTGTTTTTTCTTGCCTGACTCCAAAGAAAAGCAAACCTTAACCGGCTTGCTTATCGGGCACTATTATATACATAAGGAAAAAGCCAAAGCAAATAAAAAACGAGGGGGCGATATTTTGAACTCGGGAAAAGAATAGTAAACGGTGATATAATTATTTTATTAAAATTGAAACGGAGGCAACTTCATGGATACTCTTACAGCGATCTGTTCCCGAATATCGACAAGGGCTTTCACCGGCGAAAAAATCAAAGACGAAGACCTTGAAATTATTATTAACGCGGCCAAAGCCGCCCCGGTCGGGAGGAAGAAATACGAAACGCTTCGCCTGACCGTGATCAAGGATAAAAAATTTCTTGAAAAAATCTCCGACTTCGTCGATATGAAGACGCCCGAGCGGCCCGAAGCCCCGTTTTATAACGCGCCCGCGCTGATCGTTGTCTCGACAAATTTAAATAGCGGCGAGGGGATAGAATACGCTAACGCCGGCTGTATGATCGAGAATATGGCGCTCGCCGCCCGCGCCCTCGGCATAGCTTCCGTCTATCTTTGGGCGTTTATCGGAAAAATGAATAAGGAGCTTATTTCGGCCCTCGGGCTTCCCGAAGGCTACCGCCCTATCTCCTCGCTCGCCGTAGGATACCCGAGGGAGCCGCTGAGGGTTTTCGATAAGCCGCAACACGATTTAACGGTAAATTATATAAATGAAAAATGAAAAATTTAGGATTATTCGTAATTTTGTAATCAGATGCCAAATTACGGGGAAAAAACGTATAAAGATAAATAAAGGCCGCGTTCGGAAGAACGCGGCCAAAATATCGATGATCCTATTGCGTCGTTAACAAAGTGCAATAATTATTAAGCCGGAGCCGGCGCCGGGTTTCCGAGCGGCGGCGTCCTGTTGTCGTCGTTCTTCTTTCTCTCGGCGGCTATTCTCTCCTGCTCTTTCTTCTTGTCGAGGATGTAGGCGTTTACCTCTTCTACCGATTTCCCGTCCATGATCATATCGAGCTCGTCGCCGTAAATCGTCTCGTGCTCGTAGAGAAGGCGGACTACGTTGTGCATGACCTCCTCGTGCTCCTTGAGAGCGGCGAAGGCGCGGGCGTAGTTAGCGTCGATTATCTTTCTTATCTCGTTATCGATTATGGCGGCTATCTGGTCGCTGTATGAGGCCTGCGTCTGATAGTCGCGACCTATGAACACTTCCTGCTCTCCGCCGAAGAAGACGTTGGGGAGCGAGTCGCTCATTCCCCATTCGGTCACCATCCGGCGGGCCACTCCGGTAGCCTGTTTCAGATCCTGCGACGCGCCGGTCGTGATGTCCTGTATGATTATCGCTTCCGCCGCCCTTCCGCCGAGCATCATAGCTATCTCGTCGTTCAGACGGTTTTTGGTCATATGGTTGTCGTCCGTGTCCGGACGCGAGATCGTATAGCCTGCGGCGAGTCCTCTCGGGATGATCGAGACCTCCTGCACGTTGTCGCAATACTTCATAAGGCGGCCGACGATGGCGTGCCCCGCCTCGTGATAGGCGGTAATTCTCTTATCCTTCTCGGTCACGACGCGCGAGCGCTTCTGGGGCCCCGCGATCACCTTATTAATGCCTTCCTGTATGTCTTCCATAAGGATGACGGTGCGGTTCGCTCGGGCGGCGAGTATCGCGGCCTCGTTCAATAGGTTTTCTATATCGGCGCCGGAAAATCCGGTCGTAAGGCGGGAAATCTTTTTAAAGTCTATATCTGCGGCTATCGGCTTATTTCTGCTGTGGACGCGGAGAATGGCCTCTCTCCCCTTTACGTCGGGCATATTGACGACTACCTGCCTGTCGAAGCGGCCCGGCCTCAGGAGCGCGGGGTCGAGGACGTCCGGCCTGTTGGTCGCCGCCATAATGACCACGCCGTCGTTTTCGTCAAAGCCGTCCATTTGAACGAGCAGCTGGTTCAAGGTCTGCTCCCTTTCGTCGTTCCCGCCGCCGAGTCCTGCGCCTCTCTTTCTTCCGACGGCGTCGATCTCGTCGATAAAGACTATGCAGGGCTGATTTTTCTTCGCCTGCAAGAACAAATCTCTGACTCGGGACGCTCCTACGCCTACGAACATCTCGACGAAGTCGGAGCCGCTGATCGAAAAGAACGGTACGTTGGCTTCCCCCGCGACTGCTTTTGCGAAAAGCGTCTTGCCCGTGCCGGGGCTCCCCACCAAAAGAACGCCCTTCGGGATTCTCGCTCCCACGGCTCTGAATTTTTTGGGAGACCTTAGAAATTCGACTATCTCTTTTAATTCGTCCTTTTCCTCTTCGGCGCCCGCGACGTCGTTAAACCGCACTTTGGAGGCTATGGTCACGCGGGCTTTCGTCTTTCCGAAGTTCATCGCGTTATTGCCGCCCTTGCCCCTGCCCGAGAGATACATATAGAGGAATATCCCGCCTATCGAAAGGACGAGGAGTATCGGCATTATATAATTGTAGACGTTTCCGGAGCTCGGATTGTTGAGCGCGATATACGGCATTTCGGGCGCCGCCGCGTCCGGATTCTCTCTTTTATACTCGGCTATATAATCCTCTATCGCGAGGACTAAAGCGTTTCGGTATGTAACTACCGAAACGGCCGATTTAAAATTGCCCGCTTCAAAATCGGCGCGCCTTCCCTCGTCCTTTTTATAGAGGACGGAGACCTCGTAATCGCCCGTGAAAACAATTCCGACGATCTTCTTTTCGTTATCGTCGGGCAATTTGACTTGATTTATCAGTTCGCTGTAAGAAATGGAGGGTACCCGGTTATTCGCCGTCGCGAGAAAAATGGCGACCGCAATGACCGCCACGATAATTATCGCGATAATAATGAAAGTTCTCTTGTTGTTTATATTCATCAATTCCTCTGTAAGAGTTAGTAGTCTATAGATTAACTGATTATAGCACGGAAAGGGAAAAGTGAAAAGGGAAAAGTGAGAAGTGCGGGTGAATTTTTAATTTTTATTGCCTTTCCACTTTTTCCTTCTCATTTTTAATCATCCCGTTTACCCTCTCCGCTATCCCCCTCGCTATCTCCTCCACGAGGCCGTAGGACGCGGACATCAGCGCGCTGAGATTATCCTTTTGCCGCTCCGCGACTACGCCGAGTATCCCTATGTCGCCCACCTTGCCGAGCCGCTTGTCGAGCGCGCCGCCCGCGGACACTCCTTTAGTAGTATATTTAATTTTTCCGATTTCAGATTTCTCGCCGACGCAGGCGTCTATCGCTATCACCACGCTCTTTTTATGGGCTTCTCTGATATGGCGGACATAGGACGTAAAATTGACGCCGTTGACCGGGCTTGAAAGACCGCCGTAGACGTATGCCGGGACGTTGTATCTATCCCTCAGCAGGTCTCCTACGAGCGGCCCCAGACAATCTCCCGCGACGCTAGAAGTGCCTATGCAAAGTATAACCGGAACCGCCATAAACTTTATCTCCCGATAATAATTTATTGACGGATTTTCCGATTTATTTCAGATCATCGCTTAGTTTCTATTAATGCTTCCTGAAGAATTTTTCCGGTTTCCAGCTCGTGCAGCCTTATAATTTTTTTCTCTGCGTCAATAGAGATATAGCTTCTCGGCGTATTGTTTTTGGGAAGAGTGGTCGAACCGGGGTTGGCGACGACGAGCCGGCCCTTCCTTTTTATGAAGCCCTCGTGAAAGTGGCCGTACAACAGCGCGTCGCCGACGTTCTCCGGAATATTGTCTTCGTTGTAGACGTGGCCGTGCGTCAGCGTCAGCTTTAGGCCGCCGTAATCCGCAGTCGTCGTCGGAAGCAGCTTGAAGTCGGAGATAGTCTCGTCTATCTCGCTGTCGCAGTTTCCCTTGATCGCGACTATTCTGTCGGCGTATTTGTTCAGAAGCTTTGAAAGCGCCATAGGATCGTACCCCTCGGCGAGCGGATTTCTCGGGCCGTGGTAATAGAGGTCTCCGAGAAGTATCAATTCCTTGTATCTCCCTTCCTCGAACCTGTCTATAAGCTTTTGCCCGTAGAAGAGCGAGCCGTGAATGTCGGACGCGACGAGTAATTGCATTTTTATTTCCTCATTTATGAGTTTACCTTATTTAAGAAGCGAAAGTCAAGATAGAAGGGCGGCTCATTAAGCTTCTTAAATCGATCAATATTGTAAAATTTAAATTAACACAATGAGGCTTTGTTTATGATCAAAAAGTTAATTTGCACGGCGGTACTACTGGTTACGGCGTTTTCGATATTTGCATTTTGGGGTGTGATTCTAACGATTTGCAGCGTCAAATTGTATTAATCTTACAATAAAGATACAAGGCTCAAATGTTCCTATAGCTTGGTCGTCGAAATGGAATCCGGATAATAGGCCGGTTGTTTTTACTCAGTCCGGCGGTTGCCGGCATAGTTTATATTATCAAGTAATAGATTACAACAGCCATCTAAAGAAATGCGCATATTGCGAAAATAGCGTGATAGAGTCGCATGATATTATCTATACTCCAATTTATAATCCTCGAACGGGGAACTCGACGACGCATAAGAGAAGATGTATTGATTGTCCTTTAGAGGTTACCGAGCCACATATTATAGTAAATGGGATAATAAGATGTTGCAATATCATGATTATAATGCGACAGCCTGTAAACAAGATTAATTATTTGAATATATTTTAATTTAAATTCAAGGGACGCCTATGATTCCTTAATGAGCGAGCCGCGAAAATTTGCGGCTCGTTTTATGGGCGACGCTTTTCCCGTGCCCTCTCTTGTTTTCTTCCGTTATTTATATTATAATCTACCTATTCACTTATTGAGGAGAATAATTAAGTGCTATACGCCGGTCTTGAAAAAATCATCAGGTATTTTACGCTCGGCAAAGTTTTGAGCCGCCTTTACACAATCAAAAGGAGAGTTTATAAAAAGGTCGGGACTCTCTCCGCGGAGTTCGCCTATTCGAGGGAGCCCGTGCCGTTCAAGGAGAAGGATGCGTTGACCTATCTTCCGATTAAGACCGGCCGCAAATGGTCCCGTCACGAATTCGGCTGCGCGTGGTTCCACTTCAAAGGCAAGGTGCCCGAAACCTCGAAGGGAAAGCACGTCGCCTTTTTGATATCTTTGGGCGCGGAAGGATGCGTCATAGACTCAGAGGGCACTCCGGTTCAGGGGCTCGCGAATTTCAACGCCTTTATCGAGACTCAGCAGCCCTCTTACGGCAAAAGATACGTCGAATTCAAGAAATCGGCGGACGGCGGGGAGGAGATAGATCTATGGGTAGAGGCGGGAAACAACAAGATGATGCCCGCCGTCTCGAAGAACGCCACCTTCAAGGAGGCCGACATAGTCGAGGTCGAAGACGGCGTCAAGTCTCTATTTTACGACTCGCTCGCCCTCTCGATGGAGCTCGCCGCGATAAAAGATATCAAAAAGCGCCAGAGTATCCGCTCCTCTCTCCGCAAGGCTTCGGCGGCCTATTCCGGCTTCCCGCCCGATGGAGTGACGGCCGCCCGCGAAATTCTGAAAAAAGAGACGGAGTCGGGAGAGGACGTTCCCTTCACGGTCTACGCGACCGGCCACTCGCATCTCGACCTCGCCTGGCTCTGGCCGATAAGGGAAACCCAGAGGAAGGCGGGAAGGACGTTTGCAAATCAGCTCAGAAATATAGAGAGATACCCGGGGTTCGTTTACGGCGCCAGTCAGCCCCAGCAATTCGAGTGGGTCGAGAAAAAATATCCGAAGCTGTTTGAACAGATAAAAAAAGCCGTCGCCGACGGGCGGATAGAGCCTCAGGGCGGGATGTGGGTCGAGTGCGACACAAATATCACCTCGGGAGAAGCATTGATTCGCCAGTGCCTCTACGGGAAGCGCTTTTGGAAGGAGAAATTCGGCAAGGATTCCAAAATCTGCTGGCTGCCCGACGTCTTCGGCTTCAGCGGCAATCTTCCGCAAATAATCAAAAAATGCGGAATGGACTATTTTCTTACGATCAAGCTTTCGTGGAACGAGCACAATAAGTTCCCGAAAAAGAGTTTTATCTGGGAGGGGATAGACGACAGCCGCGTCCTCGTCCATATGCCGCCCGAGGGAAACTATAACAGCGATTGCTCCCCCATTTCGCTCGAAACCGGTCTCGATATGTATTCGGAAAAGGACGTATCCAAAGTCTACGGCCTCCTATACGGTTGCGGCGACGGCGGCGGCGGCCCGGGCGAAGGGCACGTCGAGCTCGCGGCGAGGGAAGGGAATATGAAGGGCCTTCCGAAGGTCGTAATGTCGCCCGCGTCGGATTTCTTCGCCGCGCTCGAAAAAGAGAGAGACCGTTTCGACGTATTCAAGGGCGAATTGTACCTTGAAAAGCACCAGGGGACGTATACGACTCAGGGAAGAAATAAATTTTTCAACAGGAAGACCGAATTCCTTCTTCATAACGTCGAATTTTTATATTCTTTGGCGGGAGGCCTCGCCGAATACCCGAGAGAAGCCCTCGACAGGATTTGGAAAGAGGTCCTCCTCTACCAGTTCCACGACATCATCCCGGGCTCTTCGATAGCGAGAGTCTATAAGGAGTCGGTGGCGCGTTACGAAAAATTGACGGAAGAATTGAATTCTCTCGAAGATAAGGCGATAACCGTTCTCGGCGCCGGAAAACTTCCCTCGGCTTTCAACGCGACCGGCTACGGCTTCAAAGGGCTTTTGAGATCCGGCGGAAAGACTTATTCGGCCGAAATACCCCCTTATGGAGCCTCCACGCTTAAAGAATATAAGGATTCGGGCGCCGCTAAGGCCGCGGCCGAAACGCTCGAAAACGACCTTTATATTTTGACCTTCGGAAAAGGCGGAGAGATCGTCAAGCTCTTCGACAAGAAGCTGAATAAGGACTTCGTAGGCAAATATCTGAATAAGCTCGCCGTATACCGGGACAAGCGACTCTATTTCAACGCGTGGGACATCGACATAAATTATACGAAACACAAGAGGGGCGAATTCAAGCTGATAGGCTCCTCCTTCTCCTCGGGCGACGGCATTGCCGAGAGGGAGAATATCTACAAGTACGGCAAGTCGACGATCACGCAAAAAATAATTCTGACCGAGGGGAGCCCGGTGATCGAGTTCTCGACGGCCGCCGACTGGCAGGAGACTCACAGGATGCTGAGGGCCGAGTTCAGGCCGTCCGTCTTCTCGGACGAGGCCGCTTTCGATATCCAAATGGGCAACCTGAAGCGCTCCACAAAAAATGAAACCTCGATAGAGAAGGCTCAATTCGAGGTCTCGGCCCACAAATGGGTCGACGTGAGCGACAAGGACGCCGGCTTCTCGATCCTTACCGACTGCAAATACGGCTGGAGAATTAAAGAAGGTAAGCTCTCCCTCAACCTTTTGAGAAGCCCGATGTATCCCGCAAAGGACGCGGACAAGGGCGCGCACACTATCCGCTACGGCCTCTATCCCCATTCGGGCGGGGTCTTCGAGGCGGGCACGAGGCGCGAGGCTTACTTCTTCAACAATCCGCCTATCGTAACCGACCTCGAAATAAATCTGCCCTCGCTCGTCTCCTCGAATAGAGACAATATCGTTATCGAGACCGTCAAGCCGGCCGAAAGCGGGCAGGGAATAGCAATCAGGGCCTACGAAGACTCCGGAAAAGAGACCACGGTCAAAATAACCTTCGGAAAGGATTTCTCCGAAGCGATAGAAACCGATATGCTCGAAAACAAAATCAAGAAAGCCAATTTGAGTTCGGTCAAGTTCAGACCGTATGAGATTAAAACGTTTGTGATTAAATAATCTCACAGGGGCGGTTGTGAACCGGCCCCTATCCATTTAAAATTAAAGCGCTCCGGAAAAATTCGGGGCGCTTTGTACGATAAAATGTAAGTCGACTTTACTTTTTCTTAATTTTTGCCTTTCGTCAAGGCTTTTGTAATAATTCCGTACAATTTTTATAATGATAATGTTAATATTAATATAGTCGCTTATTTAAGGAGAAAATAAATGCTCGAAGTAAAATCCCTCTCCAAAGTCTACGAGCCCAAAAAAGGGCCTCAGGTGCTCGCGCTCGACAAGGTGTCCCTCAAATTTCAGGAGAAAGGGCTCGTCTTTCTTCTCGGAAAGTCGGGAAGCGGAAAGTCCACGCTTCTAAATCTTCTCGGCGGGCTCGACGCTCCCACCGAGGGCGAAATTATAATAAAAGGAAAATCGTCGAAAGATTTTAAGCCCAGCGACTTCGACTCTTACAGGAACACCTACGTAGGCTTTATCTTTCAGGAATTCTACATCCTCGAAACGGAGAGCGTCCGGAAAAATATCGGCCTCGCCCTCGAACTGCAGGGGAAGAAGGCGGACGACGAAACGATAGGCAAGATTTTAAACGAGGTCGACCTTGCCGAATACGGGACAAGGAAGCCGAACGAGCTCTCGGGCGGGCAAAAACAGCGCGTCGCGATAGCCCGTGCGCTGATCAAGGAGCCGGAGATCATTCTCGCGGACGAGCCGACCGGCTCTCTCGACAGTAATACCGGAAGACAGATATTCGAGACGCTTCGGAAACTTT
>AGTN01657302.1_pt1 | contig 12433 bp, 6 predicted proteins | sample 314218 | NCBI WGS metagenome assembly AGTN01 (sample SAMN02954264, study PRJNA73603) | bioreactor metagenome | biome: terrestrial; feature: non-aerated bioreactor; material: poplar woody material; isolation source: poplar biomass | place: USA | collected 2006-12 | reverse complement strand
CAAGGTCTCCCTATCAGAGCCGTCGTAGACCACGACGTCGATAGGCCGGGTGTGGAAGCGTGGCAACACGTGAAGCTAACCGGTACTAATCGCTCGACCGGCTTGATCGCTCCCCTGTGCAGCGGCAAACCCGGCAAAACGCAAAACTGTCAATGTGTGCAAAATCAGGAAAATACGCGTTTCCTTCGACGACCTGGTGGTCATAGCGGGGGGCCTGCACCCGATCCCATCCCGAACTCGGCCGTGAAAAACCCCAGCGCCAATGGTACTCTGGCTCAAGCCACGGGAGAGTAGGTCGCCGCCAGGTCTTCAAAGGAAACTCCTAACCTAATCACGATAGACGAAACACGAAACGCAGGCCCCGGAAGCCTGCGTTTCGCGTTTGAACCATTAACGCGGGGTGGAGCAGCCCGGTAGCTCGTCAGGCTCATAACCTGAAGGTCAGAGGTTCAAATCCTCTCCCCGCAACCAAACATATCAAGGCCTTAGCCCTAACCCGGCTAAGGCCTTTTTGATTCCGGATACCACATAGATACCAGGCGAGCGCGCATGAATGGCGCTCCTGGTTGCTCGTCTGCGCCAGTGTGGCTGCCTTTTCGATCATCCGGGGAAGGGCATATGGCGTCCAAGACCACGCTCAACGCGAAAAGCTCGAGGCCCTGGGCGCCGAGCAACCGTCCGGTGCCGCGTCCCGCCGACAAGGCCCGATTCCGACGATGCTGAGGCGGAGGAAAAAGGCCCTCGATTACGCGCAGGGCGTCAACGGCGTCACCCAGGCCCTGTTCTTCCTGATCTCGCGGCCCGCCCTGGAGCGGGCGGCCGATTCGGTGATCCGGCGGGCGGCGGACCTGGACGGCGGCCAGTACGAAATCCTGCTCTGCGCGGCGGATGCTGAAGTGCCCTTCGGCCAATGGTGATCCGTCCTATGTCCGAAAGATATTGATATTAATAGTTAATTGCATCATTATGCTGCGCTAATTCAACGAGTGATGGAGCGGGAAATAATAGCTTTGAACGCCACGGAGGGCTCCATGTACGAGCTTCGCTCATCGGAATTTTTCAGCGACCGGCCTTCTGCTGCAAGAAATCCGCCGGGGACGGACGTCAAGCCGGTCGATTTGCAGCCCGGGGTGACGGTGTCACTGGTGTCTTTCCAGGGCGAAAAGGAACTCCAAGCGACAGCGTACAATGATCGGGCCTGTGTTCACTTCAGTTGTCTGTTCCGTGGGCCGGTCGACGTCGCTTTTGGTTGTCGCGCGTTTCGGCTGGAGACCGGCAACCTGCTCACCAGCTATGCGCCGGGCGAAAAATTCTGCCTGAGTCTTCCTGGAAATTATCGGAACGTGGAATTGATGGTGACGCCGGACGCCCTGTCGGCCTTGGCGGGCAGCGAATACGACCGTATCGGCGGCGATATTTGCCGTGGCTTTTGCGTCCATCGCAATGGGAACAATCGCCGTGCCTGCGATGCCGCCGCTCGGCTGGCGCGTCTCATGGAAGACGATCGCCCCCAACGCCTATTGATTCATGCCGCCGCACTCGAATTCCTCGCTTGGCATCTCAATGCCTATCAATCCGAAGATGAAGGCGAAACCCTGTCCTCGCGCGAACGCAAATTGCTCGTGGCGGCGCGGGAACGGCTGCTCCATGATCTCGGTAATCCGCCGACCATTGCGGAACTGGCTCGGGAGACCGGGCTCAATCAACTCAAGCTCAAGCGCGGTTTCAAAGTACTTTTCGGCCACAGCGTCTATGCGCTGTTCCAACGCGAACGCATGGATCGGGCGCGGGTTCTGCTGCAGCAGAATGGAGTGACCGAAACCGCCATGATGCTGGGTTACAGCAATGTGAGCCACTTCAGCGCCGCCTTCCGCAAGCAGTTCGGCGTATTGCCCCGGGAAGCCCGGAGAGGGGCTTTGGACTGATCGGCGCTGGATTCAGACGATGGATAGGGTGCGGACGGTGCAGCGTGCAGAACTAGCCAGGGATAAGTGCGCGCCATCGGGGAGGCGAGCGTGTTTCGCCCACCATGTCGTTCCGGAGATTGCCGCCTCGTAATGGCCAGCCTTCCTACGCAGGCAGATAGAGGGGAAGGGCAGGTTCAGGCCGAGCCCGACACCTTTGGAGACGGCTTCCTTCAAGGTCCACGCGGTGAGGAAGCGCTCGTTCTTGGATGAGTGAAGGGCGATCTCGTCCCCGGGGTGGAAGAGGTTCGCGGCGAGCAGACCTCCCAGGTCGGCATGTGGCTGTTCCACGTCCACGCCGACGGGGGCGCCGGATGCCAGGGCGAGGGCGATCCAATTCCCGCTATGCGAAAGGCTGAAATGGAGTTCCGATCCCGAGAGCACGGGCTTGCCCTGAGCCATCGTTTCAAAGTGCAACTGAGCCGGAGCATTGCCGGTCAACCGGGACAGCAGGAGCCGCTTCAGGCCATGTGCCACCAGAAATCGCTCTTGGTCAGAGGGAGAGCGGAATCGTCGAAAACGTTCGTGCTCGCCGATCGACAAAATTCCGGGCGGAATCCTTGCAGACAAGGATCGTCTGGCCAGCACCACGAGGATTTCCCCTGTGTGCGGCCGGGAAAGGCGCAGTTCCTCCACTGCTAAATCGCACTCCATGTGCCAGTTCTCGAAGGTCCGGCGGCCTAACGGCACTGTTCGTTCCATAACGTCGCGTAAAGGCCCGTCCGGGCGAGTAGCTCGTCATGCCGCCCTTGTTCGACGACCCGGCCCAGGTCGAGCACAAGGATCTGATCCGCGTGCCGGATGGTATGCAACCGGTGTGCCACCGCGACCACCGTCCGGTTCCTCGCCAGATGCGACAACGCCTGCTGGATTTCGTACTGGGCCTCGGGATCGACCGACGCGGTTGCTTCGTCCAGCAGCAGAATGGGGGCGTCCTTCAGCAGCGCGCGCGCAATGGACAGGCGCTGGCGTTCCCCACCCGACAGCATCTGGCCGTTCTCGCCGATGCGGGTCAGCAGTCCGTTCGGCAGCCGGTTGAGAAAGGCATCGCAATATGCGGCGCGGCAGGCGGCCGCCACCTCCTCGTCGCTGGCGTCGGGATGCCCGATGCGCAGGTTGTCCAAGATGGTCCCGTCGAACAATTGGACCTCCTGGAAGACGAACCCCAGCTGCCGATAAAGCTGCTCGGTGGCCACGTCGCGGATGTCGCGGCCGGCGATGGTGATGGAACCGGACTGCGGATCGAAAAAGCGGGCCAGAAGGTGCAGCAGCGTGCTTTTGCCCGCCCCCGATGGTCCCACGATGGCGGTCATGGTTCCTTTCTCGGCGCGGAATGACACGTCGCGCAGCACCCACTCGCCCTCATAGCGGAAACTCACCTTATGGAACGCGACATCTCCGGTGCAAGTGAGCGCTGCCGTACCCTCCGCTAGCAAAGGTTCTTCCAGCAAAGTCCGGATTCTCCCTTCTCCCAGGGACATGGAGCGCAGTTCGGTCAGGAACGCGGAGGCTTCCAGCAGGGGCTCGAGAAGCTTGCAGGCGACCAATCCGAACAGCATCCATGTCAACGGCTGCAAATTGCCGTTGCCGGCCAGCCAGGCGGCAGTCGACAGCAAGGTCACCAATCCACCATCGAGACAAAGGCGGTAAAGCTGGATCGAGCCGCCGCCCCAGGCCTCTACTCCCAGGCTGGCGTGGCGAATGGAAACGAAGCGCCGGTCCAGGCGGTCCAGCCACGAGGCGGTGCGGTTGAAAAGGCGCAGTGTTTTCAGTCCGGTAACAAATTCCACGATCAATCCGGAGGTATCCAGCAGCAGATCCTGCTTGGTTTGCCCTTTGGCAAGAAAGAAACGGCTGGCGGCGTTGAGGCCGAATATGGCCAGAGGCAAGGTCACGATCAGCCCCAGCGACAGCCGCCAGTCCACCCAGGCCAGCACGGCCAGGAAGATCATGGGGACCGAGGCCGCAGCCACCAGTTCCGCCGCGACGTGGGTGAAAATGTCCTCCACGCGCTTCACGTCTTCGGTGACGATGGCCGCCAGTTGTCCGGTCCGCTGCTTTTGCAGGAAGCCCAGGGGGAGCCGGCCGATATGGTCGATTACCTGTTCCCGGTATCCGATCATCAGATCATACGCACCGAGGAAGCAGTTCAATTGCCCCAGGTACGAACAGGCCATCTGGCCGGCCAACAGGGCGGCGAGACAAAGACAAAGCAGGGGGAGCGACAAAGGCGGGCCGTTTCCGGCGACGGCGTCTTCCAGCCACACGTATCCGAGAAAGAAAGGGGCGATAGCCAAGCCCCGTTCCAGGACCCGGTATGCCAGTCCCCGCCACAATGCTCCGGCCGGCCTGCCACTGGTCCGGATGACCCGTTTCATGGCCTCAAGAAAGAGCGGCATCGGCAGTCACCTCGGGGCGGATGGACCAGTTTTCGCTGTCGAATTGGCGCTGCCAGAGCGCGCGGTAGAGGGGGCAGCGGGAGATCAGTTCGCTGTGGCGGCCGCAATCGATCAGCCGCCCTTTTTCAAGGACCAGCACCTGGTCGGCCTGCTCGATGGTGGTGAGGCGGTGGGCGATGACCAGTAATGTCTTGTCCGGATAGGTCTCGCGGAGCGCCTGATAGAAGCGTCTTTCCGTGCGGCTGTCGGCAAATGCGGTGGCCTCGTCCAGCACCAGCACGGGCGTTTCGCACAGCAGGGCGCGGGCGATGGTGATGCGTTGGCGTTCGCCCCCGGAAAGGCGGGTACCGCGTTCGCCCACGACAGTCTCGTAACCATCGGGCAGGGCCGAAATGAAATCTTCCGCCTGGGCGATCCGCGCGGCCCGGCTCACCATGCCTTCGCCGGCCTCGGGCCGCCCCAGCCGCAGGTTTTCCATCAAGGTGCCGCGAAACAGAAAGGTTTCCTGGCTTGCCACGGTGATCAGCCCGCTTCGCTCCCTTTCGCTCAATGAAGGCAGAGGGACCGATCCCACCCGGATTTCCCCGGCATCGGGTATGGTCAGGCCGCTGATGAGATGGGCGATGGTGCTCTTTCCCGCGCCCGACGGTCCGACGAGGGCGGTGAAGGTTCCCACTGGAAGGGTGAAGCTGACATCCTCCAGAACGGGTCGATCGCCATAGGCGAACGAGATACGGTCGAAGACGATCGTGTCCGTGCCCATGCCTGGGGAAGGCGTTCGTGTCGTTGCCGGTGGCGACGGGGATTCAAAATCCAGGATGGGGGCAAGACGGCGCAGTCCCGCTCCGATCTCGCGGATCTCCGACGAGAAATGGGCCACCTTGAACAAGGGCTTCAGCATTCCCGTTCCCAGCATCAAGGCCAGGATCACATCCGCCAGGACGATACTGCCTTGCCGGAGAAGCCACAGGCCGATGGGCAGAAGAAAGACGATATTGGCTCCCAGCAGGACCATGAAGGCGGACCAGCCGGGAACCGTCTGTCTTGTCACGGCTGTGATCAGGTCATGATAGCGATCCAACAACTCGCGCATGCGTTGGAAGGAGCGCGTGTTCTGACAGAACGCCTTCATGACCGGGGCGTTGCGAACGTATTCGACGGTTGCCCCGTTCAGATCGCCGATGCTGTGGTTGTACTCGTCTATGCGCGGGCCCAAGCCGCGCATCAGCAGCGCCTGGGCGGCGGCGGCCAACGGAACGGTGAGCAGGGCCGCAGCGGCCAGGCGCCAGTCGGTCCATGCCAGGACTAGGAGCACGAAGGCCGGGCTCGCCATCGCGGCCAGGCATTCCACCGTGTGATGGGCGATGAACTGTTCCAGCCGCTCCACGTCCTGGAGAACGATCTTTTTCAGATGACCGGAACTGTGTCGCTGCAGCCAAGTCAATGGAGCGCCGGCAAGGCGGCGGATCAGAGTCTGGCGGATGTCCGCGAGCAACCGGTAGGCGGCGACATGGCTGAAATAGTAGGCCAGGCTGTAGAGCAGGTATTTGAGCAGGAGGGCCGCTCCGATCAGTCCTGCGATGCGCAGCAGGCCGTCGCCGGCCGCGTTGCGTGCAAGGGCCGTATCGATCGACTGGCTGACCAACACGTAAGGCAGCAGTTCCACGAAAGCGGCCACGAGCGTGATGGCCAATGCCCCCCCCAGTCGTGTCCTTTCCGGGTAAAGGAGCCGGAAGAGGATGAACCGCATCGGGGTGCCGTCCTGATCGCGCGTGCCATCCCTCATCTGTCCCGTGTCCCCGTTCAGCCGTGTGACCGGCTTTCATAAGCCGCAGTGGATCGAAGGCTCTCCCCCGATCCGATCCGCTACTGCTCTGATCGGGACTATTTTTCGCTTCTCGGCGGCTGAAGCCCGATGGCGGGTCCCCTCAAGAAAATTCCGATCGGGGTATTTTACATCCCGTTTCGGGGAGAATTCTGCCCTCCCGCATTGCTAGTAATAATCAATAGCAATCTTCATGTCGCCTTACCCGTGGGGGAAGCGATGCCAGCCAAGGCATTTCGCTTCAAAGGCAGTGAGCAGAGGGAGCCCTCATGGAACTCGCATGTCATCCGCTGCCGGAAGACAAGGCCCGAGAGTTTGAACTCAAAGGCTATTGGCAGCCCACCTCGCTGGGAGAGCTTTTCCGCATCTGGGCGCGTCGGCACGCCTCGCGCACCGCCCTGGTCGATGGGGATGTCCGGCTGTCCTACGCGGCTCTCGACGGCAGGATCGACCGCTTGGCGGCGGGCTTCCACGCCCTGGGCATCGCCATGGGCGACCGGGTGCTGGTGCAATTGCCCAACAGCACCGGTTTCGTCGCCACCTGTTTCGCATTGTTCCGCATCGGGGCGGTTCCCATCCTGGTGATGCCGGCACAGCGGGCGACCGATGTCGACGCCCTCTGCCAAGTCGCCGAGCCCGTCGCCTATGTCGTCCCCGACCGTTTCCTGGGCTTCGATTATCGCCCCATGGCGCAGGAGATGGCCGGCCGCTATCCGTTCCTCCGTCACATCGTGGTCGATGGCGATCCAGGCGGTCATCACGCCCTGGCCGGTCTCGAACGGCCGGCTGTCGCCCTGGAAGGGCCCGGCCATCGCTCGGTCGCCGTGCTGCTGCTGTCCGGCGGCACCACCGGCACGCCCAAGCTCATCCCGCGCACCCATGCCGATTATGCCTACGCGGCCCGCGCGTCGGCTGAGCTTTGCCGCCTCGGCCCGGACAGCGTGTATCTGGCGGCGCTGCCGGTGGAGCACAACTTCCCGCTCTGCTGCCCCGGCCTCATCGGAACGTTCTCGGTCGGCGGCACCGTCGTTCTCGCCCGCACGCCTGGATTCGACGAGGCCTTCCCCCTGATCGCCCGCGAGAAGGTCACCGTCACCGCCCTGGTGCCGGCGCTGGTGCAGCTATGGATATCGGCGCGGGAATGGGACCGCACTGATCTCTCCAGCCTGGAGCTGTTGCAGGTGGGCGGCGCCCGCCTGGAACCGGAACTGGCGGCACAAGTGCAGCCTGCCCTGGGATGCCGGTTGCAGCAGGTGTTCGGCATGGCCGAAGGGCTGCTGTGCTACACCCGCCTGGACGATCCCGAGGAGGTGGTGCTCAACACCCAGGGCCGTCCGCTGTGTCCGGACGACGAAGTGCGGATCGTCGATGCCGACGGCAACGACGTCGCCCCCGGCGAAAGCGGCGAATTGCTGACGCGGGGTCCGTACACCATCCGCGGCTATTACCGCGCCGACGAGCATAACGCCCGCGTCTTCACTCCGGACGGCTTCTACCGCTCCGGCGATCTGGTGCGCCGCACCGCCGAGGGGAACCTGGTGGTGGAAGGGCGCATCAAGGACCAGATCAACCGGGGCGGCGAGAAGATCGCGGCGGCGGAGATCGAGCAGCACCTGCGCGAACATCCGGCGGTCCGGGATGCGGCGGTGGTGGCCGTCCCGGATCCACGCCTGGGTGAACGCAGCTGCGCCTTCCTCATCGCGCCGGAGGCGTCTCCCGACCTGGGCAGCCTGCACGACTTCCTACGTGAACGCGGCCTGCCCCGCCACAAGCTGCCCGATCAGCTTGAACTCGCCCGGTCGTGGCCGCTGACCGCCATCGGCAAGATCGACAAGAAGCAGCTGGTGCGGCTTGCTCAGGGTCGGTCCCAGACCGGAAAGGCTGGGGTGCCCTGCGCGTACCTGGAACAGACGGTCGCGGTGGCAAGCGAGCCGCTGGATCTGGCGGCGCGGATCGCCGCGAGCGGCCTGTCGGACGTTTTCATGGTTTACGAGCGGGGCGGGGAATGGTCGGTCGGCATCGGCAAGGCGGCGGAGATCGTCGCCGACGGCAAGAGCCTCGTCCTCCATCACGGCGGTGACGTCCGGCGGTGGGAGGACGCGCGGGTGTGCGGCGCCGTGGCCGAGGCTCTGGCGGCGCTGCCGTTCGAGGGCTGGCGGGTGTACGGCACGGCCCATTTCGAGCTGGCACGGCGGATCCACGGTCTGCCGCTGGCGCACGAGACCGATCCCCTGCTGCATCTGGTCGTCCCCCAGGTCGAACTGAGGATCAGCCGGGGCCAATGCCTGCTGCGCAGCCTCGACGCGGCCGGGCTTCCGACTCTTGCGCAGCGGCTGGCGGCGCTCGATGCGGAGCGGACGGGCCGGGACGGCTTGTCCGCGGCTTCCCGGCTGGACGTCCCCGAGGTCGAAACCGCCGATGCCGAGGGTTACAAGCATCGCGTCGCCGCTGCCGTGCAGGAAATCCGTCAGCGCCGCTATCAGAAGGTCATCCTGTCGCGGCGGGTTCCGCTGGATGCCGAACTGGATTTTGCAGCCAGCTACCTGGCCGGACGGCGGGCCAACACTCCCGCCCGCTCCTTCGTCTTCAGCCGCGGCGAGTTCCAGGCGGTGGGGTACAGCCCCGAAACCGTGGTCGAGGTGTCGGCGGACGGCTGGGTGAACACCCAGCCGCTGGCCGGTACCCGCGCCCTGGGGTGCGATGCGGAGGAAGAGGCGGTGCTGCGCGCCGAGTTGTTGAGCGACGCCAAGGAGATCGCCGAGCATGCGGTCTCGGTGAAGCTGGCCTATGAGGAACTGGAAGGCATCTGCGCGCCGGACTCCATCCATGTCTCCGAGTTCATGTCCGTGTGCCGCCGCGGGTCGGTCCAGCACCTGGGGTCGCGGGTGAAGGGAAAACTCAAGGAGGGCAAGAACGCCTGGGACGCCTTCGAGTCGCTGTTCCCGGCCGTCACCGCCTCGGGCATTCCCAAGCGCGAGGCCATCGAGGCGATCGGCCGGCATGAACCCGGCCCGCGCGGCCTCTACAGCGGCTGCGTCCTGATCGCCGACAGCGACGGCGCCCTGGATGCCGCCCTGGTCCTGCGGGCGTTCTACCAGCGCGGCGGGCAGGCATGGCTGCAGGCCGGAGCCGGGCTGGTCGCCCTGTCCACGCCCGAGCGGGAATTCCGCGAAACCTGCGAAAAGCTGCAAAGCGTGTCGCTGCATTTGGTTCCGGCGGAGTCCGGCAGCCAGGGCAGCCGTCCCGGTTTCGAGGCGGAAAGGACCTACGCATGACTTTGGATGTTCCGATGGTGGCCATGGGCTGCGGGCTTTCCCTCGACGCGCTGCGTCTCCAGGTCCGCTCGCTGCTGCCCGAGCCCGACAGGCCGCTCTCCGATGAGGACAACCTGATCGAATTCGGCCTGGATTCGCTGCACGTCATGCGCCTGGTGGCCAGCCTGCGGCAGGCCGGCGCGGCGGTCACCTTCTCGGCGCTGATCGAGCGGCCGACCCTCGCCGCCTGGTGGGCGCTTGTGCAACCGACTGTGTCCGCTCCCGTTCCGCAGGCCACCTCGGCTCCGGAGCCGGAACCGGAGGAGAGCGTGACCTTTTTCCCCCTTACCGACGTTCAGCACGCCTATTGGATCGGCCGCCGGGACGACCAGCCCCTCGGTGGTGTCGGCTGTCACGCCTATCTGGAACTGGACGGTCGCGGCGTCGAGCCGCACCGGCTGGAAGCCGCATGGCGCCTGCTGGTTCGGCATCACGGCATGCTGCGGGCCGTCTTCGACGAGGACGGGACCCAGCGCATCGGCGCCGATGCGGCCTCTGCCGTGATTGCCGTTCACGACCTGCGGCAGGCTGGTCCGGAGAGAGTGGCCGAGGCGCTGGCCGGCATCCGCGACCGCCTGTCCCACCGCCGCCTCAGGATCGGGGAAGGCGAGGTGGCGGGCCTGGAACTCAGCCTGTTGCCGGACGGGGCGACCCGCATCCATTTCGACCTCGACCTGCTGGTGGCCGACGTCCACAGCCTGCAGATCATCCTGCGCGATCTGGCGGCGGCCTATGCGCGAGGCGTCGAGCCGCCGGCAGCGTCCGGTTGGAGCTTCGCCCGCACTCTGGCTCAGGAAGAACGGCGCAAGGCCGCCACCATGGACGCCGACCGCGCCTATTGGCACGCGCAACTGGCGGACTTCCCGGGCGGGCCGGCCCTGCCGCTGGAGCGTTTGCCGGAAGAGGTGCGGCAACCGCGCTTCCACCGGCGCATCCATCGGTTGGCGCCGGCGGCCTGGGGCGAATTGCGCCGCCTGTCCGCCAGGCATCGGGTTACCCCCGCCATGGTGCTCGCCGCCGCCTATGCCGAGACGCTGGCGCGGTGGAGCGCCTCGCCCCGCTTCCTGCTGAACCTGCCTCTGTTCGACCGGCAGACCGGTGTTCCGGGGATCGAGGAGGTGGTGGCCGATTTCACCAACCTTCTGCTGCTCGCCGTGGATTGCGGCCAGGAGATGCCGTTCGCCGAACGGGTTCGTGCCCTGCAGGCGCGGCTGCATGCCGACGTGGCCCATGCCGGCTATTCCGGAATCCGCGTCCAGCGCGACCTTGCCCGGCTGCGGCCGGGAGAGCGCACCTTCGCTCCCGTTGTCTTCGCCTGCAACCTGGGTTCGCCGCTGCTCGGCGAGGAATGCCGGTCGGTGCTGGGCGACCTCGCCCACATGATCTCGCAAACCCCGCAGGTTTGGCTGGACCACCAGGTCTACGAGCTGGACGGCGGCCTGCTGCTGACCTGGGATTCGGTGGACGACCTGTTCCCGCAGGGATTGATGGACGCCATGTTCGCCGCCTATGGACGGCTGGTCGACGCCCTGGCGGAAGAGGCGGCGCTGTGGCAACAGCCGCTCCCCGATCTGTTGCCGCCCTCGCAGCGGATGGTCCGCGAGATGGTCAACGACACGGCGGGTCCGTCGGCGGAAAAACTGCTGCATGCGGACGTTTTCGCCCTGGCGCGGTCCCATCCTGGGCGGCTGGCCCTGTTCGACGGAAATACCGTCCTGAGCTACGGCGAACTGGGTCGCCGTGCCCTCCAGGTCGCCACCCAGTTGAAGGCCGAAGGTGTCGGCGAAGGGATTCCGGTGGCGGTCTCCCTTGCCCGTGGTGCCGACCAGATCGTCGCGGTGCTCGGCATTCTGGCGGCAGGCGGCTGCTATGTGCCCGTCGGGCTTTCTCAGCCGGAAGCGAGGCGTGAGCGCATCTTCGGGATTGCCGGCATCCGGCATGTGGTAACCGCCGAGTTCATGGGCACCTGCCGTCACGCGGAGCCGCTGGAACATCCCGTTCCGGTCCCGCCCTCTTCCCCGGCCTATGTGATCTTCACGTCGGGTTCGACCGGCGAGCCCAAGGGGGTGGAAATCGCCCACAGGGCGGCGGTCAACACCATTGAGGACATCAACCGGCGCTACGCGGTGGGTCCCGACGACCGGGTGCTGGCGGTGTCGGCACTGGATTTCGACCTCTCGGTCTACGACCTCTTCGGCCTGCTCGGCGCGGGCGGCGCGGTGGTGCTGGTGGGCGAGGAAGAGCGGCGCGATGCCGCGGCCTGGCTCCGCCTGATCCGCCGCCATGGCGTGACGGTGTGGAACTCGGTGCCGGTGCTACTGGACATGCTGCTGGTGGTGGCCGAGGGCGAGGGGGAGCGGCTGCCGCTGCACCTGGCCCTGGCCTCGGGCGACTGGGTCGGGCTCGACCTGCCGGGCCGCCTGTCGGCGGCGACCGATGGCGCCTGCCGCATGGTGGCGCTGGGCGGGGCCACCGAGGCGTCCATCTGGTCCAACGCCTATGAGGTGATGGGGCCGCTGCCGCCGCACTGGGCTTCCATCCCCTACGGCTTCCCGCTGGCCAACCAGTGCTACCGGGTGGCGGACGCCCTGGGCCGCGACTGCCCCGACTGGGTGGCGGGCGAACTGTGGATCGGCGGGGCCGGGGTGGCGACCGGCTATCGCGGCGACTCCGCCTTGACGGCGCAGCGCTTCGTCAGCCATGAGGGCCGGCGGTGGTATCGCACCGGCGACATGGGCCGCTACTGGCCGGACGGCACGCTGGAATTCCTCGGCCGCGTGGACCATCAGGTGAAGGTGCGGGGCCACCGCATCGAACTGGGTGAGATCGAGGCGGCACTGCATGCGCAGCCGGGTGTTCGCCACGCGGTGGCCGTGGCGGTGGGCCGCCCCCTGGCCCTGGCCGCCGCCCTGGTGCTGGAGCCGGGCGCCC
>AGTN01712721.1_pt1 | contig 12438 bp, 10 predicted proteins | sample 314218 | NCBI WGS metagenome assembly AGTN01 (sample SAMN02954264, study PRJNA73603) | bioreactor metagenome | biome: terrestrial; feature: non-aerated bioreactor; material: poplar woody material; isolation source: poplar biomass | place: USA | collected 2006-12 | reverse complement strand
CCGCCGCCCTGGCGGCGATGGCCGCGCGGCGCGGCGGCGAGAGTCCCATGCTGCCCTACGGCACCTGTCTGGCCCTGGGAGGATGGCTGCTGCTGGCATGGGGCGAGAAGGACCCGCTGCCCCTCCTGCTCGGTCCGATCCTCGGCGGGCCGCATTGAGGCGATTCCGGTCCTCTACCTTGTTCACACGGCGCCCATCTGCGCGCTGATCCGCATGATCGCCGTCAATCCCGGGTGCGTGTCGTCCAGCACGAGCGTACCGCGGTGCAGTTCCGCGATGGCCTTGACCAGCGGCAGGCCCAGCCCGTCACCCGGCTTGTCCTGGATGTTGTCCAGGCGACGGAAGCGTTGCAGCGCCACCGCCCGCAGTTCGGCGGCGATGCCGGGGCCGTGATCGACCACCGACAAATCCACCCAATCCCCCTGATAATCGGCGCGCAAGTGGATGGGCTCCCCCTCGGGGCCATATTTCAGGGCATTGTCCACCAAGTTGGCCAGTGCCTGAAACAGCAGGTCCCGGTCTCCCACCAGCGGGCAGGGCGAAGCGACCGAGATGTCCATGCGGCACCGGCGGCCATCGGCCAACGGCTGATAATATTCCGCCAGATCCCGCAACAGGGTGGCGGCATCCACCGGCTGGAAATTGTGGCGGCAGCGCCCGGTTTCGATCTCGCCCACCCGCATGATGGTCCGCGCCAGACCATGGATGCGGGAAATGTCGTCGACCGCCAGCAGAACCTCGCCGCGCCTCTCTCCTTCCATATTGTCGGCAATGTTGAGAAGGCGGTTCTGCAGGCGGGTCAAAGGCGTGCGCAGTTCATGGGCGATATGTCCGGACGTGCTCTTGACCTCCTCCACCAGCAGGTTGACCTGGTCGAGCGTGTGATTGATCTCGCGGCCCAGGCGGGCGAACTCGTCATGATAGGCATAGGTGGGCACCCGGGCCTCGCGCTGGCCGCTGGCATAGCGTTCCAGCGCATCGCTGATGATGTCCACACGCCGCAGATTGGTCAGGCTGAAGCGGAAGCTGATCAGCGCCGCCAGCAGCATGACGGCCAGCAGCCCCATTTCCGCCGCCGACGAAATGGTCCGCAGGCGGCCCAGCATCGGGCGGATGTCATAGGCGGCCAGATATTGCCCGCCATCGGCCAGGGGCATCCGCATTCCCAGGATGTAGGTGTCGGCGCGGCGCACGGCGATGGATGCCGGGGTGCACAGGGCGCGGGTGCAGGCGGGAATGGATTGGGACAGGATATCGAACAATTCGGGGCTGCCGAGAATGACCCGGTCGCCGGAATCGACGACGATGGAACGGCGCTCCGAACGCGGGTCATAGGTTTCGCGGTGCCGCAGCGCCTGGGCCACCTGCTCGGATTCTTCCAGACGGGTGGAGAGATTCTGGCCGTCGACGTCCTTCAGGATCATCTCGGTCACGTGCGACAGCAGCAGATTCTCCATCAATTGCCGCCCGATGGCGATGGAGGCCAGAGTGACCAGCAGAAAGACGCCGGCGATGGTCAGAGCCTGCCGGAAACTGCTGGTCCACAGCAGGTCCTGCAGCTTCCTACCCGAGAACATAGCCGACCGAACGGATGGTCCGCAGCAGGGGGCGGTCGTGATCCTTGTCGATCTTGGTCCGCAGCTTGGACATGTGGACATCGATCAGATTGGTCTGCGGGTCGAAATTGTAGCCCCACACCTTTTCCAGCAGCATGGCCCGCGTCACCGTCTGCCCCTTGTGGAGCATGAACACCTGCAGCAGCTTGAATTCCTTGTCGGTCAGATCAAGCCGCTCGCCGCCGCGATGGACCTCGCGGGTGACGGTATTCATGACCAGATCGTCGGCGATCAGCAGGTTCTCGTCCTGGTTCGCGCGGTTCTGCCGCTTCGCCAGGACTTCCAGCCGCACCAGCAATTCGGAAAAGTGGAACGGCTTGCCCAGGTAATCGTCGGCCCCGGCCCGCAATCCATCCACCCGTTCCTCGGGACCGTCCAAGGCGGACAGGATCATCACCGGCGGATGCGGGCGGCCATTGAGGTAGCTCAAGACCTCAAGCCCGTTCATGCGCGGCAGCATGCGGTCGAGCACCACCACGTCGAAGGCTTCTTTCTCTATGCTCCGCAACGCGCATTCGCCGCTTTCCACCAGGCGGCAGGCATGCCCGCAGGCACGCAGCTTGCAGCCCAGCCAATGCCGCACGTGCTCATCATCTTCCACCACAAGAACGCGCATGGGAAGGTCGCTCCAAGAGTTCAAAAGGCACGCACGCTTTTTGCCCTCTATATGATATTAATTATCATTATCAAATTAGTGGGGCAACCCCTTGCCTGGAGGAACCGGAACATAGCAGGGCGATCCCCTGCCGGGCATTTCGACACAGCAGAAGGAAAGACCATAGGCTGCCTCCAACATGGCGGCGGGAATGTCCGTTGCAGGGCCTTGCCAGCGCATTTCCCCGTCCGAAAGCAGCATCACCCGGTCGCCGTATTGCGCCGCCAGCGTCAGGTCGTGCAGTACGGCGATGACGGTGCCGTTCGTCTGCTCCATCCAGGAACGGGCGGCGGCCAGAACCAGATGCTGATGGCCCGGATCCAGGCTGGAGGTGGGCTCGTCCAGCAGCAGAAAGGGCGTCTGCCCCGGCGGCACCGCACTAAGCTGCGCCAAGGCGCGCGCGAAGTGCACGCGCTGGCGCTCGCCCCCGGACAGCGTCGTGTAGAGACGCCGGGCCAGGTGGGCGATATGGGTGGCCGCCATGAAACGGTGCAGATCGCCGGCGGGAACATGGGCCGACCGGCCCAGCCCCAACGAGACGACCTCGGCCACGGTGAAGGGAAAGGCCAGGCTGGAATGCTGCTGCATCACCGCCCGGCGCCGGGCCAGATCTTTCACCCGCCACCGCTCGATGGGGCGGCCGTCCAGGCGCAGCTCGCCGGAATCGGCCCGCCGTTCCCCCGACAGAAGCGACAGCAAGGTGGACTTGCCCGCCCCATTGGGGCCGATGATGGCCACGAACTCACCAGGGCCGATGGTCAGGGAGGTGTCCGACAGCAAACGGACAGGACCGGCCTGAACCGTGACGTGGGATGCCTGGATCATGGCGGTCATGCCCCCATTGCCCGGGTATGGCGCAGCAGCCACAGGAAAAAGGGCGCCCCGATCAGGCCGAGCAGCAATCCGATGGGCACCTCCGCCGGCATGGCGATGGTCCGGGCCAATGTGTCGGCAACAATCATCACCAACGATCCCAGCACCATGCTGACCGGCATCATGCGGCGATGGCTGGGCCCCAGCATCATCCTGACCATGTGGGGAACCACCAGCCCGACAAAGCCGATCAGGCCGGACACCGACACGGCGGCACCGACGGCCAGGGCGGCCAGCATGATGATGCGGATGGTGAAGGGACCGGGGGCCACGCCCAGGGCATGGGCGTCCCGTTCGCCCAACACGAAAATGTCCATGGTGCGGGCGTGTGCCAGCAGGCCTGCCATCGCCAGGATCATGCCCGCCGAGGCCGGCAGCAATTGCGCCCAGGTGGCCCCGCCAAGGGAGCCGAGGGTCCAGAAGGTCAGTTGCCGGAGTTGGAGGTCGTCGCCCAGATAGCTGAACAGGCCGATGCCCGCGCCGGCCAGGGCGTTCACCGCGATACCGGCCAGCAGCATGCCGCCCACCGAAAGGGTGCCGTCGCGCCGGGCCAGCACAAAAACCAGGGCGGTGGCCGCCAGCCCGCCGCAGAAGGCGGCCAGGGGCAGCATCACCGCCGTCGCCGCGTGGGCACCGGCCAGAACGATCACCGATGCGGCCGCCAGAGCCGCGCCGCTGGAAACCCCGATCAGCCCCGGATCCGCCAGAGGATTGCGGAACACGCCCTGCAGGGCGGCCCCCGCGACGGACAGGGCCGCGCCGACCAACATGGCCAGAATGATCCGCGGCAGGCGGATGCCGACCAGAATGGCGTAATCGCGGGCCGGCAGCGGCGCGCCCCAGCCGAAAACCGTGTCCCCCAGATGCGCCAGAATATGTCCGGGCGGAATGGCGACGCCGCCGGTACCGATGGACATCGCCACCGCCAGCGCCAGGACCGCCGCGCCCACGGACAAGGCCGGAGCCAGCGCGATCCTGCGGGACAGGGGCTGGTTGCCGTGCATGGTCAGGTCCCGGCCCGGACCGAGGCCAGCAGACGGACGGCTTCCGGCGTTCTGGGCCCCAACCCCAGCAACAGCGCCCCGTCCACCACGGCGACGCGGCGGAACGCGGCGGCCGGAGTCTGCGCCAGTTGCGGCATGGACAGGAACGCCTCCATGCCGCCAGCCTGGGCGACCGTCGCGTCGCTGACCAGCAGAACCTGCGGCGCGGCGGCAATGGCCGCCTCCACCGACAAGGGCTTGTAGTCGGTCATGGGCGCCATGGCATTACGCCCCCCGGCCAGACGGATCAGGGTATCGGCCACCGTCCCCTCGCCGGCGGCAAGCGGGCCGCCATTGCCCGCATGGATCAGACACAGGGTAAGCTGGCCGTGCAGCCCGCCCTGCCCCGTCCTGCCGGCCTCAAGGCTGGCGAATTGCGCCGCCAGCCGGCCGGCCAGTTCATGCCCCGCCTGGAGCCGGCCGATCTTGGCGGCGATGGTCCGGACCTTGGCGACCAGCCCCTCGGCATTGGGGGTCTCGGGAATGAGGGTGACGTCCACGCCCAGGCCCGCCAACTGGTCCAGCACGTGCCGGGGACCGCTGCCCTCCTGCGCCAGGACGTGGCTCGGGGACAACGACAGCAGTCCCTCGGCGGACAGGGTCCGCATATACCCCACCTTGGGCAATGCCGCCGTTTCGGCGGGGTTGCGGCTGGTGGTGTCGGTGCCCACGACCTCGCTTCCGGCACCGAGGGCGTAGACGATCTCGGTGAGCGGAGCCCCGATCGTCACCAACCGGCGGCTTTGGCCCGCCTGCCCCCTGGCGGAGCAGAGGAACAGGCCGGCGATGGCGAACAGGACGGTGCGGCGGTCGATCAAGACGGGCATGGCGCGGAGAACCGGGCTGAGCGGTTGCACGAAAGCGGATTCCGGATACCGGACCATCAGGCCGCCGCCGCGCCCACCGACGGCAGGCCATCCAGCAGTCCGACCCAATCGGCGCGTTCCGGTTCGCTGGGCGCGCGCTGGCCGCACAGAATGGCGCAGTTCTCGCCCCGGACGTCGTACAGTTCCAGGGTGGTGATCGCGCAATCGCGGCTGGGCTTGCGGACGACCCAGGCGCTGGCGATCTCGGCGTTCTTCACATGCAGCGTGAAATTGGGGTCCATGACGTTGGTCCAGCCGTCGCGCTCGACGACATTGCCGACCGCACCGGTGTGAATCTGGATGCAGCCCGGATTGCCGACGAAGACCATGAACGGCACATTGCCGGCCGCCGCCTTGGACAGAATGCGCGACAGCGCGTCGGCGGGAACCTCACGGGTCCACGGCGCGCCCGCCAGATGCATGGCCTGCAGACGGCTGACGCCGAACTGCGCCAGCATGTCGTGGAAATGATGCACGTCCTTCAGCTTCTGCCAATGCCCCCGCAGACCGTTCACGTCGACGGCCTCGTCGGCACGGGGAGCCGGCAATTGCAGCGGCGGCAGCACCTCCAGGCCGGGGGTCTGATCGGCGGCGATGAAGGCGCCGGTGAAGCGCTCCCAGGCGGCCGCGTCGGTGGCGGCGGTCCGATAGATCTTGTGAACCGCGTTGCCGTGCAGGTCGAAGACCTGAATGGCGGTGCGCGGCCCCCGGCTGCCTTGGCTGGTGACCAGGAAGGTGTGGTGCCAATGGCCGAAGAAAATGCGCAAATCCACGTTGCCGTTCAGAACCAGGCCGGTGGTCTGGACGATGTTGATGCTGCCGAATGTCCCGACCTTCTCATGAACGATGGAATTGTTGCGGGTGATGACCTTCACCTCGCCCAGTTCCTCCAGACGCGGCAGGGATTCCATCCAGTCCACCTCCAGCCGGACAACACCGTTCCCGATCCCGGCCGCAACCAGTTGCGCTTCACTCGCACCGGCGGAAGCGGCGAGATCACGGGCATAGCCCCTTGCCGTACCGGCGGCGATTTCGGCCCAGATGGCGGAAAGGGAATCGGACATGCTGCCTCCTTGCAGAAAAGCGGAAATACCGGGCACCCTGGCCGGACCAGCGGTGTGACACCCCGAAATGAATGTCTTGCTGATTTGTAATTAAGACGCGATATCAACAAGCAACAAGGCGCGGATCATTAAGATTGCTTCAGCCTGAAGAGGTCGCGCCCATGGCGGGAGGCGCCCCCAGGCCATGGCGCGGGTGCCCGCGCCATGGCCTGGGACAGCGCACCCCTTCCCGTCACCACTGAATGGTGGCGCTGACATTGAAGGTTCTGCCGGAGGCGATAAAGCCTTCCACGGCGGAATCGCCGGCTCCGGGAATCAGGCGTTCCACGTCGGCGAAGTTGATGTACCGGGCGTCGAACAGATTGTTGATGCCTGCCCGCAGGATCAGCCAATCGGCCGGGGTGTAGTAGGCGTTCAAGTCAACGACGGTATAGGATTTGGTGCGGTAATAATCGTCGTCGCTGACCTTCGTGTGCTTGAAGGCATGCCTGGCGTTGGCGCCCGCTCCCCACACCGCATCCGAGGAATCATAGGCCAGTCCCGCCTGCAGGGTCAGAGGCGCGACGGAATCGATGGGCCTTCCGGTTTCCTTGTTCTCGCCCTCGGCATAGGCCGCCGATCCGCTGAGGCCCCATTCCGGCATGAACCGCCACAGGCCCGACGCCTCGGCACCATAGATTTCCGCCGCCCGCAGATTCACCGCCTGATACTGCCCCAGCACGCCGACAGTGGGCGCCACGATGGTCTTCATGTCGATGTAGTTCTTGTAACGGGTGAAGAAGCTGGAGAGATTGAAACTGGAACCGTCCTGGAACCTGCCCCGGAAGCCGGCTTCCACGCCGTTGCTGGTCTCGGCCTCCAGGTCGGGATTGGGCAGGAACTCGTACTGGATCATACCGCCGCCCACCGAGTTGCTGAATCCGGTGTTGGCGTCGTCATAGGGCGGCGCCCGGAACCCGTGGGCATATTGGCCGTAGAGCGAGTAGACCGGGTCGAGGCGGTACACCAGGCCCAACTTGGGCGACAGGGCGAATTCCTCGATCTCCTTCGCCTGCCGGGTCGAGGGATTGCTGAGGTAATAGGCGTCCGGATCGGGTTTCAGACGGTAATAATCGAAGCGCAGACCCGGGGTGACGCTCGCCGCACCCAGCACGATCTCGTCCTGGCCGAAGATGCCGCCCTGGAAGGTCGAGGTATTGGGGAAAAAGCGGCTGGGAGTCGGCGCCCCGTCCGGCGTCACCGTGCTGATCAAGGTGCCGGCCGCATCGTAGCGGGCATATCTGCGCAAACGTTCGCTCTTGGTGTAATCCAGCGACAAGCCGTAGGTCAGCCTGTTTTCCACGCCGCCCCATCGGGTCTGGCTGTTGAATTGCATGTCGCCGCCGATGATGTCCTGCTCGCTGGTCTGGAGGTAATCCTCGTACCCCGAGGTCCGCTGGCGCACGCGGTCCTCCTCGCGGTCGACCTTGGTGTAATAGAGTTTCCAGCCCAGCTTGTCGATGAAGCCAACCGGGGCATCATGGGTGTGTTCCAGCGACAGGCGCCAACGCTTGGTCTCGTCGTCGCCGTCCACGTCGGGATAGGTGGCGGTGCGGCTGCCGTACATCTCGCTTTCATATGCGCGATGGAAATACTCGCCGGTCAGGCCGACGCGGTCGGCACCATGGTCGTAGACCAGCTTGCCCAGCAGGTTGTTGCCCTGGTATTCCTGCGGATTGCGGCCCTTGTATTCGGTCTTGACCTCTTCGCCGTCGCGCCGGGTGTACAGGGCCAGAGCCGAGAAGTCGCCCACGCGCATGGCCGCGGTGCCGGTCTCGGACCAGCTTTCGTCCATGCTGTCGAACCCGACCTTGAGCGATCCGTAAGCATCCTTGCCGGGCCGCAGATAATCCTCGGGGTTCTTGGTCACATAGGCGACCACGCCGCCCAAGGCATCGGACCCATACAGCGCCGAGGCGGGGCCGCGCAGGATTTCCACCCGCTTCAGCGAGTCCATGTCCACCATGTCGCGGGTATAGGGCGTGAACCCGCCGCCGCGCAGCAGCACGCCGCCCGGAAGATCGGGCAGCTTCATGCCGTCCACCATCATCAGGATGCGGTTGTCGTCGATGCCGCGGATGTTGTAGCCCCCGGCACCGGCGCGATGGGGATCGTTGGATACCGTCACCCCCGGCTCGTCCGCCACCAGATCCTGCATGCGATGGATGTTCCTGTCCTCGATCCGGGTGGAATCGATGACCGAGACGGTGGCGCTGGTTTCCCCGATGGGGCGCTCGGTACGGTCGGCGACCACGCTGACCGCGTCCAGTTGAATATAGCTCTGGCGGGCACCCGTCCTTTCCACCACCACGCCGCCGTCTTGCCGGAACCGCGCGGTCAGGCCGGTGTCCTGCAACAACTGGCGCAGGGCCTCGGCGCTGCTCATCTGCCCCCTGACCGCCGCCGAGGTCAGCCCCTCCGGCAGGGCGGCATCCACGGTCACCATCAGTCCCGCCTGCCGGCCGAAATGCTGGATCGCCGTGTTCAGGGGTTGGGCGGGAAGATCGAAGGCATGGCGCTCGCTTTCGGCGGCGGCAATCAGGATGGACAACGGCGCCTGGCTTTCCGCCGCATGCGACATATCGGCCAGGACAATCACCAACGCCGAGGTTCCCAACAGCATCAGCGCGCGGCGCACGCGGTTTGCCTGCATGGTCCCATACTCGATCGCCACCGGCTCGCCACCAGCACGGCGGAAGGCACGAAATTCTTGAACCATTGTCCCATCCTTGACTGAAATGGCAGGGAAACCCGGACCGCACGTCTTTGCCGCCGGATAACCTTGAAATTAATAGTCAGTCGCAAAATTGGACAATCCGGAGAACCTTAAGAATGCTTAATCCGGTTTTTATGGGCGGAGGGGAATGGAAACCCGCGCGGCGAAAAGCGGGTGCTGCCGGCCAATCTGGTGTGCCCTGTCAAGGCGCCGCAGACAAGGCTGGGCACGCCTTGAACACGGGAGTTCCTTTCCACGGCGGTGGGTTCCCGGCGGCTTTTCGGTGCCCGAAGCGGAACCGGCCTCCATCTCCCGCCTCAAGGAGATCGCGGAAACGCGGATGCACCACGGTTATCGCCGGGTGCACATGCTGCTGCGCCGCGAAGGCTGGTCATTGGGGCAGAACGGGACCTGCCGGATTTAGCTGCCAATAAGAAGCGCGCAAGGCTTGTGCACCTGTCGTCTTGTTGGAAAAACTGTTTGTCACTCATGCGGCCTCCGGGAAATTTCCGTCGAGCGTGAATTCCGGACGGGTGAACAAATCGAACGCAGCCTTTGCGCATGACCAAGACGAGCACACCTCCACCTCAAGCTTGGACGCTATTCATCCCTGAATATCGCGCCTTTCATCATTGAGGCTTCTCCAATCGTCTGAACCGGTCTATGGCTGGGCGCAAGCCGATTGCGGGCCCTATGTCGGCGCATAGACCTTTCCACCTTCTCCGACCAGGAGGGGCACCTGCTGTTTACCCGTCCAGGCGGATCACTCAATATGCCGTTGGGCTCAGGCATTTTCCGATCCGGGGTGTCCTAGGGGATACACGCGATGTCCAAGCAACTCGCCGACTGGACGCTGATGAGGTTCTTCCTGGAGGTTGCACGCGCCGGCAGTTTCGCCGGTGCCAGGGACGTGCTGGGTGCCAGCCAGCCGACCATTGGCCGGCGGATCGAGGATTTTGAGAAGGAAGTCAACACCAAGGTCTTCATCCGCACGACGCAGGGCGTCACCCTCACGCCGGCTGGCCGCCGATTATTCCTGCTCGCCGAAAAGATGGAGGCTCTGACCCGGGCCGTTAAGATCGAAGCCACGGGCGAGACAAATCTCACGGGCCTGGTCCGCTGCACTGTGACCGACGGCATCGGCGGCTACTGGCTTCCCCTGATGCTGGAGAAATTTCACGCGGCCCATCCGCACATCACCCTCGACATCAACGTGTGCAACAGCGGGGTGATGCCCAATCTTTCGCGCCGAGAGGCGGACATCACCGTCGTCTATCGGTTGCCGACGGATCCGGATGTCTGCGTGCTGGCCGAGGATGTGGCGATCGGCATGCCGATGGCCGCGAGAAGCTACCTTGAACAGTACGGCCAGCCGAGGACTCTGGAAGAACTCCTGCAGCATCGCTACTGCGCCCATGATTTGCATTTCACCGAGATCGGTCCCTGGGCGCGACTCGCCACCCTCCTGCAGAACCACCACCAGATCGTCTATCGGTCCAATTCCTCATTGGCCGTTTGCCAAGCGGTCCGCATGGGCCTTGGAATTTCTTACATGCCTATCGGGGTCATGGATCGCGAGCCCGATCTGGTATTTTTCGATCTTGAGGGATATGCGCCGGAGGTGCCGTTCTGGCTTGTCTGCCACCGCGACGTCAAGGACATCCCCTCGGTGCGCGCCATGGTCAACTACATCAAGGAAGCCTTGTTTCAAGGCTTGGCCGGCTCGCTGTCCCGGCGGGCTCCCGGACGATAACGGCGACCTGGAGAACTGAACACTTGGTGATGTCCGCCCGTTCAGGCCGCGTTGTCTGGCCATCCCATCAGATCATGAATATTGGTAAAATAATTTTAGGAACAAATTACAGGTCAAACCATTACATCATGCCTTAATATTTTCATGAATTGGCAGCAATCATCGCCGACAACTATCGGCAGGAACAAACAGGGCCAGCGCTTCCGGCAAGGGGACAGGAGATCATATGGCAAGCCTGCAGCAAAACGATCCTGAATCACCCAGTTGGACCGAAAGGGTCGAACCGGCGGAAGCTCCTGAAACCGACAAGAAGAAACGGCGCCCGCGCCGCCGCACGCGCGCCAAAGATGGTCCGGAGCCTGTGGACATCCATGTCGGCATGCGCCTCCGGCTGCGGCGCACCTTGTTGGGTTTCAGCCAGACCGAATTGGGGGAAGCCCTGGGTTTGACATTCCAGCAAATTCAGAAATACGAGCGCGGTGTCAACCGCGTCTCCGCCTCCACCCTGCATCGCATGGCCAGCGTCCTCAGCGTACCTGTTTCATTTTTCTTCGATGACATGCCTGCGGATCTGGAACTGCCCTGCCCCGCCGGGAAGGAATATGACATTACCCGACGCGAAACCCTTGAACTGTTGCGCAACTATTATAGTGTTTCCGATTTCACGAGAAAATTGATTTACAATCTCATCAAGTCAATCAAGGAATCAGAAATCGATAACAATCAGAAACCCGGACATGCATGAATGTTTCGACCATGGCGAGTCGCCTTCATATAGGCTGACCTGCACATACGGACATAATACCGGCCAACCTTGATGGCCGGTATTCGGCCGCCATTGCGGCAGCCGCCGTGTGCCCCCTATCCTTTCCGTCCGCCCTGTTCTCGCTGTTCCGGAGGTGCGGCCGCGGGCGGCGTCGAAGGCATGTCGCGCGCAACGGACCGGAATGAAAGCCGGGACGTCCTTTCTCCGGCGGCCGGCTATGACCTCCGCTCAGTTGCCACGCCTGACGGGGAAGGCCGATCATGCCGGCCGTGGTAACGCTTCCGGCTGATTGCCGTAAAAATCCTACGGGCATAGCCTGCGGCCACTCATCCGCATTTCACTGACTCTGCGGCTTGCGTCTATTGCCGAACCGTCACGGACAGCAGGAGACAAGGCGATGGCGAGAATCGGAACGATCTGCCCTTCATGCGGCAAGGCCGGCATCCAGCACTTGCAGCAGACGCAGCAGGGCGCCCAGGCGACCTGCGCCTGCTGCGGCAAGACCCGGATTCTGGACGACGAGTCAGCGCAAGCGCGGGCACATCGCAGGGACCTTCAGGCTTTCGTGGCGCTGTCGCGCGCGCAGCAATACCTCAGTTGATCCCTACCCCGCCTGGATCGCGGTGAGAGCGATGGTGTAGACGATGTCGTCGACCAGGGCGCCGCGCGACAGGTCGTTGACCGGCTTGCGCAGGCCCTGCAGCATGGGGCCGACGCTGACCACGTGGGCGGAGCGCTGCACCGCCTTGTAGGTGGTGTTGCCGGTGTTGAGGTCGGGGAAGACGAAGACGTTGGCGCGGCCGGCCACCGGGCTGTCCGGGGCCTTCTGGCGGCCGACGCTTTCCACGCTGGCGGCGTCGTATTGCATGGGGCCGTCGATCATCAGGTCGGGCCGGCGCTCCTTCGCCAGCCGGGTGGCCTCGCGCACCTTCTCCACGTCGTCGCCGCTGCCCGATGCGCCGGTGGAGTACGAGATCATCGCCACGCGCGGCTCGATGCCGAAAGCCCGGGCCGAATCCGCCGATTGCAGGGCGATGTCGGCCAGTT
>AGTN01561488.1_pt1 | contig 12442 bp, 14 predicted proteins | sample 314218 | NCBI WGS metagenome assembly AGTN01 (sample SAMN02954264, study PRJNA73603) | bioreactor metagenome | biome: terrestrial; feature: non-aerated bioreactor; material: poplar woody material; isolation source: poplar biomass | place: USA | collected 2006-12 | reverse complement strand
GGGCGGCCTGTTCTATTCCCTGGCCGCCGGCCTGACCCAGCCTCTCTTCGACGGCGGCCGGCTGGCCGGGCAGCGCGACCATGCCGTGGCCCGGCACGAGGAGGCCCTGGCGGCCTATCGCTCCGCGGCGCTGACCGCCTTCGGCGAGGTCGATACCGCCCTGTCCGCCATCGAGCGGCTGGACCGCCAGGCGGCCAGCCAGCAGATCGCCGTCGGACAGTCCCGTCAGGCCTTCGCCCTGGCCGAATCCCGCTATGCCGCCGGGGCCGAGGACCTGCTGGCCGTGCTCGACACCCAGCGCACCCTGTTCGACGCCGAGGATTACCTGAGCCGCATCCGCCTGTCGCGCCTGCTGGCCCAGGTGACGCTGTTCAAGGTGCTGGGCGGCGGATGGGAAAACGTTGCGCCTTGACACCGCCGCGGCTAGAAGTCGTTGCGAGCCTTTCTCAATCGTGACCCCGGGCCGTGTCGAACGATAAGCCGCTGACCCTCTACCTCAGCCACCGGCGCGATCTGGTGAACTACGCCACCGGCATCGTCGGCGACCGCGCCCATGCCGAGGACGTGGTGCAGGAGGCGTGGCTGCGCTTCGGCGAGGCGATGGAGGGCAGGGGGCTGGCCGAGCCGCTGGGATACCTCTACCGCATCGTGCGCAATCTCGCGGTGGACGGGCGGCGCAGGCTGACGCGCGAACGGCGCCTGATGGAGCCAGACGCCGAGATGGCGGTGGAGCGGCAGGCGGACGACACCCCCTCGCCGGAAGCCGAAGCCCTGGCCCGCGACGAACTGCGCCTGTTGATGGCGGCCATGGCCGAACTGCCCGATCGCACCCGCGTCGCGCTGGAGATGCATCGTTTCGGCGGCGCCACCATCAAGGATATCGCCGGGCACCTCGGCATCTCGGTCGGCTTGGTCCACAGCCTGCTGGTGGACGGCCTGGAACATTGCCGGGCGCGGCTGTGCCGGCGGCCATGATTCCGCGTCCCCCTTCCATGCCTGGCCGCGCCAGCGAATGGCTGCTCGCCCTGAACGAGGCGCCGGACGATCCCGCCTTGCGCGCGCGCTTCGACGACTGGCTGGCCGCCAGTCCCGACCATGCCCGGGACTGGGAGGAAATGGAGCGGACCTACCGCCTGATGGGCATGACGGCGCCCGTCTTCCGCCGCGAATGGGCCGCTCCGTTTCCCCGCCCCAGGCCGCCAGCGGTCCGCCGCTTCATGCCCGCGATGGCGGCCCTGGCGGCGGCCTGTCTGGCACTGGTCTTCGCCCCTGGACTGATGCTGCGGCTGGAGGCCGACGTGGTTACCGCCACCGCCGAAACGCGGATGGTGCGGCTCGACGACGGCAGCGTTGCCCATCTTGCCCCGCGAAGCGCGCTCGACGTGGCGTTCGGGAAGGGGGAACGCCGCGTCCGGCTGCTGAAGGGGGAGGCTTTCTTCGAGGTGGTGCCCGATGCCGCCCGGCCGTTCCGCGTCGCCGCCGGAAACGCCGAGGCCACCGTGTTGGGAACGGCGTTCGACGTGCGGCGTCACGGCGGCGAAACCTGGGTCGGCGTGCGCCACGGCCATGTCCGGATGGACGGTTCGCAGGTTTCCGAGCATCTGCACGCCGGCGACTGGGCCAGTCTCGGCCCTGCCGGCGACATGGCGCGCGGCCGCCGGCCGCCGGAGCAGATGGCGGCATGGACCCAAGGCGAACTGGTCGCCCGCAACGAGTCCGTCGCCGGGGTGATCGACGCCATCCGGCCCTATTACGGCGGCGTCATCGTGCTGCGCGGCGAGGCCCTGGCGCGCCAGCCGCTGACCGGCGTCTACCGCCTGTCCGACCCGGCCGAGGCCGTCCGCGCCATCGCCGAAACCCAGGGCGCCGCCGTATATCGGATATCGCCCTGGGTCCTGGTGGTCTCCGGCGAGTGAGCCGGCTGTCTATTTTCTCGCCAGCAGCCGGGCCACCTCGACGGCGGTGTAAGTCAGGATCGCGTCGGCGCCGGCGCGCTTGAAGCCGAGCAGGCTTTCCACGATCACCTTGTCCCAATCCAGCCAGCCGTTCAGGGCGGCGGCCTTCAGCATGGCGTATTCGCCCGAGACCTGATAGGCCAGCGTGGGCACGCCGAAGGCCTCCTTGACGCGGCGGAGGACGTCGAGATAGGGCAGGCCGGGCTTGACCATCACCATGTCGGCGCCTTCCTGGAGGTCCAGGGCGACCTCGCGCAGCGCCTCCTCGGTGTTGGCCGGGTCCATCTGATACCCCTTCTTGTCGCCCTTGAGCGCCGAGCCCGATCCCACCGCGTCGCGGAACGGACCGTAGAAGGCCGAAGCGTATTTGGCGGCATAGGACAGGATCTGCGCGTCCTGGAGCCCGGCGCCGTCCAGCGCGGTGCGCATGGCGCGGATGCGGCCGTCCATCATGTCGGACGGCGCCAGCACGTCGCAGCCGGCCTCGGCCTGGACCACCGCCATGCGGCACAGCGCCTCGACCGATTCGTCGTTGACCACCACGCCGTTTCGCACGATGCCGTCATGGCCGTCGGAATTGAACGGGTCCAGCGCCACGTCGCAGACGACGCCCATCTGCGGCACCGCCGTCTTCACCGCCTGGACCGCCCGGCAGACGATGTTGCCGGGATTCACGGCCTCGCGGGCGTCGGGCGTCTTCAGCGCCGGATCGACCGAGGGGAAGAGGGCGATGGCGGGCACGCCCAGATCGGCGGCCTCGCGCACCGCCTCCACCAGCAGGTCGATGGAGCGGCGCTGCACGCCCGGCATGGAGGCGATGTCCTGGCGGACGTTGCCGCCCTCCACCACGAAGACCGGCCAGATCAGATCGTCCACCGACAGCCGGTTCTCGGCCACCAGCCGGCGCGACCACTCGTGACGGCGGGGGCGGCGCATGCGGGTGTGGGGGAACTCGGCATGGGGCAGGAAGGCGGGCACGGTCCGGTCTCCGTCGGATTGTTACGGCGGCGGCATCATAGCGGCTGAATACAACGTCGCCAGTGAACAATCCTCCATGAAGATCAAGGGCCGGCCTTTTTCAAGGCCGGCCCCGGCAACGACAGGTCCGATCACGCCTTTTCGAGCGCCTGGGCCAGATCGGCAATGATGTCGTCGATGTGCTCGATGCCCACCGAGAGGCGGACATAGCCCGGCGTCACGCCCGTGGCCAACTGGTCCTCGGTGGACAACTGGGAATGGGTGGTGCTGGCCGGGTGGATGGCCAGCGAGCGGGCATCGCCGATATTGGCGACGTGATAGAACAGTTCGAGGTTGTCGATGAAGCGTTTCCCGGATTCGACGCCGCCCTTCAGTTCGAAGCCGACCAGGGCGCCGTACTGGCCCTTCAGCACCGCGTCGGCGCGGCGGCGGTATTCGCCGGTCTGCTGGCTGGGATGGATGACGCTGGCCACCTTGGGGTGCTTGACCAGATACTCCACCACCGCCTGGGCGTTCTGCACATGGGCGCGGATGCGCAACGGCAGGGTTTCCAGTCCCTGGATGGCCTGGAAGGCGTTGAACGGCGAGAGCGCCGCGCCGATGTCGCGCAGCAGGGTGACGCGGGCGCGCAGGATGTAGGCGATGGGGCCCAGCGGCTTGACCGCCTCGGTCCACACCGCGCCGTGGTAGCTGGGATCGGGCTCGTTCAGGAGCGGGAAGCGCTTGGCGTGCTTCTCCCAGTCGAACGTGCCGCCATCGACGATGGCGCCGCCGATCGAGGTGCCGTGGCCGCCGATGTACTTCGTGGTGGAATAGACCACGATATGGGCGCCGAGATCGAGCGGGCGGGCGATGACGGGAGCGGCGGTGTTGTCGACGATCAGCGGTACGCCGATCTTTTCGGCCAGGGCCGCCACTTCCGGGATGGGGAATACCTTCAGCTTGGGATTGGGCAGGGTCTCGGCATACCAGGCGCGGGTACGGTCGTCGGTGGCGCGCACGAAGGCTTCCGGGTCGGCCGGGTCGACGAATCGGGCCTCGATGCCAAGTTGCTTGAAGGTATTGGCGAACAGGTTCCAGGTGCCGCCGTACAGGTCGGTCGAGGTGACGAAATTGTCTCCGGCCTGCGCCACGTTGAGGATGGCGAAGGTGCTGGCCGCCTGGCCCGAGGCCAGCGCCAGGGCCGCCACGCCGCCCTCCAGCGCCGCAAGACGCTGTTCCAGCACATCGGTGGTGGGGTTCATGATGCGGGTATAGATGTTGCCCAGTTCCTTCAGGCCGAACAGGTTGCCGGCCTGCTCGGTGTCGCGGAACTGGTACGACGTGGTCTGATAGATCGGGACGGCCACGGCATTGGTGGCCGGATCGGCGCGATAGCCGGCATGGAGTGCCAGGGTTTCGGGATGGACGCTCTTCAACGGCATCGTTGTTCTCCTGATAAAGGCGCGCTCTCGGGCGGAAGCGGCACGAGGTTGTACCGATCCGGTACGTGGGCAATCGCCAAAAATTTCACAGGGGATTTGTGTCGTCAATAAATAAATCTATTAAAATAGTATTCTATTTCCGGAAGAGGGATGCGCGCACCCTTCGACAGGCGCTTCCGGCCACGCTAGAATGCCGCGGATGCAAGGGAGATACCGGCCATGGCCGCGCGCGAAGTGTTGTTCGAATTCCGCCGCATCGGCGCCTATGTCAAGGTGTGTGCCCTGGATGCGGCCACCGGCACGGAGGTCTCCATCGTCGGCGACGCGGCGGCGGGCGAGGCGCGCCTGAAGCAGACGGCGCTGAAGAAGCTGGAATACGTCATGGCGAAGCAGGGCGGCGCCCGCTGATCAAAAAAAGGCCGCAACGCCAGGGCATTGCGGCCTTTCCTTGGGAAATCCCCTTAGCGCGAGCGGCGCCGGGTCGGCTTTTCCTCGCCTTCTCCGGCCTTGCGGCCCAGGCCGATCTTCTTGGCGAAGTCCGAACGTTGCGCGGCGTAGTTGGGCGCCACCATGGGGTAATCCGGCGGCAGGCCCCATTTGGCCCGATATTCGTCGGGAGTGATGTTGTAGGTGGTGCGCAGATGCCGCTTCAGCATCTTCAGCTTCTTGCCGTCCTCGAGGCAGATGATGTAGTCGGGCGTGACCGACTTCTTCACCGGTACGGCGGGCTTGGGCGCCTCGGCCTTGGCCTCCGGCGCGCCGCCTTCCAGGGACGACAGCGAGGAATAGACCGTATGGATGACCTCCGGGATTTGCCCGGCAGGCAACGGATTCTTGCTGACATAGGCGGCGACGACGTCGACGGCCATGCGCAGGATGTCGTCACGATTGGATTTGTCGGCGATGATGTCGGTCATTTGGATATCCGCAGAGGTTCTTGCCGAGATTGAATCAATGAACGCACGGCTTGTCTTTCCTGTCAATTCATATCTTCAGGTCACGAATAATGAGTTCTTTGGAAGTCTGCCGTTTTCAATAAACAACCCCCATAAGGGTAAGCCCTATACCCCAATGGTCTGTAGTGTCGTCGGATGTTCACTTATGCAAGGGCGGCGGCGGCGGCGGGCTTCTGCCGGCTTCTTGCGACCCCACAGTCGCAGGCGGCAGAAGGCCTAGCGGTTGGTGCGCATTGGCAAAACCAGTCGAGATATGGTATCTACGGGCCTCGTTCTCTCCTGTACCGGCGGACCGTTTTCGGCATGACCACGGAAATCATCGCGTTGGCCTCGGATCACGGCGGCGTCGAGTTGAAGACTCAACTGTCCAGGCAACTGGAAGCGGGCGGATACGGCGTGCTTGATCTGGGCACCGATGGCGCGCAATCGGTGGACTATCCCGACTTCGCGGTCGCCATGGCCCGGGCGCTGAAGGAGGGCAGGGCCGCCCGCGGCGTGCTGCTGTGCGGGTCCGGCATCGGCATCTCCATCGCCGCCAACCGTTTCGCCCATGTGCGCGCCGCCCTGGTGCACGACGCCTATGGCGCACGGATGTGCCGCCTGCACAACGACGCCAACGTCCTGGTCATGGGCGGGCGCACCATCGGCCCGGAGATCGCCAGGGACTGCCTTGAGATTTTCCTCGCCACGGAATTCGAGGGCGGGCGGCATGCGCGCCGCGTCGCCAAACTGGCCGAAAACGGCCAGCGCTGACCTCATTAACCGACCCTGCACGAAAGACTTTCGATGACCACCGCAATCGACACCTTCTTCCGCAGTTCCCTGGCCGAACGCGACGCCGCCGTCTTCGCCGGCGTGTCCAAGGAACTGAAGCGCCAGCAGGATCAGATCGAACTGATCGCCTCGGAAAACATCGTCTCGCGCGCGGTGCTGGAGGCCCAGGGGTCGGTGCTGACCAACAAGTACGCCGAGGGCTATCCCGGCAAGCGCTATTACGGCGGCTGCGAGTTCGTCGACATCGTCGAGCGACTGGCCATCGACCGCGCCTGCCAGTTGTTCGGCTGCGCGTTCGCCAACGTCCAGCCCAGTTCGGGCTCGCAGGCCAATCAGGGCGTGTTCATGGCGCTGATCCAGCCCGGCGACACCATCATGGGCCTGAGCCTAGCCGCCGGCGGCCACCTGACCCACGGCGCCGCGCCCAACCAGTCGGGCAAGTGGTTCAAGGCGGTGCAGTACGGCGTGCGCCAGCAGGACGCCCAGATCGATTTCGGGGAGGTCGAGACCCTGGCGAGGGAGCACAAGCCCAAGCTCATCATCGCCGGCGGTTCGGCCTATCCGCGGGTCATCGACTTCGCCCGTTTCCGCAAGATCGCCGACGAGGTCGGGGCGCTGTTCATGGTCGACATGGCCCATTTCGCCGGCCTGGTGGCCGGCGGGTCCTATCCCAGCCCGTTCCCGCACGCCCACGTGGTCACCACCACCACCCACAAGACCCTGCGCGGCCCGCGCGGCGGCATGATCCTGACCAATGACGAGACGATCGCCAAGAAGGTCAACTCGGCCATCTTCCCGGGCATCCAGGGCGGCCCGCTGATGCATGTCATCGCCGGCAAGGCGGTGGCCTTCGGCGAGGCGCTGCAGCCCGACTTCAAGGATTACGCCCATCAGGTGGTCGCAAACGCCCGCGCCCTGGCCGACGTGCTGGTGCGCCGCGGCCTCGCCATCGTCTCGGGCGGCACCGATTCGCATCTGATTCTGGTGGACCTGCGGCCCAAGACGCTGACCGGCAAGGCCGCCGAGGCCAGCCTGGAACATGCCGGCATGACCTGCAACAAGAACGGCATCCCGTTCGACCCGGAAAAGCCCACCGTCACCTCGGGCATCCGCCTGGGCACCCCGGCCGGCACCACCCGCGGCTTCGGCGTCGAGGAGTTCAGGAAGGTGGGCGAACTGATCGGCGACGTGCTGGACGGCCTGGCCGCCAATCCGGAGGACAATTCGGCCGCCGAGGCCAAGGCGCGGCAGGACGTGGCGGAACTGTGCCGCCGTTTCCCGATCTATCCGTAACCGATAAGGATGGGCGAGGGCGCCTCCTTGGGGGGAGGCCCCGCATCTCCAGGGGGAAAGTCTCATGCGTTGTCCGTTTTGTGGCCACGACGACACCCAGGTCAAGGATTCGCGGCCGACCGAAGACAATTCGGCCATTCGCCGCCGCCGCTCCTGCCCGGCCTGCGGTTCGCGCTTCACTACCTTCGAGCGCGTCCAGATCCGTGATCTGGTGGTGGTCAAGAAGGACGGCAGCCGTACCCCCTTCGACCGCGAGAAGCTGGTCAAGTCGTTGCGCATCGCGCTGCGCAAGCGCCCCGTCGAGGAAGAGCAGATCGAGCGCATCGTCAACGGCATCCACCGCCGCCTGGAAAGCATGGGCGAGAACGAGGTTCCGTCCAAGTACATCGGCGAACTGGTGATGGACGTGCTGATGGACGTGGACAAGGTCGCCTATGTCCGCTACGCCTCGGTATACCGCAACTTCCGCGAAGCCAAGGACTTCGAGGATTTCCTGGGAAAGATGGTCGGTGTCAACTCCCTCGACGACTGATAACGCCCCGACCGCCGATGGTGATCGCGCCCACATGCGCGCCGCGCTGGCCCTGGCCCGGCGCGGCCTGGGCAATGTGTGGCCCAATCCGGCGGTGGGCTGCGCCATCGTCAGGGACGGGCGCGTGGTCGGGCGCGGCTGGACCCAGCCGGGCGGGCGCCCCCATGCCGAGACCGAGGCCCTGGCCATGGCCGGCGACGCGGCGCGCGGCGCCACCGCCTACGTCACCCTGGAGCCCTGTTCCCACCACGGCAAGACCCCGCCTTGCGCCGAGGCGCTGATCCAGGCCGGCATCGCCCGCGTGGTGGTGGCCATGGAGGATTCCGATCCGCGCGTCTCGGGCCAGGGGCTGGCCCTGCTGCGCCAGGCCGGCATCGCGCTGACTGTGGGAATCTGCGCCGACGAGGCCGCCGAGTTGAATGCCGGCTTCTTCATGAAGATCCGCGACGGCAGGCCGCTGGTCACCCTGAAGCTGGCCACCACGCTGGACGGCCGCATCGCCACCCATGGCGGCGAAAGCAAGTGGATCACCGGTCCGCTCGCGCGCTCCGCCGCCCACCTGCTGCGGGCCGAACACGACGTCATCATGGTCGGCAGCGGCACTGCGCTCGCCGACGACCCCGAATTGACCTGCCGCCTGCCGGGCCTGGAGGAACGCTCGCCGGTCCGCGTGGTGGTGGACGGCCGCCTGCGCCTGCCGCTGACCAGCCGCCTGGTGGTCACCGCCAACGAGATTCCCACCTGGATACTGACCCTGGAGGACGGCGATTCCGCCCGGATCGAGGCGTTCCAGGATGCCGGCGTCGACATCGTCGAGATTCCCGAAGGGCCCGACCACACCGTGGACCTGGGCGCCGCGCTGATGATCCTGGCCGAAAGCGGCGTCACCCGCGTGCTGGTGGAGGGCGGTTCCCATCTCGCCGCCGGCCTGCTGCGCGCCGGGCTGGTCGATCGTCTGGTGTGGTTCCACTCCGCCCGCCTGATCGGCGGCGACGGCCTGCCGGCGGCGGTGGCCTTCGGCGTCGACCGCCTGGACAAGGCGCCGCGCTTCGAACGCGTCGAAGTCCGGCCGGTGGGCGAGGACATCATGGAAATCTACAAGAAAATCTAAGGAGTACGGGCCGATGTTCACAGGCATCGTCACCGATCTGGGTGAAGTGCGCCGGATTGTCCGGGGCGAGGGGCGGGATGCCCTGTTCGAGATCGCCACCCATTACGACTTGTCCAGCCTCGCCATCGGCGCGTCCATCGCCCATAACGGCGTATGCCTGACCGTCATCGAGACGGAGGCGGATTTCTATACCATCCAGGCCTCGGACGAGACCTTGTCCAAGACCACGCTCGGCGGCTGGCAGGTGGGCACCAAGGTCAACCTGGAACGCGCCTGCAGGGTGGGCGACGAACTGGGCGGCCATATCGTGTCGGGCCATGTGGACGGCGTCGCCCGGGTGGCGTCGATCCGGCCGGAGAACGAATCGCTGCGCTTCACCTTCGAGGCCCCGGCCGAACTGGCGAAATTCGTCGCGCCCAAGGGCTCGGTCGCCCTGGACGGCGTGTCGCTGACCGTCAACGAGGTTGACGGACGGCTGTTCGGCATCAATGTCATTCCCCACACCCAGGCGGTGACCACCTTCGGGCTGTACCGCGAGGGCAGCCGCGTGAACATGGAAATCGACATGCTCGCACGCTATGTTGCCCGCCTTCTGGAAAAGGACTGACTTCCGTGCCTGTGTCCGAGTATCACGATTACCTCTCCTCCATCGAGGAGATCATCGAGGAGGCCCGTAGCGGCCGCATGTTCATCCTGGTGGATGACGAGGACCGGGAGAACGAGGGCGACCTGGTCATTCCCGCCCAGATGGCGACGCCGGAAGCCGTCAACTTCATGGCCCGTTACGGCCGCGGCCTGATCTGCCTGTCCATGACGCGGGCGCGTTGCGAGCATCTGGGCCTCAAGCCCATGAGCCCGGAGAACGGCACCCGCATGCAGACCGCCTTCACCGTGTCGATCGAGGCGCGGGAAGGGGTGACCACCGGCATTTCCGCCGCCGACCGCGCCCGTACCGTCCAGGTCGCCATCGACCCGGAGAAGGGGCAGCACGACCTGGTCAGCCCCGGCCACGTCTTCCCGCTGATGGCCCGCGACGGCGGCACCCTGGTGCGCGCCGGCCACACCGAGGCGGCGGTGGATATCGCCCGTCTGGCCGGCCTCAACCCGTCGGGCGTGATCTGCGAGATCATGAACGACGACGGCACCATGGCGCGCCTGCCCGACCTGGTGCAGTTCGCCCAGCTTCACGGCCTGAAGATCGCCACCATCGCCGACCTGATCGCCTATCGCCGCCGCCACGACAAGATCGTCCGGCGCGAACTGGAAACGCCGTTCCATTCCCAATGGGGCGGTGACTGGCGGATGATCGTCTACGTCAACGCGGTCGCCTATGCCGAGCACGTGGCCCTGGTGAAAGGCGACATCCAGGGCGACGGCCCGGTCATGGTCCGCGTCCACGCCGTCAACATCCTCGACGACGTGCTGGGCGACCAGGGCTCGGGCGCTGCCGGCCAGCTCCATTCCGCCATGGAAATGATCGCGGCGCACGGCCGCGGCGTGGTGGTGCTGGTGCGTGAGCCGCGCCTGACCAGCCTGTCCGACCGGGTCCGCGCCCAGTTGGAATCCCGCCCGGCCGCCAACGAGCAGTTGCGCGATTACGGCGTCGGCGCGCAAATCCTGCTGGATTTGGGCGTGCGCGAGATGATCTTGTTGTCCAACACCAGGAAGACCATCATCGGCCTCGACGGCTTCGGCCTCGAAGTGGTCGATCAGCGGCCGATTCCGGCCGCCTGAGATGAGGATGCGTTCATGAGCGATACCCGTGTCCTGGTTCTCGAAGCCCGTTTCTACGACCACCTCGCCGACATGCTGCTGGACGGCGTCACCAGGACGCTGGGGGAGGCGGGCGTGGCCTGGGACGTGGTGACCCTGCCCGGCATCCTGGAACTGCCCGCCGCCCTGGAGATGGCCGCCGCCGCCCAGGCGCGGAACACCACCGATGCCCGCTACGACGGCTATGTGGTGCTGGGTACCGCCATCCGCGGCGAAAGCGACCATTACCACCATGTCTCCACGGCCTGCGTGAACGGGTGCAGCGAGGTGGCGACCCGCCGCCATCTCGCCCTGGGCAGCGGCGTGTTGACCGTGCACAATGAGGCGCAGGCCCTGAACCGCGCCGACCCTGCCCGCAAGAACCTGGGGGGACAGGCGGCGCGCGCCTGTCTTCGCATGCTCGAACTCAAGCGCGCCTTGAAACTTTCCCGATGAGCAAGACCCAAGTGCGCAAACCCAATCCCAACGCCACCCGCCGTTCCGCCGCCCGCCTCGCTGCGGTGCAGGCGCTTTATTCCATGGAGATCACCGGCGTCACCGTCGAGAAGGCCATGGACGAGTTCCGCGAGCGCGAGGAAAGCGAGCCGCGCGGCAAGCTGGCCGAACCCGACGGCGAACTGGTCACCTTGCTGGTGCGCGGCGCCACCGTCGAGGGTGAACTGCTCGACGAGATGATCGGCCGTTCGCTCAGCCGCGACTGGACTGTGGACCGGCTGGAATCGGTGCTGCGCGCCATCCTGCGCGCCGGCGCCTTCGAGATGAAGGCGCGGCCGCAAACCCCTGCGCGGGTTATCATTTCCGAATTCGTCGACGTCGCCCACGCCTTCTATGCCGGGCCCGAGCCGGGCATGGTCAACGCCGTGCTCGACAAGATCGCCCGCGTGCTGCGCGAGGCGGAATTCGAGGGGGGCGCCAGACCGGCGCCCTGATCCAGCAGTGAGCGGCGCTCCAGACGAGTTCCAGGTCATCGCGGATTTGTTCGCCCCCCTGGCGCGCACGTTCCCCGGCGCCCTGGCCCTCACCGACGACGCCGCCCTGCTGCCGCCCGATCCCGATCGTGAAACCGTGGTCACCATGGACGCCATGGTGGCCGGTGTGCATTTCCTGCCCGACGATCCGCCCGGTCTGGTGGCGCGCAAGCTGGTGCGGGTCAATCTTTCCGACCTGGCCGCCAAGGGGGCGGTGCCGTTCGCCGTGCTGCTGGCCGCCGCCTTCCCCCACGGCACCGGTCTCGACTGGCTGCGGCTGTTCGCCGCCGGCCTGAGCCGGGACGTGGAGGAGTTCGGGGTCGCCCTGATCGGCGGCGACACCGTTTCCACGCCGGGTCCGCTGACGCTCACGCTGACCGCGCTGGGCAAGGTGGTGGCCGGAAGGGCCGTCCTGCGCTCGGGCGCGAAGGCGGGCGACACCGTCTGGGTGTCCGGCACCATCGGCGACGGCGCGCTGGGTCTCAAGGCGGCGCAGGGGCTGCTCGACCTGCCTTCCCATCACCTGGCGGCGCTGGCGGAACGCTATCGCCTGCCCCGGCCGCGCCTCGGCCTGGGGCAGCGCCTCGCCGGCATCGCCAGTGCCGGCATGGACGTTTCCGACGGGCTGATCCAGGATCTCGGCCATCTCTGCCGCGCTTCCGGCGTATCCGCCGTCGT
>AGTN01413287.1_pt1 | contig 12464 bp, 14 predicted proteins | sample 314218 | NCBI WGS metagenome assembly AGTN01 (sample SAMN02954264, study PRJNA73603) | bioreactor metagenome | biome: terrestrial; feature: non-aerated bioreactor; material: poplar woody material; isolation source: poplar biomass | place: USA | collected 2006-12 | reverse complement strand
ACCGGCCAATTATTTGATCAACTTTTTCGTCTTTAGCTGGTAATATATTAGAACCAATGCCGATAATTAATAATAAATTAATTATTATTATTGCACTTATGAGTATGTAACCAGTAACTTTTACCCTTTTTCCAACAAACACATATTTATAAATATATATTATTGTTATATAAATGAAATATAATATTAATAAAATTGCAGATAAGTCAAAAATTGATGAAAATAATTTGTAATTAAAAAATACCATTAAAATATAATATGATGACAGCACTAAAATAGTTAAAATTCCACTGATTAAAATTTTAATACTAAACCGACATATTTACTAATTAACAGATAATATAGTAACATGATAAACACTAAAAATTGATTGAAAGTCATTTCTACTACTGTTATATAATATTTATTGTATATATTCCATGAATATTTACTATAATATAATAAAAATGATATCATAAGTAATATTAATATATTTCTTTTAAAAAAATTAATAATATTGTCTGATAAAGAGATTTTTTTCGCTGTAGTAACATCTTTATCATTATAAGAAAAAATTTGTGCAAGAATTGTTATGAAAATAATTAAACTAATTATATATGATATTGCTATTATTATGATAACATCGTCTGTCTTATTTTCTAGGTTATTTAAATAATAAGTTAAAGCTGTAAAAAACGCTATAATAACAAATAAAACGGAATTAGATTTGAAAAATCCATTATAAGAAAAATTATCATCTTTAAAAATTAATCGAGTGTAAGTTTGAATATTTTTAGAATCTAACAAAAAGTCCAAATCATCTTTTTTATTTTCGCTATTTACCATACTCCCCCTCCAGACTAGCTATTATCTTTTTTATTAAAATTATTTATGCTTGTCTCGAAATCATTTTATTCTACTGTTTTTAAAATAATTATCGTTGTTTTTATGATGCTGTTATCTAAAGCTGAACTCAACAATCTTTGAAATCTATATTGGCATAACCGTTTTCTATCTGGATTGTAAAGGCCATAGGACTAGTCGATGTTCGGACGAACTCGTGCCTAAGATTTTATAGTTGGCCAGAATGTGCATCAGAACGTCACGGTTGTCATCTCCTGAAGAACTTAGGTATATGAACTATATAGACGAGGATTTTATATTCGATATTTAAACGGTTAAGGGGAGATCTCTTGCCCACAATACCTGGGGGTGCGAAAGAGCATTGGGATCGGGATGGTGGCCAGCTCCGATAGGTACATCATGCTAGACGGCGAGGTCTACATCTATGATGAAACTGGCGAGCCAGTAAAAGTCATTTACAGAGGAAGAGACCAGAAACCAAACCGGGAGCCTAAAAAAATAATTATTAAAACACACCCTGTCTATAATCCAGCCGCTATCATCGTGGGTGCGATCATACTTCTTATCGGTGCATACCTGTTAATAGACTGGCATAATTATTAATCAAGAATATGAAGCTCTAAGATATTTGTACTGATCAAGAATTGAAAATGAATTGGGAACTAAACTGATTTATGTAATTGGGGCAAGTGTTCTTGGATTAAGCATATTGTTAATATTTTGCAAAAAGGGCATCGGGGAGAGAAGAAGATAAAACGCCTATAACTGATACGTATATCGGCGCAGACAAAAACCCGTAGGCAATATTCCTCAAAATGGTATTAATTTTATTAGAAATAGCAACTGCATTATTTATATAATAAACTGATTATTAATGATATTTATAGGCGCAGCGATAGTTCTATTTTCTTCAAGACTTCTCCTAGTGATCTTTTCGCCCTTTCCAGTTCCGTGTCTAATCGTGCGATCTGTTCGCGTAACTCACGAGCCTCTTCAAGCAGTTTTTCTCTCGATTCCGTCCCCTCGCCACGAGTGTTTGCAGCATTATCTTTTTCAGGCAAGACAACAGGGTCCTTAAGCGAATAGTTCTGGAACAGCAACGACTGCTCCTGCTCTTTGTTTATCGTCTTTTCCGGCAGCTTTGGATCACCCTTCGCGCCAACATATCCTCTGATGACGCCCACGAACTCGTCGCCATAGCTCTCCAGCTTTTTCTGACCCACGCCCGGAACCTTCGACAGTTCCGCCAGGCTACATGGGCGAGATCGGGCCATCTCTTTCAGCGCACTATCATGAAAAACGACATACGGTGGCCATCCATGTGCATCTGCGATCCTCTTTCTCACGCCTCTCAATAGCTGGAACAGCCGGTCGTCATATTTGTCGTTCGTAACGGTCAAGACGACCTGCTCTATGGCAGGCTTGGTCAACAGTATCTGTGCCGACCCGTCGACTATCTCCATGCTTTTCTCGTTCAGTGCGAGAACCGGATACTTGTCCCCTGCGATGGAGAGATATCCCTGCTGAGCCAGCTCCTTAATGAAGCCGATCCACTGCGTCTTCGTGTAAGGCCTGCCAGTGCTATAGGCGGGATTTCGATCGTGGTGATATTCCAGTATTTTCTTGTTGGCTGATCCCGAGATAATATCGGCAATATGGGTGACCCCGAACTTAGTAGGGAGGTTCGAAATGCACCTGACGACGGTTCGGGCTATCTCTGTGCCATCGATCGTATCTCTCGGGTTCAGGCAGTTGTCGCAGCCGGCACATGACGCAGCGTCGTACTGCTCGCCGAAATAGTTGAGCAGGAACTTCCGCCGGCACAGGCGCGTCTCGCAGTAGTCCATCATGGCACGCCATTTCTGGAGAGCTATGCTGTTCAGCCTGTTGTCATCGAACTCATGCTCGATCAGGCTCTTGATCTTCATGGCGTCGGCCGACGAGTAAAAGAGGATGCAGTCGCTGTTCTCGCCATCCCTGCCAGCACGACCTGTTTCCTGGTAGTACGATTCCAGGCTTTTCGGCATGTCGCTGTGGATGACGAACCGGACGTCGGGCTTGTCGATGCCCATTCCGAACGCTACTGTAGCGCAGATGACGTCTACGTCGTCTCTCACGAACTTTTCCTGTGTCGACGAGCGGACGCCGTCGGACAGGTCGGCGTGGTACGGTAGCGCCCTCACATCGGCGTTCCGCAGCTTTTCCGCCAGCTCTTCCGTCGTCTTTTTTCTGCAGGCAGTAGATGATGCCCGACTTTCCCCTGTTTTTGCGGACGTATTCGATGATCTGCGAGATCGAGTCCTTTTTTGGCCGGATGTCGTAGCGCAGGTTTTTACGGTTGAAGCTCCCGACGTACTTTTTCGGGGAGGCAAGCTTAAGCTGGCTGATGATGTCTTCCCGGACCTCCGGGATGGCCGATGCAGTCAGGGCGATCATCGGCACGCCCGGGAAACGCGTCTTCAGCAGCGACAGTTTCCGGTATTCCGGCCGGAACTGGTGGCCCCACATCGATATGCAGTGGGCCTCGTCTACGGCGATCAGCCTGACGTTCAATTTGGTCAGGAACTGTAGAAACGTGTCTGGGTAACCTTTTCCGGCGATATGTACAGCACTCTGATTTTCCCTTCCTGTAAGCCGCGCTCTATCGACCGGATTTCCCCTATGCTCATGGAGCTGTTCAGCGTGGCTGCAGGTATTCCGCCGGCGGTCAGGTCGTCGACCTGGTCTTTCATCAGGGATATCAATGGCGATACGACGATGGTCAGCCCGCCGGAAACTACGGCAGGAAGCTGGTAGCACAGGGATTTGCCTCCGCCGGTGGCGATGATGGCGAGGACGTCGCGTCCTTCGAGGACGTCAGTGACGATCTCTTCCTGAAATGGCTTGAAGGCCTTGTAGCCAAAGTATTGCTCCAGTGCGTCGAGTATTATTTTCTTATCTGCCATTGTCTACCTCTTCGTGCCCACCTTCGTAACTTATGATTATCGCTAATCCTATAAAATCTGCAGATAGCCCCTTGAAAGTAATATTAATTTAATATTATTTCATGTTTTCGAGAAATAAACGACAATAATAAAATAATATTATTTTTTTAAATAAGCCTTCAGTTCAATGATCTGGCCACATACTATTAATAAATACGATATTATACCAATAGCTTGGTGTGGTACATTGTACGTGATCGAGAGTGACGATATAGAACTGATGGATGCACAGGACCTTGTGGCCCGGCCCAAGAAAATTATCATCGTTGCCAACGAGTATAACCCGCTCGACTGGCATGGCTGGCTGGAGATCGGAAGCTCCGATAGTAATATTGAGGCGCTGTCGTCGAAACTATACTATGTGCTGACGGTGAGCTTCCGACGCAATGAAAGTCATTATACTGGATTGGCTAAAATGGTCGGCGACCCGGTGACCATGGGTGAAACCATCAAGATTAACCTGCGCGGCATCGACGTGCTCAACATTAAATGAGTTTCATCGTCTGCGCCGGAAATGGGATCTTCCTTGAAAGTTTCAGGCTGCAGATATCAGCAGGCTGGCATCCCGCGGACGATGGACGGAGAAGGAGTCGTGGCTGGCCATGAGCTACAGTTTAGCTCGGACAAACAGGCTCAGGCAGACAGGCTTATTATGCTTGTCGTGGAAACTATCAGCGATGTTCGACAATATAGACAAAAAAGAACTCACTCGGCTGTTCCTGATCGGCGTCATCTTCATCGTCATCGTATACCTTTTCGGTCGATGGCTGGTAACCATTTAACGCGGATGTCTCCGACGATGGCTGACATTCCCGCGACATTATGCATTTTCTGCAAACACCTGAGAGATGGCACGGTTCGCTGCGAGGCTTTTCCCGGGGGCATACCCGACGAGATCATGTTCTCGCTATGCGACCACCGCGAGCCATTCGAAGGGGACCGGGGCATCCGTTTCGAGATGAAGCCCGGTGAAGAAGCAGGTTTCGAGGAGTGGCTGGCCCTCGGACGGGCACGCTCGGAGAGCTGCGAGGTCAGGATTTTTAGCAAGTGGTAGTTCTGCCTGCCGCTTTGACCTGGCCGTCGGGCTGTTATTTATAGTAACACGGCATAACTGTTGATGATATGGATAATCTCCAGATGCGAAGGCTGCTGGCGTTCGCTGGCATCGCGATCATCTCCGCCGGAATGATCGGGATAGTATATGGCATTTTTAAAAATGATGTAATCGTCCAGCTCGCGGGGCTGGCCTGCGTCGTCATTGCCTACATAATCTCCGTGCAGGTGAAGCATCTGCGAAAAGCGCACGAAGCTAAAGTGCACGAAGCTGAGAAGAACGAATGACCGGACGCTGGCTCCGGACTCGCCTATTTCGCCTGTATTTTCTGTTGTACCGTCATCTCACGAGCCCGCTGTTCGTCCACGTATTTCCTGATCTCCCTGATCGAGCTGATAAGTTCCATTGACTCGGGGGTGACCTCCCAGCCATAGCTGTTCTCCGACTTCCAGATGCCCTTCCTCTCGTCGATCCAGCCGATGAAGTAGCACGCCAGGAAGTAGGTCGGAACGGACCCGACGATGACGGCCTGCATCGGCAGCCAGGACGGGAGGAAGCCGGTGATGAAGTCCTCGAAGAGCTTGAGGTTAGCCGTGATGATGCCCAACGTCAGGATGATCCCGATCCAGCTGCTGCCCCGTGCGTAGCGCATCTTCAGCGTCGTCAGGCGACGCCTTGTAATGAGTCCGAACAACATGATATCGCCAGTTCATAAAATAGAGCGCACGTATCTATTCTTGTCGGTGCCCAATGCTTAAAACTCGAAAAGTGTCTTCTGGCGCTTCTTATCCGCGGCTTCAGGAGCGGGCTCGGTTGCAGGCTCCTGTGTTTCGACGAGGGATGTCTGTTCCACCACAGCCTCGTCCGTTTCTTCTTCCTCGCCGCCATCACGGGACTTGCGCTTTCGTTTCTTCGGCGCGACGACAGGCTCCTCTGTCTTTTCCTGTTCCCGCTTCGTCTCTTCAGGAATGGCGCGCTCCGACTCTTTTTCATCTTCGCTCTTGTATTTGCCGAAGTGTGCGAAAGTGTCGATCTCCTCTTCGACCTCCTGTTCGAGGAGTTCTCTGGATTTCTTGTAGATCTCGCCGACCTTCTTCGAGGTCTTCTTCGCTCCTAGCAGGAAGGCGATCTCTTCCTCTTCGAGCCTGAGTTCGGCAGTCAGCCTGATGGCCAGATCTTCCCGTGTGAATAGCGTCTTCACCAGACGGAAATAGGACGACTTGGCTTCGCGCTTCGAGACGTGGCAGGCCTTTCCGATCTTCGCCGCCAGGGAATTCTGCAGCGCCCGGGACGACTTGGTCCGTCCCAGCTTCTGCCAGTAGGTGGGCGGGCTATACTTCGTGTAACCGCCATACCGTAGCCTTCTCGCGCGGTTGATGCCGCAGACTTCCATGAATCCTGCATACCGCCACATGCCATAGTCCTGTCGTCGACGGACTCGTCCCAGATAGACATCGGCCCGCGAGAGCGCCTCGAAACCACGCTCCAGATCGCCGTCTACGTATTCCCGGGGCAGGTTCTCGTCTACCCAGCCGATCAGGTCTTCGGGGTTCTCGTCCAGGTCGTACGTCGCTCTCAGCGCCTCCCGCATGTCCTTGCCCCGGAAGATCAGGCCAAGGACTTTGAAGATCGTCTCGGGCACGTCACGATCGGCGGTCGTCACGTCGGCAAGAGTAACACCCTCCCCTCCCTGGGCGGCAGCCTGCAAGTCGTTAATGGCAGACCGCAAATCTTTGGTCCGCTCGGCGATCTTCATCAGCGCCTCTGGCTCGCATTTGATCTTCTCCTCGGAGCAGACGCGCCGGAGCACCTTTGCAATCGACGTGCTCAAGATAGAACGGAACTGGATCGTCAACGTCGCGTCGCGCAGCGGCTTCGACAGCGCGTAGAGGTCGTTGGCGATGAGGATGATGGGCTGGTCGGTGGTCCTGATCACGTTGAGAATGGCGCTTTCTCCGCCCCGGTCCTGGTTGCCGCTCAGGTTGTCAGCCTCGTCCAGGATGATCAGCCGTCGGCCGCCCACGCCATCGAAGGTCCCGGCTTTCGCCGCCGTGCCCGCGATCTGCTGGACCACGTTCTTGTTGCGCTGGTCCGAGGCATTCATCTCGATGTAGTCCCAGCCCGTGTCGTGGGCAAGCGCCAGTGCTGCGGACGTTTTCCCTGTCCCCGGCGAGCCATAGAGGATGACCGCACGCTTGCCGGAGCCGAAGGTGGCCGCCCACTCTCTCAATGCCTTGACGGCTGCGTCGTTGCCTATGACGTCGCTGAGACTCACCGGCCGGTATTTTTCGGTCCAATCGAGGTGGTCCGGGCTCATCGAACCCTATTTCTACCCGTAGATACATTAATATTTGGATGGCGCGTTTGTCTGCTATCTAATCTGGAGCAATATCATGGACATCGAGATCCTGGCGGAGTCGCTGCGTGACTACCTTGGAGCCACCCGCAAGCATTCCATCAAAAACATCGTCAGCGCCTTCGACGAGCAGGGTACCAACCCATCGTTCGGAGAGGACGCCGCAATCATCGACTTTACCGGGGACGAGGCGCTGCTGCTGGCAGCGGACGGCATCTGGGACAAGCTGATGCGGGCCGACCCCGAGTGGTCCGGGTACTGCGCCATCCTGGTCAACGTGCACGACATCGCCGCCATGGGCGGCAGGCCGCTGGGCATGGTGGACGTCTTCTCGTCGAATTCCTCTGAAATCACCCAGCAGGTCATCAAGGGCATGAAGCTGGGCATAGAGAAGTTCGGCGTGCCCATCGTTGGCGGGCACATTCACCCGGACACGCCGTATACGGCGGTGGACGTGGCCATTCTGGGCCGGGTGAAGAAGGACAGCATCATCTACAGCAGCACTGCAAGGCCCGGCGACGACGTCGTGCTGGCCATCGACCTCGACGGCCGGGTCCATCCGTCCTGCGACGTCAACTGGGACACCACTTTCCTGAAGGACGCAGCCACCGTGCGTGGCCAGGTAGAATCCATGGCCGAGCTGGGCGAGCGTAAGCTGCTCACTGCCGGGAAGGACGTGAGCAACCCGGGCATCCTGGGCACGCTGGGCATGATCCTGGAGGTCTCGGGCGTCGGTGCAGAGGTTGATGTCGCCGCCATACCTAAGCCAGCCTCTGTCTCGCTGGACCACTGGCTGAAGATGTACCCTGGCATGGGCTTCATCGTCACGTGCAAGCCGGAGAACACGCAGAAAGTCCTCCGCACCTTCGCCGACCACAAGCTTAATGCGGCCAGAATTGGTAAGATAGTCCCCGGCTCCCGTCTTGAGATTACGAAAAGCGGCGCGCGAGCCACGGTCTTCGATTTCGCGAAGCACAACATCACCGGGCTGAGGCCGGCAAAAGGGTGTAAGGCGTAACATGTCTAAAAAAGTAGCAGTTTTGAGGGGCGACGGCGTGGGCCCAGAGCTCACCGAGTCGGCCATAAAGGTCACGCGGGCCGCGGGCGCGCAGGTCGATTTCATCGCCTGCGACGGCGGCGCGGAATGGTGGCAGGCGAACGGTGGCAACACGCTGATCCCCGACGCCTCCTGGAAGAAGATGGACGAGGCGGATGCCATTTTCAAGGGCCCGACGACGACTCCTGGCGGCATCGGCTCCCCGAAGAGCGTCGCAGTTTCTATCCGGCAGAAGTACGACCTGTATGCCAACGTGCGTCCGATCGTCACATACCCGGGAACGGCCGCCCCGCTGGGCCAGGTAGACTTCGTCTGCGTCCGGGAAGGCACCGAAGGCCTGTATTTCGGCGAGGAAGTCGCGCTTACGAACGACGTCTACGTCGCACTCCGTAAGATCACCAGGCCTGCGTGCAGCCGCATTGCGCGATATGCCTTCGAAGAGGCGAAGCGCAGGGGCTGGAAGAGCGTCGTGGCCATCCACAAAAGCAACATCCTGAAAAAGACCGATGGCGCGTTCCTCGAAGAATGCGATAAGGTCCACAAGGCTTATCCGGGCATCGAGCTCGAGGAATACCACGTCGACAACGTGGCTCAGCAACTCATCAAGAACCCGCAGATCTTCAACAACAAGGTCCTGTTGTCCACGAACCTGTTCATGGACATCCTGAGTGAGGAATGCTCGGCCCTGGTCGGCAGCATCGGCCTGATCTATTCGGCCAACATCGGCGACAAGAAGGCGATGTTCGAGCCCGCCCACGGCAGCGCGCCCAAGTATAAGGGTCAGGACAAGGTCGACCCGGTGGCGACGGTGCTGGCGGGCGCCTGGATGCTCGACTACCTGGGCCAGAAGAAGCAGGCTGAGGCGATCTTTGCGGCAACGAAGAAGGTCATAGCGGAAAAGAAGAAGCTGACCTACGACCTGGGCGGCAATGCGAAGCAGAGCGAGATGGTCGACGCGATCATCGCGAAGCTATAGTCGGACACGGCGAAAAGAGCACGTGTCGACTTATCTTTTTTGCTTGCATATCTGGTTCTTAATCAACACTCTTATCAACTATCATCGACCATTGAGTGAACGGTATTGATGGAGATCGAGAGGCAGTTCATCCCGGGCGATGGCTTTCACGTTCCCTGTATCATGCTGAAGCCCCATAATCCGGCTGGCATCGTCGTCATCGTTCACGGCTACGGCGGCAGCAAGGAGGAGCAGCTCGGGCTGGCGTGGCGTGTTGCTGAAACAGGTCTGGCCGTCTGCGCCATCGACCTGCGGGGCCACGGGGAGCACATGCTGCCGCTGGATTTGAGCGTCCGTGACGACGTCGAGGCTGCCATCCGTCACTGCCGGAGCTACGGCAAAGTGACAGTCATCGGGCACTCGATGGGTGGACGGTTCGCGCTGTTGAGCAGCGCCGATGCAGTCATCGCGCTGTCGCCGGCGATCTGCCCGACCTACGGTCCCCAGATCCACCGCATTATCGAGAGCTGGAGCCACAAAGTGCGTGAGCCTTCCAGAGCATTCGCTTTTGACGTGCTGGAGCGACTCCCCGTCTGGAAGCCGAACGGCAGCAGGCGGACTTTGATCATCTATGGCTCGCGGGACATGCCCGAGATCGCCCGGGGCTGCCAGAAGCTCAGGGACATGGGCGTGCCGGCCATAGAGATCGCACAGGGACTACACAGCGATATTTTCCTGCTGGAGCCTACTGTCGAGGCGATCAAAAAAGAGCTGGCGGCGCAGGATTAGAACTATTCGATCATTTCTCTTAAAACGATGCCTGGCAACCATCGCATTTCATGCCTTTGCATTCGGGTACGCGCGCGAAGCTCCGAGCCCATGCCTTCGTGCTTAATGGGCCTTCGATGTCGCCGATCTTAACAGTTTTCTAGGGTTACAGAACATCTTAAGAACGACTATTTGTCCCGAGCGTAATTTATTTAAGTGATCGTTCGTATACATTAGAACGTTCGTTAAATTACGAACATATGATTTGACGGGATGATATGGAATGAAATCTGTTGAGATCGCCAAGAGAGTATACTGGGTCGGTGCTATCGATTGGAACATTCGCGACTATCACGGGTACACATTGCCCGGCACGACGTACAATGCCTACCTGATCGTGGGCGACAAGATCGCGCTCATCGACAACACCTACCCGGGTTTCGAGGGGCAGATGTTAGACCGCATTAAGTCGCTCGTCGACCCGAGAAAGATCGATTATATCATTGCCAACCATGTGGAAAAAGATCATTCGGGCGCCTTGCCCGCGCTGAACAAACTGCTGCCTGGCGTGCCTATCTACTGCACGGCTGAGGCTGTGAAAGGCTTCGGGAAGCACTACGACACGAAGGGCTGGAACTTCAATATCGTGAAGAGCGGTGACACGTTGAGTCTGGGCAAGGGCAGGACACTGGCCTTTTTAGAGGCGCCGCTGCTCCACTGGCCCGACAGCATGTTCACTTACCTTGCCGAAGAGAAGATTCTCTTCCCCAACGACGCTTTCGGTCAGCACATTGCCTCGTCTGAGCGGTTCGACGACCAGCTCGGCAAGGAGGAATCGCTGAAGCACGCGCAGAAGTTCTTCGCCAATCTGATCATCCCCCTGGCGCCCCGCGTCCTCAAGAAGCTGGACGAGGTCGGCAAGCTGGGCATCGAGATCAAGATGATTGCGCCGAGCCATGGCATCATCTGGCGATCCTATGTCGGAGACATCGTTGGCTCATACGTTAACTGGAGCAAAGGTGTCTCGAAGAACAAGGTGACCATCGTCTATGACACCATGCATGGCTCCACCGATGTCATGGCGAAGGCATTCGCGGAGGGCATCATGGCCGAGGATGTCGACGTGAAGGTCTACGTGCTCAAAGATGGCAAAGCCGATGGTACGCACCGCAGCAACATCGTGCCTGACCTGCTGGACTCAAAGGCTTTACTGGTCGGCACGCCCACGCTCCAGAACCAGATGTACCCGACAGTCGCCGACTTTTTAAGCTACCTGAAGGGTCTGGAGCCCGGAAAGCTGGCGGCGAAAAAGATCGGTTTCGCCTTCGGCTCCCATGGCGGTCATGGCGGCGCAATCAAGTATGTCACCGCCGACCTGAAGGCCGCGGGGATCGACGTGATCAGTGACGGCTATGAGATTTACTACAAGCCAGATGAAGCCGAACGGGACCGGTTATACGAAATAGGCCGGGACGTGGCCAGAAGGGTCAAAAAGCTATAAATGATAAAATGCGGGAATGTCATCGTCCCCGCCACCCTTCCTTCTTCCTGTTTTCAGATCCATGCACCACCTTTCATGGCTCCGCCATATCTGGCGTGGGCGTCGGAGTGCTGATCTGCCCCTGTACCGGCATCAGCTCATCGGATGGCACTGGTAATATTGCAGGCGCGGGTGTCTGTGTTGGCATAGGCATCAGAGCATCGCTCTGTCCAGAGCCAGGTACAGGTGTTGGCGTCGGTGAGGGGCCGTAAAATAACTCGTTGAACAAAGGCGTCGTCAATGGTGACAGAGCTGCGCTTGTGTCCTGGAAAACGTCACCGGATGACTGGAGAAGTATCCCGCCGGGCACAATGATGATCGCGAGCGCGACGAGCACTTTCGAAGCAGCGCTCTGTTTTCCTCTCAATAAAAGATCAATACGGTAAGCAATCCATTCTTTCAGATCGTGCGTCAGCCATTTCATTGCACATGCCCCGGATCGTTTCCCCCCGGAACGCATGTAGATTGCATTCCATTCACACGTCATTTTTTCAGTTTTTATATCTATGCTTAGACAATTACATTTTTATAAGTGAATATTTTTCACCGCCTGCTCCTCTCCACGGCAGAACAGTATACCGATCGTCGTGTAAACTATTGGCTGTCATACGCCACCTTTTTTCCATGCCTGACAATGCTCTGACCATCGGCAAAAGCGCTGAGTTGGGATCAATCGCTTCACGCGGTCAAGAATCGTCCTTCCAGCCCGGCGATCATTTTCCTGTATTTCTCCTGAAGCATCCGGGCGTCGAAGTCTTCGAATTCTCTGAGCATCCGGTCTTTTTCCTCTGCGGTGAAGTAGCCCATGGCCGGGATGAAAAAGTGGTGGTCTTCCTTGTCGATGTGACGTGGGTAGAACTCGGTGATAATATTCAGCGTCGCGATGACGTCTGCCGGCGCATTTCTC
>AGTN01119845.1_pt1 | contig 12503 bp, 19 predicted proteins | sample 314218 | NCBI WGS metagenome assembly AGTN01 (sample SAMN02954264, study PRJNA73603) | bioreactor metagenome | biome: terrestrial; feature: non-aerated bioreactor; material: poplar woody material; isolation source: poplar biomass | place: USA | collected 2006-12 | reverse complement strand
CTGAAGACGGAGCACGCGGAACTGGCCGGGCTGGGCCATACCGTGGCGCGCGCCGATCTGGGCGAACTGGGCGTCACCTACCGCCTGATCGCCGGCCCCATGCCCCCCGCCCAGGCCGAGGCGCTGTGCGCCGCCCTGAAGCCCAGGGGCCAGAGCTGCACCCCGACGCCCTTTCCCTCTCCCTAGAACCGGTTCGCCCCATGACCCCCGAAGATCTGGCCGCGCGGCTGCTGCACCGCGACGGCATGATGCTGATCATCGACAAGCCGGCCGGTCTGGCCGTCCATGCCGGAGGCAAGGGCGGCAGCCACCTGATGGATTTCCTCGACGGCCTGCGCTTCGGCCTGCCGCGCGCGCCGGAACTGGCCCACCGCCTGGACCGCGACACCTCGGGCTGTCTGGTGCTGGGCCGCCACCGCAAGGCGTTGGCCCGCCTGGGCGAGTTGTTCGCCAGCGGCATGGTGGAGAAAACCTATTGGGCGGTGGTGGTGGGCGCGCCGCCGACGGAGACGGGCACCATCGACAAGCCGCTGAAGAAGCTGGAGCGCCGCCACGGCTGGCGCATGGTGGTCGACGCGGGCGGGCAGCCCTCGGTCACCGACTGGCGGGTGCTGGGCCGCACCGACCGCCTGTGCTGGATCGAGGCCAGCCCGCGCACCGGCCGGACCCACCAGATCCGCGTGCATCTGGCCGCCATGGGCTGGCCCATCGTCGGTGATTCCGTCTATGGCCGGGGAACCGCCGATCTGGTCTCGCCAGCCCTGCATCTGCACGCCCGCCGGGTCTCGGTGCCCCTGCACCCGGGCAAGCCGCCGGTCACCGCCACCTCACCCGTGCCGGAGCATATGCTGACGCTTCTTCTCCAATGCGGGTGGCCAGGGGAATAGAACCTCTTTTCCGCGATCCGTGCGGGAAAATTCTGCTGTAGATTTCAGCGCCGGTGAGTAGATCGCCACGGCACCTGTTGCATACAATTGGGTGAGCCGTTATTGTATGCAATCACACACTTTGGGTATGGCGGATCATGGCAACTAAAGGCAGCAAATTTCGGGCTCGGACGGAAACCGGCGAGCCCGATCCCATTGACGTGCATGTGGGCGGGCGCCTGCGCCTGCGCAGGACCCTCTTGGGATTGAGCCAGACCGAACTGGCGCGCGCCGTCAGCCTGACCTTCCAGCAGGTGCAGAAATACGAGAGCGGCGCCAACCGCGTCAGCGCCAGCCGGCTTTACCACATCGCCGAAGCCCTGGACGTGCCGGTCAGCTTCTTCTTCGACGACGTTCCCCGCCTCGACGGCCTGAGCGACACGCCCAAGCCGCAATTCGAGCCCGACCGGGAATTGCTGGAACTGACCCGCAACTACCGTTCCATCACCGACGCCGAAGTGCGGCGCGGCATCTATGAACTGGTCAAACGGCTGGCCCAGAAGAACACGGCGGAGAACACCTGACGCCTGTGCGCCCATGGCCGGGACGATGCCCGGCCATGACCGGGGAAAGGCCCTTAAGGGACTCCCACCGTGCAATCGCGCCAGATGGCGGCCATCAGGTCGGATTTGACCGCCCCGGTATCACCGGCCTCGCACCAGAAGGCGACGGAGATCTCCACCGCCTTTTCCCCCATGTTGTTCAGCGTGACCGAAGCTCCGGGATCGGTGGCGATGCGTTTGTCCGCGGCGACCAATCCGCGAATGCAATCCAGGGTCTTGTCGGCGCCGGCGGCATAGGGCACCGGCACGGAGAACTGCACCTTGCGGGTGGAATAGAACGACATGTTGCGCAGCGCCGCGTTCCACAGCAGGGAATTGGGGGCGATGACCTGGATGTTGTCGCCGGTCACCAGATGGGTGTGGAACAGCGACACGTCCTTGATGGTGCCGGCCTGGCCGCCGCCCTCGATGGCGTCGCCCACCTTGAACGGGCGGAACAGCAGCAGCATCACGCCGGCGGCCAGATTGGACAGCGTGCCTTGCAGCGCCAGGCCGATGGCCAGACCGGCGGCGCCCATGATGGCCACCACCGAGGTGGTCTGCACCCCCAGGCGTTCCAGCACCGCGACGGCGGTAAAGGCCAGCAGCGCCCAGCGCACCAGCGAGCCGAAGAAGCCGCGCAGCATCTCGTCGGCCACCCGCACGCGGGCCAGACCGCCCTTGACCGCGCGCTCGGCCCAGCCGGCCACCAGCCAGCCGATCAGCAGCGTGACCGCCGCCCAGAAACCGCTGGTGCCCCAGCGCAGGCCCAGTTCGGTAATCTGGTCCATGGTGTTGGAGGTGAATTCGATCATGGCAGACCTCAGGCTTTCTTGACTCGGGGATCGGTGGGAAAGGCGACATCCGCCGTGGGCCGCGTTTGCTGCGCCGCCCGGCGGAAGAAATCCAGGCGGTTCCCGCTCGGGGGATGGGTTCGGGCCAGTTCGTTCACGGCCCTTCCCCCTCCATCCTGCCAAAGGGTCCGCGGATGCCGGCGGCGAGGCCGGCAAGCACGGTGCGGCGGGTGGTGGGCATGCTTTCCCCCTGGTGTTCGCTCGCCCTACTCTACCCGCTCACGCCTATCACGCGAAGAGGGCATATCCGGTCTTTCCCCCAACCTTCGGACATGCTTGTCTTTTGGAGGAATATGACCGAAATTAGCCGGCCTGCGCAACAAAATGACGGAACCCCGCCTTCCATGGCCGCCATCACCGCCGAAGCCTTTTCCGAACTACTCGCCAAGGTTCCCTTGGCCGTCCACATGCAGATCCGTGTCGACCACATCCGCAAGGGGGCGATCCGCCTGCTCATGCCCTATGGCCCCCATCTGACCCGGCCGGTGGACACCATCAGCGGCCCGGCCATGATGACCCTGGCCGACGTCGCCCTGTGGGGCGCGGTGCTGTCCATGGCGGGCCCGCGCGAGATGGTGGTGACCACCAACCTGAACATGAATTTCCTGCGCATGGCGGGAAACAGCGACATGATCGCCGAGGCGCGCGTGCTGAAGATGGGCAGGCGTCTGGCGGTCGCCGCGGTGGAACTCATCAGTTCCGCCAACGACGAACTGGTGGCCCATGCCACCGCCAGCTACGCCATCCCCGGAGAGAGGGCCTGATTATTCCCGCGCCAGGGAGTGGAGCTGGAGTTTGGCCGGATCGTCGCTGACCAGTTGCAGCGCGACGGTGCCGTTGACGCTGCGCACCAGCAACTCACAGAACCACAGCCCCTCTTCCAGTTCGGAGGGCGGGGTGATCTCCATATGCGTAACCCCGTCCACGTCCATGCTGAGGGAGTGGTTGTTACGAAACGAGATGGCGGCAACCGTTTTCATGGCACCTCCTGGGGCGAGTGCGTGCCAACAGGCTCGCCCAGAGTGCGGCAGAGGTCAACAGCAACCATAGCCCGGTACGCGCGGAACCCGCGGTGCCTTGAAACGTTTGCGGGATGCACGTCACCCAAGGAGGTCATCATGCACACGCACCGTCTGACTTCGGCCATGGCCGGACTAGCCCTGGCCCTGACGCCTTTCTCCGCCGCTCTCGCCGCCGACCAGACCGATATCCGCCTGTTCCCGCGCGGCGCCCAACAGATCATCGGCCAGCCGGTCACCGGCTCGAACGACCAGAAGGTCGGCGAGGTCCGCGACGTCATCATCGGGGCCGACGGCCAGGTCGAGGGCGTGCTGCTGGAGCGTGGCGGCATCGCCGGCGTGGGCGCCAAACAGGCCGCCATCGATTGGAGCCAGTTCTCCGTCAACCCCCAGGGCGGCCTGCGGATAGACATGGACGAGAATCAGGTCTCGCAATTGCCTGAATACGAAGAGGGCAGCCGGGCCCTGATCGAGAGCACGCCGCAGCAACGGCAATAGCGCCGGAAGGCGGAAAGGCGTTCCGTCATGATCGGCCGAACAAATAAGGCTTATCGAAATTCGGCATGATGTGGCACACTCACCGTACCGGAGATACCGTTTTGAGGGACGCCCCCTCCCCCGACACCCGGCCAAGACCGCAGCGGACGATTGGACCCGCGCCGCAGCGGGATTTGGCCGGGTGCCCCATGGCATCGCCACTCCCCCGCTTCAGATTTCCATCCGGCTGCCCAGTTCCACCACCCGGTTCGACGGCAGGTGGAAGAAGTCCATGGCGCTGGTGGCCGAGCGGGCCATCCAGGCGAACAGGTGTTCGCGCCACGGCGCCATCCCGGGCGGGCGTGTCCGATGGAGTTCGATCCATATAGGCATATCCCCTTATTCGCGCGCAGTGGGCCGGACCGCCCGGCGGGAGTCAAGCTTTTCAGGCTTGAACGCGCGGCGGCGACAGGGAAGCCAACAGGTCGTCGACGAAGGCCGGAACGGTGTCCGAGGCCGGGCCGTAGCGGGTTTCCTGGAACAGGCTGGCGCCCTCGCTGGGGTCCAGGTTCAATTCCGCCGTATGGGCCCGCCCGCGCTGGCGCACGGCGGAAACGAAGCCGGCGGCGGGATAGACATGGCCCGACGTGCCGATGGACACGAACAGGGCACAGACGTCCAGGGCCGCGTAGATGCGGTCCATCTCCAGCGGGATTTCGCCGAACCACACCACGTCCGGACGCAGGGCTCCGGTACGCCGGCAATGCGGGCAGGCGGTCTCCGGGCGCACGTCGCCGTCCCAGGGCAGCAGCGCCTCGCAGCGCAGGCAGCGCACCTTGCGCAACTCGCCGTGCATATGGATCAGGCGGGTGGAACCGGCGCGCTCGTGCAGGTCGTCGATGTTCTGGGTGACGACCAGCACCCCGCCGGGCCATTCCCGCTCCAGCCGCGCCAGGGCATGGTGGGCGGGATTGGGCTGCACCCGCGGTTCGGCCAATTGGCGGCGGCGGTCGTTGTAGAAGCGCTGCACCAGTTCGGGATCGCGCTCGAATCCCTGCGGCGTGGCGACATCCTCCAGCCGCACCCTGGACCAGATGCCGCCGGCGCAGCGGAAGGTGTCCAATCCGGATTCCTGGGAAATCCCGGCGCCGGTCAGCACCACGATGCTGCCTTTGGGCGAAATGATGGGCCGCGTCATGGCTCCGCCTCCGCTGTGCGAGGCCACAGCATAGGCAGAGCGCAGAGGTCCATCAAGCCGCGCGGACGCGATCGAGGTATTCGCCGATGCCCAGGCGCCGGCCGGATGGGCACAATCCCGTCCCATCCATGCCTTCCCCTCCCCGGGGAGAACATTTCCAGAATCGCATGTGGCGTGGGGAAGGCCCTTGCGGCGGCGCCCGGAATGCAGGTATGCGAAGGAGATGATGAAGGTCCTGTTCGTCTGCACCGGCAACATCTGCCGCTCCCCCACCGCCGAGGGCGTGTTCCGCGCCCTGGTCGCGGCCGCGGGCCTGGACGGGCGCATCGCCACGGATTCCGCCGGCACCCATTCCTATCACGTGGGCGAACCGCCCGACCGCCGTTCGGTGGCGGCGGCGCGGGAGCGGGGGATGGACCTGTCGGATTTGCGGGCGCGCAAGGTGCGGGCCGAGGACTTCCGGGATTTCGACCTGATCCTCGCCATGGATCGTAGCCATTACGACGCGCTGCGCCGCGCCTGCCCCAGGGATCTGGCCGAGCGCGTGCGCCTGTTCCTCGACTTCGCCCCGCACCTGGGGCTCAAGGACGTGCCCGATCCCTATTACGGTGCCGGCGACGGCTTCGAGCGGGTGCTGGACATGATCGAGGCGGCCTCGGCCGGCCTGCTGGACCACATCCGCGAAAGGCTGTAGCCGCCCCTATTTCAGCGCGTTGCCGATGAGGTACTGGGCGATGTCGGCCGGCTTGACCTTGAAATTCTTGGGCGGCTCGCGGCCTTCCAGCGCCAGGGCGACCAGCATGGAATTCTCGATGGCGGTCAGGTTGATCTTGACGATGCCGGTGGCGCCGCGAAGCTTGGGATAATAATCGGGATCGACCAGCTTTTCCTTGCGGCCCAGACGGGCCAGCAGGTCGTCCTCGGTCAGATCGGCCCCGTCCTGGGATTTCACGATCACCCAGTCGGTCTGGCTGGCGCAGCCCCGCACCGCCTCTTCCGGCGTCCGGCCGTCGGCCACGCCCACCTTGTAGAGGTTCTTGCCCAGGCCCACGTCGTTGCCCCATTCCTGCTGGGCCTTGCTGGTGGCGACGTAGAGGATTGCCATGACCGTCTCCCTGGAAATGGAAGAGGGCCGCCGGCAAGCGGCGACCCTCTGGACCATGCACCGAGTCCCCTGGGCGGATCAGCGCTTCGAGAACTGGGTGGAACGGCGCGCCTTGTGCTTGCCGTACTTCTTGCGCTCGACCACGCGGGGATCGCGGGTGAGGAAGCCGCCGGCCTTCAGCGACGGGCGCAACGCCGGGTCGAAGAAGGTCAGGGCGCGGCTGATGCCGTGGCGCAACGCGCCGGCCTGGCCCGACAGGCCGCCGCCGGTGACGGTGGCGGTGATGTCGAACTGGCCTTCCACGCGGGCGGTCTGGAACGGCTGGTTGATGAGCATGCGCAGCACCGGACGGGCGAAGTACACGGTGACGTCGCGGCCGTTGACGATGATCTTGCCCGAACCGGGCTTGACCCACACGCGGGCGACGGCGTTCTTGCGCTTGCCGGTGGCATACGAGCGACCCTGGGCGTCGACCTTGCGCTCGTGCACGGGCTGGGCCTGCGGAGCGGCGGACTTGAGGTCGGCCAGGCTGGAGAGATCGGCCATGGGGCTTACCTCTTGTTCTTGGGGTTCATCGACGCCACGTCGACCACTTCCGGCGACTGGGCTTCGTGCGGATGGGCGGGACCGGCGTAGACGCGCAGGTTCTTCATCTGGGCGCGGCCGAGCGGACCACGGGTGATCATGCGCTCGACGGCCTTGATGATGACGCGCTCGGGGAAACGACCGCCCAGCAGCTGCCCCATGGTGCGGCCCTTGATGCCGCCCGGGTGGCCGGTGTGCCAGTAGAAGGTCTTGTCGGCCAGCTTGTTGCCGGTCAGCTTCACCTTCTCGGCGTTGATGACGATCACGTTGTCGCCCATGTCCATATGGGGGGTGAAGGTGGGCAGGTGCTTACCCCGCAGGCGCATCGAGACGATGCTGGCGAGGCGGCCCAGAACGACGCCGTCCGCGTCGATCACGACCCACTTCTTCTCAATTTCGGACGGTTTGACGTTATAGGTCTTCATGGCACCCACGGCAAAACCAGTTGAGAAACGCCGGGAAAAACCCCGGCCTCTTAAGGGCGCGGAGTATGCCATGACGCACCACAGAGTCAATGGAAAATAAACCGTTTTAAATCAATGGATTATCACAGCGGTATCATGATACCGCTTTCGTGCGCCGCTGCCGGCCTCGGTTTGGCGGCATGCGGATCACCGCTTGATTCCGCGCCCTCCGCCGTCGCGTAGGCGTAATGAACCGGATTCCAGGTGTCGGATTTGCTCATACATGCGTGAGCAATTTCGGAGCTTAAATGAGCATACCCCACGTCCAAGATCCAATATTTTCAACGAGATCGAGCATCGACCGGGGCTCCGACCGCCGCCGCGACTCATCGTCGAAAACGTCTTTCCGGAGATAGAAGTAACCGAATTGGCCGGCAGGTTGCCGAATCAACGCCCTGCCGGCCTTTTCGCTGAAGACGTTGCGTGCCAGAAAGTGATCCGCCGAGACGCCATTGTCCGCGGAGGCGGCGACCAGCCTGTCGATCCACGTCCATTCGCGCTCGAACAGATCCCTCATGGCAGGCCGGTGGCTCAGATATTCATGGATTGGGTGCTGGAAGGACCGCCGCCCGCCGGCGCGTCGATGTCGTAGGGAACCCCCCCGAAATCCACGTAGTGACGGCTGTTGAAGGTCCATTTGGCGCCGTTCCAGAAGAGGAAATTGGTGACCACGCGGTTCCCCGGCACGGTTTGACCCGGTACCGGCATGCCCCATGGATAGTTGTGCGGGTTGTAATTCGCCACCACCGCCGCGACCGGCCACGCCGCGGGCGCGGCTCCGGCACCGGCACCATCCGGATAGGCGGCGAATTTCACGGTATAACCGGCGGCCGCCCAGGTCGCCAGGCTGCGGTGGTCGTGGTCGTGCACAACGCGCAGACGCCCGGCGGCAAGGGCCGGCGCACCGGCTCCCACCGCGCTGAGCACGATCAGGGAGCAGCCGTTCATGCCCGTGGTGAACAGCGTGTGGGCATCGGCCGCCCCCGGCGCCGTCGGGATGTCGCAGTAAGGCAACGCCGCCAGTGGATTGCCCCCGTCGCCGGCACGGCAGTACAGCGCATCGATGGTCGTCAGCACGCCGCCGGGAGGCGGCAGCTGAACCACGGCCGGTCCGCCAACCGGTTGCATCCGCAGCTTGGGCAGGGCTCCCGGCGCCGGACTGCCCGATTGGCTTTCGGTACTCAACGTGAAGCGCGTCCGCAGATTGTTGATCGCCGGTATGCCGGCCGGCAGGTCCTGGTTGATCTGAGCCAGCGTGATCGGATTGCCCACGATGAAGGCGGCGGGGCCGGCCAGAAATGCAATGGCGTTGTCGATCATCTTCGTTCACCTCGTCCAATTGTCGTCAAAGCAGCGTCACGGGTTTTCCGCTCAGCTTCCCGAGCCGCCGGAACCACCACCGGAATTCCCCCCCGGACGTGCCGCTGTCGTCACCGCCGATGCTCAGAAACCTGCCCGGGTAGTACTTGGCCATCCACATCTTGCAAAGTTGAGAGTGGGTGATGTGCTTAAGATAATAGGCGATTGGCACACCGATGTTTCCCGCCAAACATTTTTGGACGTAATCGTCCAAGCCACTCAACGTGGCGGAGATCTTCGAATTCTGCAGGGCGATCATCTGAGACCCGGTGCGGGCGGCGGCGGACGAATCCACCCAATCCTGCTCGGACGCCGTGGCGTTCTGGAGTTTCATCAGAGCCGCCATGGACTTGGCGCCGTCATCGTCGGCGAAGCCCTTGACGCCCATGCGCATCTCGTTCGACTTGATCGATGGGATCGAGCCCATGGTCACCGGCGAGCAATGCGGGGTTACGTTCTGCGTCCTGAGCAGGTTCTTGGCGTCGTTCGAGAAGCTGCTTTGCACACCGACCCCGCCGGAACCGTTCTCGAACCAGCCTGATACCTTGAACTGCTCCTGCAGCTTGCTGGCGATGGAATACATCTCCTCGCCGCTGACGCAGGAACTGACCGTCGAGGCATGAGTGTTCGAATTCTGCTTGTTTTCGCCAACGGAAAGATACTGCACGTTCAAGCGCATGGAATCCGCCGACAGAGGCATGGTCACACCTCCAGAAAATCGGGTTGATAAAGCGCCGCGGTCACTAACTCGGTCACGATGACGCAGGAAGTGACGAACAGAGGTTGCCTACATCAGACATAGACACGCCACATCAGCGCCAATTGAAAGCGACAGCGTGAGTTCATGAGGGGAAATCTAATCAATAAAATCTCTTATTACGAGTTAATTTTTTAGAAAAGCATCTTATGAGAGCATACAATCCAGACACCGGTCAGCGTCATACCGCCACCACGGCTGTCCGATTCAGCGAATTCAGGCTGTTTCCACCTCTCCGCCGTCATGCCCGCGCTTGACGCACGGGTATCCGGTTAAGATTAAGAATTGCGAGCGCCTTTCCCTTGGTGCCGATCAACCATGAATCGTCATGGCCGGACTTGATCCACTGGTGTCCGGTTAAGCTGAAAAGGCAGGAAATCGGGGGCTCCATGGCTATGCAACCCATCGTCATGGCCGTGCTTGACACGGCCATCCACGCGTTTCCACTCCCGAAATGCCAGACGGATAGACGTGGATGCCCGCAACAAGTGCGGGCATGACGTCTTTTGGTGGGGGTGGCGACTATGGAAAACAACCGGTTTTTCTTAACCGGACACCAGTGGACTTGATCCGGCCATGACGCCTCATGAGTGTAAGGCAGGCTGAAATCCACAACCCATTTTTCTTAACCGGACAGCCGTGGGTCAAGCCCGGCGATGACGGAGAAAAAGCCTGGCGTTTCATGTTCCATCCCACGGTGCACTTCCACCACGGGCCGAATTCCTGCCTTTCCAGCGCCTCGCCGGAAATTTGAACGGCGCTGATGCCGTGGGTCTTTGACGACGGCGGCCGAGGGGCTGCCGGCTTCAAGGGCTCGGCCAGCGATTGCGTCACCCGCTCAATCGCCATCGCCACCGGCCTGCCGTATCGCGAGGTTTACGACGCGCTGAATGAGTTGGCCGCAACCGAGCGGCCCCGCCGGGGCTCGCGGTCATCGTCTCGCACGGGCGTCAAGAAGCAGACCTATCGTCACTTTCTGGAAAGTCTCGGTTGGGTGTGGCACCCCACGATGACCATTGGCCGGGGCTGCAAGGTACGTCTCTGCATATTGGCTCTTTTCAGCCATTCTGAGTCCGGTTTTAATTGGCTTCGGCCATAGCTTGATTCCGCGCCCTCCGCGATTACCTTCGGGGCTCGGGTGAGTTTGGGGAAACGTTTTTGGCGGCGGCGACATGCCCGTCGCCTCGGGGCTGTGACGCTTGATCTTCGGACTTCCTTCGGCCGCCGCGATGGTCGGCCCGCTTCTGCTGAACGTCTCTTTCGAGATGGGCGAGCAGCAGCCGCACGCCGCCACGTGCTGGCAGCGGCTGCGCGTCCTGCACGTGGTGCTGGAGGATCACAGCGCCACCGCCCCGGGCTACCTGATCGTCCGCGTCCACCGCGATCGCGAGCGGGCGATCCGCCTGTGCCGCAGGGGCGACCACGAAGCCGGCATCAAGATTCTCGAACGCAGCATCGACGAACTGACCGAACGCGACCGCTAAGCCGCTTCGCCTCCGGCGCCGTCCAGGCGCGACACCGGCCCCTTGTCGACACGGCAGGCGACCGGGAACACGGCGGCCGCGATTTCGAAGGCAGGGGAGTGGCCGGGGGCAAGCTCCGCTTCAGAAGGCTTGCCGGAGGAAGAAAAGAAAGGCCTCGACCATGACGATCACCACCGCCGAGACGATGAAGATGCTGACGATCCCGAGCACGGCCCCGGCGCCGATGGCGAGGCCGTCATGCTCGATCAGGCCGAGGGCGATCAGCGACACCGCCAGCGCGGGCAGCATGTTGCCCAGCGGGATGGGCAGGGCGAGGATGATGGCCAGAAACAGGCAGAACGCCGCGAGCAGCCGTTCGGCGACCGGATTGGAAAGCCACCGGAGCCTGGGGCGGGTCAGGCGTTCGAACTTCTGCAGCCAGGGCGCGATCTTTTCCACCACCGCCCTGAAATCGCCGGTCGCCATCGACCGCTCGGCCAGGAACGCGGGAAACCACGGGTGCGGGCGTCCGAGGGCGAGTTGGGCCGCCACCAGCACCAGGGGCACGCCGAGAATGCCCGACAGCCCGGGAATGGGATTGGGAATGACGTTGGGAAAGGCGAGGACGAGGAGAAGAAGGCCGTAAGCGCGGTCTTCGAGGACGTCGACGACATCCTTGAGACGGACCCGTTCGCCCTGCCAATGCTCGGCGAACCCGGCAAGCAGCCGGGAAGCGGGAATTCTTCCCGGGGCCTCGGCCCCGGAGTCCGGACCCTCGTGGGCAGGCACCGATACGCTCGTTCGCCATTGAAACCGGCGATCAGCGTATTCGATATGACCCATTCGCGAAAGCGATCTAGCATTACAATTTGGAAATGGTTGCATTGACGCCTTCACCTTCGCTGGATAGAGTGCCCGGCGATGGTTCCACCCGGGCCAAGCCCGGGGGGATAATAGGGAACACGGTGAGGACGACCCAACCGGGGCCGAAACCGTGGCTGCCCCCGCAACTGTGAGCGGAGAGCCTGTCGCCACCGATGACCACTGGGCAACCGGGAAGGTCGGCGACGGAGCGCGGACCCGCAAGCCAGGAGACCTGCCATCGCCATTCAACCTGCTAATGGGACGGGGCGTCCTCATGGCGGTCGTTGCGCGGCAGGGGATTCCTGCCCGCACGCCATCAGATTTCCCCGTCTTCGTCCCGATTTTTCGACGGAGACACCGACAATGCCGAACAATCCCACCATCGCCGCCGGCCAGGGCCTTGCGGCCAAGGCCACCGGCAAGGCAGCCACCCTGCCCGCTCTGGCCGCCGCCTTCCTGGGCGTCGTCTTCCTCTACGGTGTGGGCTTCTCGCATATCGAGGCGGTGCACAACGCCGCCCACGATACGCGTCACGCCAACGCTTTCCCCTGCCATTGAAAGGGCGGACAATGGACATCTTCCGTCGCTTGTTCTTCGTCGCCCTGCTGGCCGGGGTGGTATCGGGCCTGATCATCACCGCCGTGCATCAGGTCGCGGCCGTGCCGATCATCCTGGAGGCCGAAATCTACGAGAGTTCCTCGGAGGAGCACGGCCACCCCGGCGTCGCCCATGAGAACGCCGAGCACGACCCCGCCGCCCTGGAGCAGGCGGCCGCCGCCGAGGCCGACGGGCACGAGGGCTGGTCCCCCGAAGACGGCTTCGAGCGCAACGTCTACACCGCCCTGGCCGACGTGCTGACCGGCATCGGCTTCGCCTGGTGCTGGTGGCCG
>AGTN01395329.1_pt1 | contig 12584 bp, 19 predicted proteins | sample 314218 | NCBI WGS metagenome assembly AGTN01 (sample SAMN02954264, study PRJNA73603) | bioreactor metagenome | biome: terrestrial; feature: non-aerated bioreactor; material: poplar woody material; isolation source: poplar biomass | place: USA | collected 2006-12 | reverse complement strand
TTTTCCGTGCGTTTGCGCTCGGTAATATTGCGGGCGGCCGCGAATACTCCCTGCAGCTTCCTGCCGCGGTCGTAGAACGTAACCGCGTTGTAGGACACGACCGTCTCCCGGCCGTCCCCGGTGCGTGCGGTGAGCTCGTAGTCGATGACCTTGCCTTCGGCCAGCACCTTTTTGATGGTCTCCCCGGCGCGTTCCGGATCGGTGAAGTAGTTCTTGAAAGGCGCGCCGATCAGCTCGTCGCGCGTACAATCCGTGAGCGCCTCCATTTGTTTGTTGACGTCGGTGATGATGCCTTGCGGGTCCGTGGTCATAATCGCGTCTATATTTGCTTCAATGAGGGAGCGCGTATAGAATTGGTAATCGCGCAGGCGCTGATCGAGCAATTTCTGCTCTGCTTCCGCCTGTTTGCGCACTGTGTTGTCGGTGCCTATCAGCAAATAGCCTATAATGGCGTCCTGCGCGTTGCGAAGCGCGGTAACGGACACCATCGCCGGAAAGCGGCTGCCGTCCTTGCGGATATAGGTCAATTCGTAGATATCCTCTATCCCGCGCGAGGCTTTAAACACCAGCGCCTCAAAGCCGGGCTTAATCTGGGTTCCAAGTTCGAGGCTTAAAGTTTTGGCGCGCGCGATCAATTCCTGCGGGTCGGAGATATCTGCCGGCGTATTCTTGTTCATCACATCATCCGCCATATATCCCAGCATGCGCTCAGCGCCCACGTTGAATATCTGGATAACGCCTTTCGCGTCCGTGGCGATGCTCGAGAAGTTGGCGCTGTTAAATATCGCGTCCTGTAATGCTCCCGCTTTGAGCAGCGTTTCTTCCGTCCGCTTGCGTATAGTGTCAATATCCACCGTTGCAGCTGCCTCACCGATAACGACGGATTGGAGGTGTTCCTTAACCATAGCTCCCCTTCTTCCAGAGTGAATGTCTTTATTAATTCAAGCTGCCCCCATCATCGGGGCTCAAACCAACAGGGCAATCTTCTCTATCTTTTTGCAAGATTCAAATACTGTTCAAACAGCCTGATATCCTGCGCTTTTATTCTTGCGATTTTTTCATCGACGACGCCTTTTGCGGCGAGCTCCGCAAGGTTCCTGTCGAGTGAACACATGCCGCTGTCTTTTCCCGTTTGTATGATATTGTTGATCTGATAATGCTTCCCTTCACGGATCAGGTTTCGAACGGCCGGCGTTGCGACCATGACCTCGCAGGCGGGCACAAGGCCTTCCCCGGACCGCTTCGGCAGGAGGTGCTGGGATACGATGCCCTCGAGCACCGCCGCAAGCTGGCTTCTGGTCTGGTTCTGCTGGTCCGTCGGAAACGAATCGAGTATCCTGTCGATCGTCTTCACCGCGCCGATCGTGTGCAGTGTCGAGAACACAAGATGCCCCGTCTCCGCGGCGGAAAGCGCAATCGCTATTGTTTCCTGGTCGCGCATCTCCCCGACAATGATCACATCCGGGTCCTGCCGCAGCGCGGACCGCAGCGCGGACGCAAAGGATTCCGCATCCTCGCCGATCTCCCTCTGGGTGACCAGGCTTTTATTATGCCTGTGCAGATATTCGATCGGGTCCTCGATCGCCAGTATGTGATCGCTGTACTCATTGTTGATCATATCTGTCAGTGCGGCCAGCGTCGTTGATTTCCCGCATCCGGTTGATCCGGTAAACAGCACCAGCCCTCTCGTTTTCTTTATAAACTGTAAAACCGTTTCGGGCAGGCCGAGCGTTGAGAAAGCCGGAATGCTTAAAGGAAGCATGCGTACCGCAATCGCGTAAGTGCCTCTTTGCTTGTATATATTGCATCTGAAACGCCCAAGGCCGCTTTTCGAATACGAAAAATCCACCGTTTTATTTTTTTTGAAGCGTCTCCATTTTTGCCGGGTCGAGGCTTTCCCCGACGATATTGGATACGTCTTCCGCGGAGAGGACAGACGTGCCCGGTATGTTTTCAAGCTTTGAATTGACCCGCATCAAAGGCTGAGAGCCGACACAAATATGCAGATCGGTTGCCGTATGCTTTACGGTTTCAACCAGAAAGGTGTTGAGTGTATCCAATTGCATGTTGCCGTTCGCCCTTTCCCGTAACACTTGCCGTTCGGGCGTGTCGCGCTTCATCAGATTTCCAATTCAATTTCATTGAGCTTTCTTCCTGTCTATCAAATAGGTATACCGCTCGTACACCTTCCTTACGATATCGTCCCACGAAACGTAAAGCGTGTCGCGCGCGCAATATCCCGCATTCAGCGCAAGCCCTTCCGTTGTAATGAGCTGCTTTATCTTCGCGGCATAATCCCCCGTCTCGTTCTTTGCGAGGAAGCCGTTGTAGCCGTCGATCACGCCCTGAGCGGTGGTGGAGCCTTCCACGAATACAGTGGGGCACAGGCAGGAAGACGCTTCCTTGGGCACCAGGGACGAAGTGTCATACAGCGACGGGAACAGGATCGCGTCGGACGAAGCGTATATTCTCCTCAGCAGATCGCGGTCGCTTATCCCGCCAACGAAATGAACCTTTTGGCTCAGCCCGAGCCTTTCGGTAAGGGTTTGATACCATGCGCGCGCAGACCCTTCTCCTATAAAAAGCATGTTGAAGTCGATCCCTTGTTGATTCAGCGTGTCCAGCGAGTTGATGATCAGCATGATATTCTTCTGCGGAATATGCTGTCCAACGTATACAAAAAGCGGAGCCTTCGCATTCAGGCCGAAATCCTTCATTAAGCATGCCCTCGCTTTATCATTCCGGTCGGTGAAAGGGATATCCGAGCCGTTATTCATTACGAAGACTTCCCCTTTATATCCGTACTCGCGCAGTATCTCTATCGAAGACTCGTTTACCGTCCACACGTCGTCCGCAGCTTCATAGAACTTCACAATATTTTTGATAACCACGCTGTCGATCAGCGTGCCCCACTTAATCACCCTTTTGAAATCTTCCCTGTACTTTGAATGCAGCGTGGCTACAAGCGGTATGCCGTTGCTCCTGGCGATCTGCCTGGCTACGATGCCGGTAGAGAAGGGTGAGTGCGCGTGTACGATTTCAAACGGTATGCTGGAAAGCTGCTTCCAGAATCTATTGTCCATTCGGCCCACTCCCCAGCGGTATTCCCTCCTGAAAGGCACGGGGCTTGACTTAAATGAAAGCACCTCGAAAGGATATTCTCCCACGGTCCCCGGGTTTCTCAGCGTAATCATATGGCAATCCCCATAGTGTTTATTTAAAATACTGCAGTAATTAATCACTACATTCGCAACTCCGTCCATCACCGGCGGAAAAGAATCATTAAACTGTCCTATAACCAATGTATCCACCTTTCTATGGAGGAGCGTATCTTTCCGCGGTTTATCCGGCGCAACCGGCCGGCCCTGCGGCACGCCACGCTCCCGCACATACCGTGCCTTACAATCAAAGGGAGTCGCCAACACATGGCCTCGCGGCATCGCAACTCCCGTGGCGCGGGAGACGCGCACTTAATTACCCGCTCACAAGATACTGAAGTAACAGGGTCAGATCTTCAGGCTCCGAAATCAGCAGCTCAACATCTTTAAGCTTTGCTTCCGAGAACATCCGTGATATCGCAATGTACTGACAGAGCTTTGATTTCAGGTTCAACTGATCTCCCTGCTCGGTTGTAAGAAGTATCTTTCCTTTACACTTATTGAGTACCTGAAAGAATTCCGTAGGATTTTTAATGTTTTTGATTTTCATATATCTTTAACCTCCAAAAGTTAATCAACTCAACAGTTTCTTGTCCGGCGATCGCTTTCATTTCTGATGAATTGCAGAAGCTTGCGATCATCAAAAATTTTCTCCGGTCCATAGCTCCGTATGGCGGACAGGCGGAGAAAAATTGCTTCCCGGCTTCATTTTTGCCCGGCTTTCCCGGGTTATCCTCCTGATATGCTTACAGAGCCTTGAATATCCGGCACGCGCATACCTTCTCTCCCATATTCGTTGCGAGCTGTGCGGTACGGCCCCCCCTGCGCACCGGATATTCGGTTTCAGTGCCACCCTATCGCTCTGTACTCCCCCAACCGGCCTCGGCCCCCACTAGCGGACTCCCCGGGCGGCTTTCGCTTTTGCCTGCGTAAAAACGCTAAACGTTCTCTTTTCTTTTCCGGTCAGTCTCTTTTTTCCACTGATCATAGTTCACTCTTCTTTGCTGCTCGTTCTCTTTCCTTTGCTGTTCGTTCTCTTTTCTCAGTTGATCGTTTTCATTCCTTTGCTGGTCATAGTTTTCTTTTCTCTGTTGATCATTCTCTTTTTTCTGCTCAGAATTCTCTCTCCTCCGGGCGTTTTCTCCCCTTTGCCGGGCGTATATCCCGATGATCAGGCCTATTCCGCCGAGGACGATCTCCCCGATGTTCACATAGACCGGATCACTGCTGAACATGGGTACCACGCCTGTGATCCCCAGAATGCCCAGTGCCAGGAAAACCAGACCCAGAACGACGCACGTCGCTTTTACCATTGATATTGCCTCCTTTATATTTATTTATATATACCGTTGATCTTATGCATTGATTATCATCACAATCGATGATGAATCCATACAACCGGCCAACCGGGTATTTGCCGTACTGCTGTCGCCATCACCTTCATCTGTTGTCTTGAAGGGTACGGACGGTCTTTCAAGCGTACACTGCTGACCCTGAATATCCGGCACGCCATCGTGCACTTGTTCATATGTCCTCTTTCGCAAGCGACATGGCCCAGCCTGGCACGTGCCGGATATTCAGGGCCTCTCTTCCATATTCGCGGCGTCACGTTCCGTTTGCTCAACACGCCGCAGGCGCCTCTTTGCCGGTCACCTGTTCTCCGTGAATGCGCAGCCTCTGCAAAGCGTTCATCTCCGCGCCGGCAGCGGCTGCGCCAAGCTTGTTGATCCCGGGCTCATCGAATGTGCCGCGTTCTAGAATATGATGCCGAGAAGGAGCAGTACGATCACGGCGATTATCAACAGCGGCCCAATAACAGCGAATACGACCCTCACGGTGAAGGCAATCGTTTTGAAGAACAGCGGCAACAGCAGCAGAACGCCAATCGCAAGCAGCAGCCAAATCATTTTCCTCACCTCCTTTAATGGTTTATAACCTCTTCATCTCTTTGACAGCGTACATTTTGCGCCATGTCCCCGTTGAAGGCCTTGCATCAGTTTCCGATACTCTTTTCCGGGGCATGGGGCTTTTGTGCTATCCGATAATTTTCCGCTTTAGCCCTTCAGCCTTGTTTTCCGCTTTGTTTATAACTTTTTCAGTCTTGTGCTTAACCTTGCCCTTGAGTTTGTCAACCTTCTTTATGGTTTTTTTCGTCTTGTCTTCCAGACTGTCCATGAGCATATCCTCCTTTCCCTTTTGTGCTTCAATCCTGTTTTCCGCATCGTTTCTTACATCTTCCGCCTTCTGCCTCGCCCTGTTAAAGAACTTGTGGCTTCTCTGCTGATACGTCTCCATAGCATCCTCCTTTATTGATTATCCGATTCATATTTTGCGTCTTTGCTGTCATAGCTGCACTTGCTATTGGCAGTTTCGGGCAAATATCCTATCAGAAATCCGAAGCTGCCGAGGATGATCTCTCCGATATTGATATAGATCGGATCGCTTTGAAACATGGGCATCGTTCCCGTGATCCCCCATATACCCAAGGCCATGAAAGCCAGGCCCAAAATGATGCAAGCCGTTCTTGCCATTGGGATTGCCCCCTTTTCGTTTATCTATGGAAAATCTTTAAACGTATCCCATAATTATCATTCGATCCTTTACTTTGGCAAAGCTGATAATTGCCATAAATGTTCGCGTCATAGTACTCATTTTGATCCGGCGACGACTCCAGATTTTGGTATACGATATCGGGAACATTGCAGTACTCCTGAGTATTCCCGGTATGGAAAGTGATGGAGAGCACCTCCGTTTCCGGTTCATAAGAGAAGTTTTTGATACGACGCGGGAAGCGAAAATTACCTGTCAAAACCATAACCTCCTTCAATAAATTGAATAACCTGTTCGCTTTCGCTGATGAGTTCTATTTTCCCGAAGGAAAGATACGGGCTACAATATGCAATACTTCTTCGATGGCATGAAAATATTCCATAAAGCCAGGGGTATCTTTCTTTGACGCCGCCTCGTCACCGACGCTGCCTTTAACCGCATGGGTAACGCACTCCACATCCTGTAAAACTATTGGAATCGAAACTTTCAGCTTATCCGTAATCCCACTGATATCACTGCTGATCTGTTCCGCATTCTCAAAAATCCCGGGCATTGCTTTGATCGTTTTATTAATCGGCTCTTTATTGGTCTCCAGCAAAGACTGCAGACTGCCTACCGCTTTCTTCGTTTTCAAAAGTATAATCAGCAGAAGAACTCCTACCGCCGCTCCCAATACGATAAGTAAAAACAGCATCAACCCCTGTAACGTAAATTGTATAATCATCTGTATCCCCCCTACGCAGGTGTGTAAAGTATGTTTGAAGCATTTCAAACGTTCTTTTTTACACCTTTCGTTTCTTCATGTACTTCTTTTGCCTCATTATGCGCGCCTTTTGCAGCCTCTTTTGCAGCCTCTTTTGCAGCCTGTGATATGGAATCGTTCGCCGCGTCTTCTTTTTTCTTGATGTTTGTCTTGATGATTTCTTCAGTTTTGACGGCTTTTTTCTTTAAGTCTTCCCGTGTTTCTTTTCCCGATTTTGGTGCAAAAATAACGCCTATTGCAACGCCTGCGGCGGCGACAGCGACCATTCCAATGGCATATTTCGCAACCTTTACTCTTTCTTTTTGCCTTTTTTCCTTGTTTACCAGATCCATTAAGTCTTTCAATAACATGATGGTCAACTCCTTATTTTTTATTTGAAACTATACTTACCTCATTTTCTTAATGAAGCGTATCAGAAACATACTTATGCCAAATCTTTTGGTGCCGGAACAGGACTCCCTCTTCATTACCAGCAATGCTGAATGGACAGCATATGCTGGAACGACTGACCGCTGACCGAAGTTTCTCTTCTTCAACGGTCAGTCGTGCGTTCCTTAAAGCTCTTTTTAGTTGTCGTTGTTCTTGTAAATCGACTTGTGTTTATAATGAGTAGACTTGAAGGTAATACTGATCATTACAAATGAAATACGATGGTAACTACGCACTGGAATTATTGTATGTCTTTCTTCAGGTGCTCAATAGTGTAGGTTTTACGGTCTCCTCCGTGTGGGAGCGACTCAACCACCCTAGCAAAATCCTTTTCCTCAAGGCTCTCCAGATATTCGATGATCTCCGAAAGTCTTTCATATTCCGTAATGGAAAACAATACGGCGTCCGGTTGGTTGTTCTTCAAAATATATATCTTACCCAGGTTTTCTGCCTTTTCTCTGCAGGTTTTATAGTTTTTTATCATGTCTGAGTTTGAGACGATTGCTCTTGTCAAAACTTTAATAGTGTACCTCCCATCTATTACCAATTACATAATACATCTATTATGGCGATTTGTCAACGTTTTATTTGAATTTATATTCGAATATTTTTTTTTATTATTATTAGGATTTATTTTACTCCCTACTGCTGAAGTCCTCATTTGCTCCGCGCGCCCGGCGCATGGTCTCTGCGATAATGAATAAAGCCCTCATTTTTAGCAGCCGATCCTATCTTTAAAGATAAGATATCGTTAACAGGCAGCCGTTTTATTTTTCCAGCAGCGTAAGCGTATATCCGTCTTCAAGCCAATCCGGTACATACACAACTCCGTTATAATAATCCATTCCACAAATCCTTTGGAAATACAATTCATCCTTTACAGGCGCAATTGTTCTTACGACATTTGAATCACGTTCTATCAGGCGTACCGTGTGATTCCAGGTATCTCCTATAATGATATTGGAATCCTCATCAACAAAAAGCGACCAGGGCCCGTCAAAATGCTGCTGTGGTGATGTGCCAAATCTCGCTTCAGAAAGAGGGCATTCAGGCGGGCTTCCTCCCGGGGTGCCATCACCACAAATGGTAGTAACGCTGCGGGCGCCGATATCTATTTTTCGTAAGGAGTAGTTTTTTGCCGTCCAAAACGTATAAATGCCCCTCCGGCCCCAGCCTTATATCATAAACCCAGTTAAACGCGGCCTGTTCAAAAGGGACAGTCCCCGCATTAAATCCCACGCTTTGTTGCCCGATTCTCTCCAATAATTCACCCTCGGGAGAAAATCTGAATACCGCGCCGCTTTGAATATCGTTTATCCATATGTTATCGTCAAAATCGCATACGCTGCATCCGCTGTCAACAACAGCCGTTTTATCGCAGTCAATCAACCGCCGAAATGACATTGCCGTCAGGTCCAGCTTATACACATATCGTTTTTCAGAGATCAACAAGGCATTCTGATGATGCGTGCGGCAGATGTATTTTGGCGTATCCAACGTAATTTTGTAATGGATATCCGACAACCCCGGATTATGCTCTCCGGCTGTCCATGCTGCTTTTCCCTGCACAATGCAACCGATATAGTGCCCAAAATAGCTGCAAATGTAGTGCCCGCCCAAATAGTCGTGGAACCCATACCAGGGCACCCCATCCTTATAGTCCGTTTTTCCAAAAGCAATGGTTTCCTTTAACGTCCACTTCATCATGGTATCCATCTCCTCTTTCATGTTAATTGATGTTACCTGCATTTTACCAAACATCTCCTGACATCAGCGTGTCATATTTAAAATTTTCTTCCGTAAATTTTAAATACCGATACCTTTCATATAAATATGGCGTAATACTGTCATATTTATGTGTTATAATATTTTCGGTGATAAAGATGCAGATGAACCGGCTTTTTGAAATCGTCTATATCCTGTTGAGCCAAAAAAATCAGAAGACCGTCACTGCCAGGGAATTGGCGGAACGTTTCGCGGTTTCCCAGCGCACGATTTACAGGGATATTGATGCGCTCAGCTTCGCTGGCGTGCCCATTTATACCAACAAAGGCAAGGGTGGAGGGATTGGCCTTCTCCCTGATTTTGTGCTGGACAAATCCCTTTTGAATGAGAGCGAACAAAACGAAATACTGTCTGCTTTGCAAGGGCTTTCGGTGGTAAAAACGGAGGAGACCCATCATGTGTTAAAGAAACTCGGCACGATTTTTAACCGCAGCGTGGTGAATTGGATTGAGGTTGATTTTTCTGACTGGACGATTCAAAACGGTGAAACGTTCAGGCTGCTCAAAACGGCCATATTGGAAAAGCGTGTTGCCCGGTTTGCGTATTTCAACGCCCGTGGAGAGACTGCCAATCGCAGAATTGAGCCCATTCAACTTTTATTCAAATCCAAATCATGGTATCTTAAGGGCTATTGCCTTGATAACAACGATATCCGTCTGTTCAAGCTGACAAGGATAAAAAATCCTGCCGTGGCTGAGGAAACGTTTGTTGAGCGCGACTTGCTGAAGACACACGAACACTCGCCGGAGAGCCCGGAATACGCCGGGCAGGTTATCACCGTGAAGCTGAAAATTTCGCCGAAGATGACCTATCGGGTGCATGACGAATTCAACGAGAATCAGGTGGAGAAAAATAGTGACGGCAGTTATACCGTCACTGCAACATGGCCGGAAGACGATTGGATGTATGGATTTATTCTATCCTTTGGCGAGCATATTGAAGTGTTGCATCCGGCACATGTCAGGGAAATTATTGTGGAAAAGTTTCAGAAAGCGCTGGATAAATATCGATGATTCGTGATTTCCATTCCTTCCGGAGTTTATTATGGGCAGCAGCGGTTGCGTTTTATTCCGTCTGTCGGCGTGCCTGCCGTATTCAAGGCTGCGGCCTTCGATTCGCAGTCAAGCACTCTATCTCCAGCTGAGCTACGGGCCTATATTCAATTGTGTGAATGGTTTGCTTCCTTGCGCCCCATTTGTCTGGGAAGCAAACGCATAGTTTCATATACCGTTTCTTTTTCAGCAAAGACCACTACAGACAAACTCCGGGAGGATATCATGAAAAGGCGTTGCTTGCGATATATACGCCGGCCATTACCTAATTCGTGCCGTCTCGTTGTCAAATATCCCATCTACCGTTTCCACCGGATCGCCATTGCTGTCATATTCCGTCCAGTTCAGGTTTTCAAACTCATCGTAAGTATCCCTTCAATTAATGTGCCGTCTGGGCGCACAATTGCCGATACGCTGCCTCTAATATCGTAGTGATAGAAAAAGTACAGGTTGGCCAGCTCATACGTCATACCCCGGTCGCCGTCATCGTAGAACCGTTCGATGACCTCCTCTACTATTCTGATAATAGTTCATCAATATTAATCTCGTGCCCGGCAATCTTTTCAAGCAATTCGATTGGTATTTCTACGTATCCATCAGCACGAAGGCCACACATAAGCTTCCCATCACTTCTTTCAATATTAAGATTATAATATGCTCCAGGTACTTCGTCAGAAAAACAAGATATCCTTAAACTGAAACCTTCAATAAATGAGATATCCGATGTTCTTTCACCAGTCTTTAAAATATCAAATAACTCTTTTATTATTTCTTTATCTGTTATTGTGTTACTATACCTTTTTACCTCATCTCTTCTATAGTCTTCCTCGTAATATAATATTTCGTTTACCGAATTTTCTGAGGGCTCCGGTATAATTTTGTCTGTTCTATATAACGGAATGTAATACATGCTTGAACCAATGTCTTGTAAAAAAACAAAGTTTCTTTCAGTATCTCCATCAGCAACCTCAACCGTGGTTTTATAACTACCAGCATATCCAATAATATTGCCATCGGGATGGAGATTCCATTTTGTTTCAGGAAACATCTTATATTGCACACCCTCAATATCAACCACTATTCCATCTTCATCTTCAACACCATTTTTTATCTAACCTCATATATATAGGTAATGACGGGTCACAACAACTTGTGCAAACCACAGTTATTGCTATAAATACTAATGTTATTAATATTACTGTTTTTTATTCATTTTTTATCGCCCCTCTTTCTTATTCCAAGTCTATTATTTCAAATTAACATTAATAATGAGTTACAGCTTCATATTGAGTCGAGGTTCGCCAACTCATATGTCGTGCCCGGGTCATCATTGCGTTTAGACACGATAATCTGCCCTGACAGGTCTACGATAGTTTTCCCTCAGCAGGTGGTTATTCGCACCCGGATTTACTGCACGCACAGTATGAAATTATAGCTGTTGCAGGCCGTTTGTGCACAATGGACAAAACACTTCTTGTGGCTATCCCTTATTTTTACCCTACCTTATAACACAAAAAGCTCCCGAGACTTTTTGACAACTGAAATATTTCATTATTTCTACGACAACATTATTCTCTTTTACTTTTCTTTTTTTTCAATTCAGTTCGTTCCAACGATTGAATAGCACCAGGATATTTGATAAGCTCTTCTTCACTTATCATCTCAAATTTAGAAATTTTATATAGAATTCTAGTATAAATTAGACGAGCAATTAAGAGAAGGGATATATTTACACTAAAATATATTAGTGCAAACATATAGATGTTCATTTTCGATATAGTTTCTAATGATAAATAACATATCGACGTAAATATGAAAATCAAACCAGCACGAATAAAACGAAAAGTAAATTTATGGGTGTCTCCATTGATTTCTCTAAATAAAAATCCCGTTTTATCGCATTTCACTATATATGGGTACTTTGAAAATTGTCGCCTAATATATGATTTATAATCCGGTTTCATATTAACCTCCATAGTTTGGATATTGCCTCCTACATACATACTCGTTAAAAGAACGTCACTTCATTATCGAACGTCGATTCCCCCGTCTGAGTCAGGTTGCCGAACTCATCGTAAGTATATCCTGTTATCAGGGAACCGTCCGGCGATACAATCGCCGTTACGCTGCCGCGGATGTCATAATGATAGAAATAGTACTGATCGGCCCATTCGTTGGGCGTGCCCGGGTCATCGTCGTCATCGAACCTTGCTGGCGATGATCCGCCCTGAAAGGTCTACGATGTTCTCCGTCAGCAGGTCGCCGTGCTCGTTCCTGGTGTAGAGTATCGTGCTGCCGGTATAGAAGTAGCGCTCCTCCTCGCCCTCCTCCGTCTTGCTCATGCGCTGCCCAGCTTCGTTATAGACGTTGACGTTGCTGTCGGTATTCATAGTCACCTCTCCGGTGGTTTCGTCGGCCGCAGGCGTTTGAATGCTCGCCTGCGTCATCTGGCTGCTCAGGTCGTATCCATACGTCGTGGCCTTGTCGTAGGTTGTGGTTGTGCCGCCCACCGTAACGCTCAGGTAGCCGTGGAGGGTGTCCAGCGTCTGGTTGCCACGGATATCACAGTAAACGTAATAATATTAATTACCCTGATTATTCTTCTTATTTTGATAATTTATTAATGAATAATATAAGTTGATTAAAAATAAAATTACGAGTATAATTCCTAAAATGACAACGACCCACATTATCCAGAATCCGAGTTCTACAAACGGAATGACTTTCAAATTTTTTAATGTCAGAATAGAATATGCAAAAAATAATAAAACGCAAAAAACAACCGTCAAAACTATAATATACTTTGGTCTTTTTATTTTCATAATTGAAAAGTCTCCTTTAATATTT
>AGTN01559991.1_pt1 | contig 12598 bp, 13 predicted proteins | sample 314218 | NCBI WGS metagenome assembly AGTN01 (sample SAMN02954264, study PRJNA73603) | bioreactor metagenome | biome: terrestrial; feature: non-aerated bioreactor; material: poplar woody material; isolation source: poplar biomass | place: USA | collected 2006-12 | reverse complement strand
CTGGTCATCGCCTTCCTCATGATGATCGGCGGCATCATCGGCGGCCTGTATTTCTGGGGCATCGATCCGCTGGCCCAGTTCAACGCGCTGATCGGCAAGGCTCCTCCGCCCCAGGCCGGCGACGCGCCAAGGCCGGCCGCGCCTCCCAGCTATGTGGAATTCGGCCTGCTGATCGTGCCGGTGGTGCAGGACCGCGAGGTCAGGAAGCAGGCGGAAATGATCCTGCGCCTGGAAGTCCCCTTCGCGAAAAAGGCGGTCGTGGCGCAGAACCTGCCCCGCCTGCAGAACGCCTTCCTCGAAGACATGATGGCGTTCCTGCCGTACCAGTTGCGCGACACCTCCACCCTGGACGATGCCGCCATCCGCAACCGTCTGACCATCATTTCCGAGAAGGTTCTCGGACCCGGCATGGTCATTGCCGTCTCCATCGAGCAATCGGCGGTGCGGTGATTGTTGAAGGGGAAAGTTTTCCCTCCGCCTTTTTCATAGTTTGTAATTATCCCAATTATGCCGTTGGCCCGGAGTTTCCTTTTTCCTAAAGCCATATAGGGCCGCGCATTTTATTGCATCCATCGGTTTATTCTGGCAACTTTCCCCGTGCTTGCGTTGTCCCCTCAGCCAACCAGCAGTTTTCGCCGGACGGACGTGCGGGGCTCGAAGTCAATAAGACTGCTCAGGGGATAAAATCACAATGACGACAATTTTTGTGATCGCGTGCGGCGTGGTGGCGCTGCTCTACGGAGCGTTCGCCGGCCGGTCGGTGCTGGCGTCCTCCGCCGGCACGGCCAGAATGCAGGAAATCGCCAGTGCGGTGCAGGAGGGCGCGCGCGCCTACCTCAACCGCCAGTACATCACCATCGCCATCGTCGGCGCGGTGATCTTCCTGATCCTGTTCCGTCTCGGCTCGTACCAGGCTTTCGGCTTCCTGCTGGGCGCCGTGTGCTCGGGCCTCGCCGGCTATATCGGCATGAACGTCTCGGTGCGGGCCAACGTGCGCACCGCCGAGGCGGCCCGTTCCGGCGGCCTGCAGCAGGCGCTGGACGTGGCCTTCAAGTCGGGCGCCATCACCGGCATGCTGGTGGTCGGCCTGGGCCTGATCGGCGTGGCGGGCTACTACGCCGTTCTCAAGGCCGCCGACGCCGATCCGCGCACCTTGATCGAGGCCCTGGTGGCGCTGTCCTTCGGCGCGTCGCTGATCTCCATCTTCGCCCGTCTGGGCGGCGGCATCTTCACCAAGGGCGCCGACGTGGGCGCCGATCTGGTGGGCAAGGTCGAGGCCGGCATCCCCGAGGATGATCCGCGCAATCCGGCCGTGATCGCCGACAACGTGGGCGACAATGTCGGCGATTGCGCCGGCATGGCCGCCGACCTGTTCGAGACCTATGCGGTCACCGTGGTGGGCACCATGCTGCTGGGTTCGATCTTCTTCATCGATTCGGCCCAGGAATCCATGATGGCCCTGCCGCTGGTCATCGGCGCGGTGTGCATTCTGGCTTCGGTCGTGGGCACCTTCTTCGTCAAGCTCGATGCCTCCAACAACATCATGAAGGCCCTGTACAAGGGGCTGATCGTCACCGGCATCCTGTCGGTGGCGCTGATCGCCGGCACCATCGTGGTGGCGTTCGGCGGCTTCTCGGCCACTTTCGCCCTGAAGGCGGGCGGCGCGGTCTCGGGCACGGACCTGTTCCTGTGCGCGCTGATCGGCCTGCTGGTCACCGGCCTGCTGGTGTGGATCACCGAATACTACACCGGCACCGACTACCGTCCGGTCAAGAGCGTGGCCCAGGCCTCGACCACCGGGCACGGCACCAACGTCATCCAGGGTCTGGCCGTCTCCATGGAGGCGACCGCTCTGCCCGTCCTGGTGATCTGCGTCGCCATCATCGTGGCCTTCAAGGTCGCCGGCCTGTTCGGCATCTCGGTGGCGGCCACCACCATGCTGGCCCTGGCCGGCATGATCGTCGCCCTCGACGCCTACGGCCCGGTCACCGACAATGCCGGCGGCATCGCCGAAATGTCGGAACTGCCCAAGGAGGTGCGCAAGATCACCGACGCGCTGGACGCCGTCGGCAACACCACCAAGGCGGTGACCAAGGGCTACGCCATCGGCTCGGCCGGCCTGGCCGCCCTGGTGCTGTTCGCGGCCTATACCGAGGACCTCAAGCACTACTTCCCCGAGTTGAACGTCCAGTTCAGCCTGGAAGATCCCTTCGTGGTCATCGGCCTGTTCCTCGGCGGCTTGCTGCCCTATCTGTTCGGAGCCCTGGGCATGCAGGCGGTGGGCCGCGCCGCCGGTGCGGTGGTGATCGAGGTGCGCCGTCAGTTCAAGGAAATCCCGGGTATCATGGAAGGCACCGCCAAGCCCGATTACGGCCGCGCCGTGGACATGCTGACCCGTGCGGCCATCAAGGAGATGATCGTTCCGTCCATGCTGCCGGTGCTGTCGCCGGTGGTGCTGTTCGGCATCATCGCCCTGGTGTCGGACATGACGTCGGCCTTCACCGCGCTCGGCGCCATGCTGCTGGGCACCATCGTCACCGGCCTGTTCGTCGCCATTTCCATGACGTCGGGCGGCGGCGCCTGGGACAATGCCAAGAAGTACATCGAGGACGGCCATCACGGCGGCAAAGGCTCCGACGCCCACAAGGCGGCGGTGACCGGCGACACCGTCGGCGATCCCTACAAGGACACCGCCGGCCCCGCCATCAACCCGATGATCAAGATCATCAACATCGTCGCCATCCTGCTGCTGGCCATGGTGGCGGGCTGACGCCCGCCGCGATTGACGGCAAACAAAGAACCCCGGCTGGATACAGCCGGGGTTTTCCGTCGTCCGTGGAAGGAGCAGGGAAGGGGATTACTGGCCGCCCGCCGGGTCCTTGGAGAACTTGCCGACGTTGCCGACGAACTGCTCCAGGATGCTCAGCTCCTTGCCGGCGGTCGGCGTCTCGCGCGACACCGGACTGAGCGCCAGGCCGTCCTCCATTCCCAGGGTGGCCATGTCCTTGACCACGCCGTTGCCGTCGAACGTGATCGAGATGACCTTGCGCTCCTTCAGTTCCGGCTTGAAGAACGCCACGCTCTCGGTGCGGGCCGAGATGTACTGCCAGCTCTCGCCGCCGTAACTGGCGATGGTCGAGGGCGTGCCCAGCAGTATCTGGACCTCGTCGCGGGTGGTCTTGCCGGCCTCGATCTTGGCCAGATCCTCGGGCTGCGGCAGGTTGCCGCGCAGGTCGACCGTGGGCGTGCAGGCGGCGGACAGGGCGGTCAGCGCAAGCGCGATGGCGATGTGGCGAGGCAGGTTCTTCATCCCTAAGCGAGCCGAAGCATTGACGGAGCGGGGCTCCGGGGCCAAAGTGTGGGCCAAACATTGCACTCCTGGGCGCGCCATTGTCAACGATGCCGCGCTGCTTGAGACAACCGGCCAGCCCTCCGGAAACCGCCTTATGCCGTTCAGCCGTTTTTTCGAGCGCCGCCGCCGCGAGCGTGCCGCCGCCAACCTTTACTTGGCGGTGGTCGAACAGGCCCGCCACCCCGCATTCTATGCCCGGCACGGTGTGCCCGACACGCTGGAAGGGCGTTACGACATGATCCTGCTGCATGCCTGGCTGCTGCTGCGCCGGATGGGCGCCATCGCTTCCGACGAGGCCCGGCCGCTGGGCCAGGCCGTGTTCGACCGCATGTTCGCCGACATGGACCGCAACCTGCGCGAAATGGGGGTGTCCGACCTGCGGGTGGGCAAGCGGGTACAGCGCATGGCCGAGGCCTTCTACGGCCGCGTCGGCGCCTACGACAAGGGTTTGGCGGAAGGCGCCGGATCGCTGAAGGCGGCCCTGGCCCGCAACCTCTATCAGTCCGATAAGGTGGCGCCCGGTCATCTCGACGCCTTGGATGCCTATATAAAGGCGCAGATCGCCCATCTCGACGGCCTGGACGATTCCGGGCTGCTGGCGGGCGAGGTATCCTTCTCCGGGGTGGAGGCCGCGGCGTGAGCATCGTGAAAGTGGAATTCAGCCGTCCGGTGCGGGTCGATCAGGTTCCGGCCAGCGGCATGGATCTGGAGGTGACCGCCAGGCCCGCCGAACGCGAGGCCCTGGCGCGGCGCTTCCGATTGCGGTCCATCGAGTCCCTGGGCGCGACGGTGCGGCTGAAGTCCATCGCCGGCGGCGCCCTGGTGCGGGTGAGCGGCACGGTGTCGGCCACGGTGGTGCAGACCTGCGTGGTCAGCCTGGAGCCGGTGCCGGAAGAGGTTCGCGAGACCTTCAGCCTGAGCTTCAGCACCGCCCAGCCCGATCCGGTGCCCGGCGCCGAGATGGAATTGTCGTTCGAGGACGAGGATCCGCCCGATCCCATCGTCGGCGGCGCCATCGACGTCGGCGAGGTGGTCGCCGAACAACTGGCGCTTGCGCTGGACCCGTTCCCGCGCAAGCCCGGAATCGCCTTCGCCGCAACCGCGGAGGACCAGGAGGTGGCCGAGAAACGCCCCAGTCCCTTTGCCGTATTGTCCGAATTACGCAAAAATAAAGGGTGAGGGGCTACCATCCCCTTGCTCCCGGCGGTCTTTTTGGCTAATAAACCACCCTTTCCCCGTAAGGGCCTCTGACCAGAGAGTAGAAGACAATGGCTGTCCCGAAGAAAAAGACTTCCAAGTCCCGCCGCAACATGCGCCGCGCCCACCATGCGCTGCCGAACGTTTCCGGCATCGAATGCCCGAACTGCGGCGAGCAGAAGCTGCCCCATCACGTTTGCGGCTCCTGCGGCCAGTATGACGGCCGTGAAGTCGTCGCCCAGGGCGAAGCCAGCGCCTGATTAACCGACCCGTCAACATCCGGCGGAGCGCAATTCAGTGAGCGCACCCGTAACCATCTCCATCGACGCCATGGGGGGCGACCATGCCCCCGGGATGGTGGTGGAGGGTGTCCAACTGGCGCATGTGCGGCTGCCGCACATCCGCTATCTGCTGTTCGGCGATGCGGCGCGCATCGAGCCGCTGCTGGAGCGCTGCCCGGACCTCAAGGGCGTCTGCCAGGTCCGCCACACCGAACATGCCGTCAGCATGGACGACAAGCCCAGCCAGGTGCTGCGCACGGGGCGCAGTTCCAGCATGTGGCTTGCCGTCGACGCCGTTTCCAAGGGCGAGGCGGCCGGCGTGGTGTCGGCCGGCAATACCGGCGCGCTGATGGCGGTGTCGAAGTTCGTGCTGCGCATGCTGCCGGGCATCGACCGCCCGGCCATCGCCGGCCTGTTCCCGACCGAGCGCGGCGAGACCGTCATGCTCGATCTCGGCGCCAACGTGGAATGCAGCGCCACCAATCTGGTGCAGTTCGCGGTGATGGGCGAGGTGTTCGCCCGCGCCGTGCTGGGGCTGGAAAAGCCGACCATCGGCCTGCTCAACATCGGCTCCGAGGATCTGAAGGGCAACGACGCCGTGCGCGCCGCCGCCAACACCCTGCGCGAGAGCGAACTGCCCATCCGTTTCCACGGCTTCGTCGAGGGCAACGACATCTGCGCCGGCACGGTGGACGTGGTGGTGACCGACGGATTCACCGGCAACATCGCGCTGAAGACCGCCGAAGGCACGGTGAAGTTCTATTCCTCGTTCCTGCGCCAGGCCTTCCAGAGCTCGATCCTGGCCAAGCTCGGCTATGTCTTCGCCAAGCAGGCTTTGACCAAGGTGAAGGTCCGCACCGATCCCCGCCGCTATAACGGCGCCATGTTCCTGGGCCTCAACGGCATCGCGGTGAAAAGCCACGGCGGCACCGACGCCTTCGGCTTCGCCAACGCCATCGGCGTGGCGGTCGATCTGGTGGCGCACGGCTACAACGAGCGCATCCGCAAGGAACTGGGACATCTGAAGACGCACGATTCCGCGCTTTCGCAACGCGCCGCCGGCAACGGGTAACCATCTCCATGATCCTGCGCTCCCATATCGTCGGCTGCGGTTCCTACCTGCCGTCCCGCGTCATCGCCAACAGCGAGCTGGCGCAGACCGTGGACACCTCCGACGAGTGGATCGTCGAGCGCACCGGCATCCGCCAGCGCCACATCGCCGCCGAGGGCGAGACCACATCCGACCTCGCCACCGCCGCCGCGCTGAGGGCGCTGGACGCCGCCGAGGTCAAGGCCGCCGATCTGGATCTGCTGATCGTCGCCACCGCCACCCCCGATAACACTTTTCCCGCCACCGCCGTCAAGGTGCAGCAGCGCCTCGGCATGACCGGGGGATTCGCCTTCGACGTCCAGGCGGTGTGTTCGGGTTTCGTCTACGCCCTGGCCGTGGCCGACAATTTCATCAAGGCCGGCCAGGTGCGCAATGCCGTGGTGATCGGTGCCGAAACCTTCTCGCGCATCCTGGACTGGAACGACCGCGGCACCTGCGTGCTGTTCGGCGACGGTGCCGGTGCGGTGGTGCTGCGCGGCGAGCGCGGGAAGGGGACCAACGCCGATCGCGGCATCCTGTCCACCCATCTGCATTCCGACGGCCGCTATTACGACCTGCTGAAGGTGGACGGCGGCCCGTCCTCGACCCAGAGCGTCGGCCATCTGCGCATGGAAGGCCGCGAGGTCTTCCGCCATGCCGTGGTCAATCTGGCCGAGGTGGTGGGCGAGGCGCTCAGGGCCAACGACCTGACCGCCGGCGACCTGGATTGGGTGGTGCCGCATCAGGCCAACCGCCGCATCCTGGACGGCACCGCCAGGAAGCTGGGCCTGCCCGCCGAGCGGATGGTGGTCACCGTCGACCGCCACGCCAACACGTCGGCCGCCTCCATTCCGCTCGCCTTCGCCGAAGCGGTGGGCGACGGCCGCATCAAACGCGGCGATCTGGTGCTGCTGGAAGCCATGGGCGGCGGCTTCACCTGGGGGGCGGCGCTGGCCCGCATGTGATTTGTCACAACGGATTCATTGTTGCCGGCTTGCCACAACGAATTCTCGCATCCCTTTGATATTGACGCTTTTCCTTTAACCGGATAGGGTCCTTATCCGAAGTTTCCCTTATCGTCAGGCGTTCCCGGCATGTCCGAAAAGACCATCACACGCGCGCAGCTCAGCGAGGCGGTCTACCAGGAGGTGGGCCTTTCCCGAAACGAATCCGCCGATCTGCTCGAAGCGGTGCTGAGCGAGATTTCCACGGCGCTGGCCGAAGGCGAGGTGGTCAAGATTTCGTCGTTCGGCAGCTTCGCCGTGCGCTCCAAGGGACGCCGCATCGGGCGCAATCCCAAGACCGGCGAGGAAGTGCCGATCCTGCCGCGCCGCGTGCTGGTGTTCCGGCCGTCGCAATTGCTGAAGAAGAAGATCAACGACGGGCCGCTCGCCTCGGCCAAGGCCGGGAAGTGATGGGGGAGGAGGGCGAGCTTCCGCTGGTCCGCCGGTCAGGCAAGTCCGATTCGGCCTTCCGCACCATCAGCGAGGTCGCCGACGAACTGGATGTGCCGCAGCACGTCCTGCGCTTCTGGGAAAGCAAGTTCCCCCAGGTCAAGCCGCTGAAGCGCGGCGGCGGGCGGCGCTACTACCGCCCCGAGGACGTGGCGCTGCTGCGCCGCATCCGCGACCTGCTGTACAGCGAAGGCTACACCATCAAGGGCGTGCAGAAGCTGCTGCGCGAAGGCGCCCACAAGGAACCCGCCGGCACCAGCTCCGATGCCGAACCGACCCTGCCGCTACGCGACGACAATGACGGTGTCGCTTTCCCCGAGGGTGGGGAGAGCGACGAGGGGGAAGGCCCGGCCGAGACCGACGACGAGTCCGTTCCGGCCGCCGGGCGCCGCTTTTCCGCCGAGGAACGCGCGGAATTGCAGGAGATTCTGGCTGAACTGGAACGCCTGCGAGGACTTTTGCAGCCCCGCTAAGTTGGGGGTTGCAAGCCCTGGGGGGCCTGAGTATAGTGCGCCCCTCTTCCGGCGGGACCGCTTCGCGGCCTCGCCCCAAGAACGGTCGGAGCGTAGCGCAGCCCGGTAGCGCATCAGTCTGGGGGACTGGGGGTCGTGGGTTCGAATCCCGCCGCTCCGACCAATATTTTTCAAGGGCTTCAGCGGGAACGCTGAAGCCCTTGTCCATTTCCTGGACTTCGCTGGGGAGCGCAAAGCCTTTCACCCGGCATACCTCTCGCCCTGGGTTCCCAACCTCGGTATTCTACCTTCCCGTTGGTCGAGGGTTCAGATGAAAAGATCAGTTGCGGAGCGCGTTGCAGGAAAGGAGGTCTCACCTACCAAGGTGGTCGAGGATGGGATCGTCAACAAGGAGCATGGCGCCGCGTTCGCTTCTTTCCGCGCGGGTGCTGGTGCACTGTCGCTTTTGATGGCGGGCGATGCCCACGCAGTTCTACGGTCAATACCCGCCGAATCCATTGACTTCGCCATGACCTCGCCCCCGTATTGGGGCAAGCGGGAATACGAGAACGGCGGCATCGGTCTGGAAGAAGACTACCGCGACTATGTGAAGCACTTGGCCGAGGTATTCGCCGAGGTCAAACGAGTCCTCAAACCCGAGGGGTCGTTTTGGCTGAACATTGGCGACACCTATAGCGGCAAGGGGCTGGTGGGCATCCCTTGGCGGGTTGCGTTCGAGATGATCGACAACCAGGGTTGGGTGCTCCGGAACGACGTGATCTGGAACAAGCTCAAGGGTGGCATGGACAACAGCCAGGATCGCCTTGCCAACGTCCATGAAAGTCTCTTCCACTTCGTCAAGAAGACCAAGGGCTACTACTACGACGCCGACGCAATCCGGTCGAAGGCGCGCGAGGCCAGGGTGGTCAACGGCGCCGTGATCTCGGCGACGGGCGTTTCGGGTGTCAGATACAAGAGGCAGATCGAACTCTCCACCGCCCTTCTGCCTTCTGAGAAGAAGGCCGCGTTTAACGCCTTGGATCAAATCCTCAAGGATGTCGCCGAGAGCAAGCTCTCGGACTTCCGGATGGTCATCCGAGGCCAGCAGCGGACCACCCATTCCGACAACGCCAAGGTTTCCGGCCGAGCGAAGGAGCTTATCGACAAGGGGTTCTACTTCTTGAAATACCACCCCAAGGGTAGCAAACCGGGCGATGTCTGGGACATCATCCCGGAAGACACACAGGGCCGCGAGGGGCACTTCGCCCCATATCCGGTGGACCTGTGCCGTCGCCCGCTGTTGGCAACGTGTCCACCCGGCGGCGTCGCCCTCGATCCATTCTGTGGCACCGGCACCACGCTGGTCGCCGCCAGCTTGCTAGGGCGCAAAAGCATCGGAATCGACATCTCCCAGAAGTATCTCGAACTGACGCAAGAGAGATTGCGCTCGATATGAGCAAGGTCGTCGAACTTTTCGGTCACGCGGCGAGGAACACCGCCCTCGACTGGCAAAACATCGTTGCTGCCCAGCAATATCCCTATCTGAACCGTCGCTGCTACAAGGAGTGGAAGAGCGATCCGGGCGTCTCCATCGGGTCTTGCACCGTGCTCTACGGCAATCCGGCGGCACCGACCATCATCTGTCCGACCCGGTTGATCGAACGCCGACAGATATTTACCGACTGCTTTCATCTTCTCACCCAGCATGAGCCGGGTAACGAGCTGCACATCGTGTCCGAGGTCTCGATCCCGGGCGGCAGCGTGGATTACTTCCTGGTCTCGGTTGTCGACGGCAGGGTGAGGGATTTCGTGGGAATCGAACTCCAGACCTTGGACACGACGGGGACTGTCTGGCCAGAGCGGCAGCGCCTGATCCGCGAACTTGGCCTTCCGCGCGCGGATGATGCCGAAACCTCGGACAAGAGCTTCGGCATGAACTGGAAGATGACCGCGAAAACCATTCTGGTTCAGATGCATCACAAAGTGCAGACTTTCGAGCATGTGAACAAGAAGCTGGTGCTCGTGGTTCAGGACTGCTTGCTCGACTACATGAACCGGGAGTTCCGGTTTGACCACCTGAAGAACCCCGCAATGATCGGCGATTCGATGCACTTCCACGCTTACCGGATGACCCGGCAGGACGGTGGCGACTTCAAGCTCAGCATGGCCAGACGTCTCAGCACCGATACAGAGGGCATCGCGGTCTGCCTGGGCCTGCAAGCCGAAGCCCGCGTAGAACTCGACCACATTATCGCCTCGCTTCAGGCGAGAATTTCCGCATCCACCCTTTTCGTGCCAGTTTGATCTCCTTCCCCCTTGTCCGGCAAGAGGCTTGTCCGTAGCCTGCTCGCAGGTTAACCCTTTTCGCTCTGATCATGCAGGTCCTCATTCGCGGGATAGGAGAGGGTTCGCATGCATCTCTGGCTGGCCCTTTCCCCCCACGGCTACGGCCATGCGGCCATGACCGCGCCCCTGGTGGCGGAACTGCGCCGCCGCCGGCCGGGCCTGCGCCTGACCATCCAGACCGCCTTGCCCCGCGATTTCCTGGAAAGCCGCTATGGCGCGTTCGCACATGTGGCCGAGATTCCCGATTTCGGTTTCCGCATGAAATCCCCGACCGAGATCGACCTGGCGGCCAGTGCCGCCGGCTACGGCGCCCTGCATGCCGACTTCGCCGGAGTGGTGGCGCGGGAGGCGGAGCGGCTGCGCGCCGCCGGCCCCGATCTGGTGCTGGCCAACGTGCCTTACGTCACCATTGCCGCCGCCGCCCGGGCCGGCGTTCCGGTGGTGGCGTTCTCCTCGCTCAACTGGGCCGACATGGTGGCCCATTACCTGCCGGACCGCGTGTCCATCCTGGCGCAGATCCGCGACAGCTACGCCAAGGCGGCGGTGTTCCTGCGCACCGAACCGGCCCAGCCCATGACCCTGCCCAATGTGAAGGACATCGGCACGGTGGCCCGCCCCGGTGCCGTCCGGCGCCGGGAAATGGCGGCGCGGCTGGGATTGGGGCAGGGAGTGCGGGTCGGCCTGATCGCTTACGGCGGCATCGACCACCGCCTGCCCCTGGAGCGTTGGCCGGCGCTGGACGGCTGGTTCTGGCTCGCCAGCCAGGAAACCATCCCCCGCCGCGCCGACTTTGCCCATTGGAAGGGGGCGGGCCTGCCTTTCGGCGACCTGTCCGCCTCGGTGGACCTGCTGGTGGGCAAGACCGGCTACGGCACCTTCACCGAGGCCGGCCTGGCCGGTATCCCGGTGCTGTACGAGGCCCGTCCCGACTGGCCCGAGGCGCCGGCCCTGGAAGGCTGGCTTGCCCGGCACACGCGCTGCCTGCCCGCCGCCCCGGAAAATCTGCTCGGCGGCGGCCTGCCGCTGCTACTGCAAAAGTTGTTTTCCATGCCGCATCAAAGCGTTGGATCGGCCGATGGCATCAGGGAAGGGGCTGACGCCATCGAATCCGTGCTGACCATGAGCGGCGATGCCTGCGGGCGCAGTTGAGATTGTCACGACGCAGAATCGAATAACGCCGGAAGGATACGCCCATGGCCGAGGACACATGCCTGATCTACATCACCGCGCCGACGCGGGACGAGGCGCTGAAACTGGCCCGGCTGCTGGTGGAGGAACGCCTGGCCGCCTGCGCCAACGTGCTGGGCGAGATCACCTCGGTCTATTGGTGGGACGGCAGGCTCAACCAGGAAGGCGAGGCGGCGCTGATCGCCAAGACCCGCGAGGGGCTGGTGGACGCTCTGGTCGAGCGCGTGCGTGCCGTCCATCCCTATGACTGTCCCTGCGTGGTGGCGCTGCCCGTCACCGGAGGAAATCCGGCCTTCCTGGACTGGATCGTCGCGGAAACCCGTTAGAGCGCGATGATATGAGATCGAACCAGGGGACTGGTTCGATCTCATGTCTGAATCGCCCTCTCACATGGTAAATAGAGGCGGGTTTTTGGTGAAATCGCTTCGCGATTCCACCAAAAACCATCCGGCTCTAGCGCGGCAGCCATACCGTCGCGGTCGCCTGGGCGGCGATGCCCTCGCGGCGGCCGGTGAAGCCCAGGCCCTCGGTGGTGGTGGCCTTGACGCTGACCCGCTCCTGGCGGATGCCCAGGATTTCGGCCACCCGCGCCTGCATGGCGGCCCGGTGCGGCCCGACCTTCGGCCGCTCGCAGATGACGGTGATGTCGAGATGGACGATCCGCCCGCCGAGCGCCGCCACCAGTCCGCCGGCATGGGCGAGGAAACGGTCGGAGGCCGCGCCCTTCCATTTGGCGTCGGTGGGCGGGAAATGATGGCCGATGTCGGCGGCCGAGATGGCGCCCAGCACCGCGTCGGTGGCGGCGTGCAGCGCCACGTCGGCATCGGAATGGCCGTCGAGGCGACTGTCATGGGGGATCTCCACCCCGCACAGCCACACCCCTGTTCCCGGCGCGAAACGATGGACGTCGTAACCGCTGCCCACCCGGGTCTCGCCCGCACCTGCGAAGACCCGGGCGGCACGGTCGAGATCGGCGCCGGTGGTGATCTTGAAGTTGTCCTCGTCGCCGGGCACCAGTGCCACCGCCAGCCCGGCATGCTCGGCCACGGCGGCATCGTCGGTCAGTTCCCTGCCGGCCGCGCCCCGATGGGCGGCCAGGATGCCGGCGTAACGAAAGCCCTGGGGCGTCTGCGCCCGCCACAGCCCGGCCCGCTCGACGGTGGCCGAGACCAGACCGCCGTCGCCGCGCTTCAGGGTATCGGCCACCGCCACCGCCGGAACGGCGCCGGGATGGCGCT
>AGTN01029975.1_pt1 | contig 12614 bp, 12 predicted proteins | sample 314218 | NCBI WGS metagenome assembly AGTN01 (sample SAMN02954264, study PRJNA73603) | bioreactor metagenome | biome: terrestrial; feature: non-aerated bioreactor; material: poplar woody material; isolation source: poplar biomass | place: USA | collected 2006-12 | reverse complement strand
GCTGGATTCCGGACGCCGCTTCGGACGCGCCGCTGCCCTTTATGGCTTTATTGCCCGGGGCCTTGGAGAAGCTGCTGGGCATATACCTGCTGACACGGATCAGCCTGGACCTGTTCCGGTTTGCACCCGGCTCTGCGATGAGCCTCGTGATGATGATCATCGGCGCGGCGACGATACTGCTTGCGGTGATGATGGCGCTGATCCAGAAGAATTATAAAAAGCTGCTCTCGTACCATGCCGTGAGCCAGGTGGGCTATATGATACTGGGCATCGGAACGGCGCTTCCCATCGGTATCGTGGGCGGGCTGTTCCATATGGTCAACAACGCCATGTACAAGAGCGCGCTGTACCTGACCGCCGGTGCGGTGGAGCGCCAGGCGGGCGCGGCCGGCCTGGAGGCGCTGGGCGGCCTCGCGAAGAAAATGCCCGTCACCTTTGCCTGCTTTATCATTTCGGCGGCAGCGATTGCGGGCGTGCCTCCGATGAACGGCTTCTTCTCAAAGGAGCTGGTTTTCGGCGCGGCAATGGAAACGAATATCGTATTCTATATCGTTGCGGCGCTGGGGGCGTTCTTTACGGCGGCCTCCTTCCTGAAGCTGGGGCATGCCGCCTATCTCGGAAAGCCCACGGACAACACGGAAAACGCCAGGGAGGCGCCGTGGCCGATGCTGGCGCCGATGATCGTTCTGGCCGCGGGCTGCATACTGTTCGGCGTCTGCAGCGCGCTGCCGCTGAAGGTATTCATCGAGCCGGTATTGGGAGTAAAGCTGGGCGGCGAGACGTTCGCCGGGCATGTGGATTGGCTGCTGACAGGCATTTCGGCGGGCGTACTGATACTGGCCTTCTTAAATCATCTGTATGGCGTAAAACGCACCCGAAGTGGGCTGGGCGCTGTGGACCATATCCATTACGCGCCCGGTTTGAAGCAGGCGTACGCTTTGGCGGAGCGGCATGTCTTTGATCCCTACAATATTGGGATGGCCCTTGTGAAGGCTGCGGCAAAAGGGCTCATGAGGATCGACAGGGGGATCGACTGGGTTTACAGCGTGTTTACCGTAAAAATCGTCAGGGCCGCGTCGCTGGGCGTCCGGAAGGCGCATACGGGAAACTACTGGGTTTATATCACATGGATTATCGGCGGGTTGGCAATCATGTCGGTGCTGATTGCCGTATTGACGTAGCGACAGATTGTATCGGGAGGACGCATAGGTGCCGGCTCTATTTCTGATTTTACCATTGATCAGTATCTTTATCGTCAATATCCCCGGAAGGAAGGCGGGCTTTAAGCTCGCTTTCTGGGTGGCGCTTGCCGTATGCGCGGCCTATATCGGGCTGGCGGCGACATCCGCCAGCCTGGCATGGCTGAGGGTTACCTCATTCCTGAACGTATATCTGCCGTTTTCGTTAAAGCTGCAGATCGATATCGCGGGCGCCGTGGTGCTGGCCACCATCGGGCTGGTGGCCATGGTGTCCCTGTTCGTTGACAAGAGCACGAAGGATGCCCACAGCCGCAATTTCGGGAATATGCTGCTCATTATCATGATGGCGATGAGCGGCGTCGTGATGACGCAGGATATCTTCACCATGTATATCTTTCTCGACGTCACCGCCGTATCGTCTTTTATCCTGATCTCCCTTCAACGGGAAAGGAACGCCCTCGAGGGCGCTTTTAAATACCTGGTCATGTCCGGCATCGCGACCGTGCTGATATTGTCCTCCGTTGCGCTCATATTCCTTACGGTCGGAAATGTCGATTTCGAGTCCGTCGCGAATTATGTGGCTTCGACAAAAGGTATGCCGGTTCAAATGACCGTTGCCCTGATACTGCTGATCGGCGGGCTTTCCATCAAGGCGGGCGCCGTGCCGTTTCATGCCTGGGTGCCCGACGCGTATACCTCCGCGCCGGCGCCGGTCTCCGTGCTGCTGGCCGGTATCGTAACGAAAATTACGGGCGCGTATTCCATCATACGCCTGGTGACAGACGTATTTGGGGGCGTCCGCATCGTCAGCATCGCGTTTATGGTCATCGGCACGGGCAGCATCGTCGTCGGCGCCCTTGCCGCTATCGGCCAAAAGGATTTTAAACGCATGCTCGCGTATTCGAGCATCAGCCAGGTAGGCTACATCGTTTTGGCCGCCGGGCTCGGCACGCCTTTGGGGTTCGCCGCGGCGCTGCTGCATTTCTTTAACCATGCGGTGTTTAAATCCCTGCTGTTTGTGGATTCAAACGCGGTGGAAGCATCCACCGGCACAAGGGAAATGGACAGGCTGGGCGGCCTCGCCGCGAGAATGCCCATTACGGCGGGCACATCCGTCGTTGGGTTTTTATCCACATCGGGCATACCGCCCCTTTCGGGCTTCTGGAGCAAGCTGCTCATCATGATCGCGCTTTTCAGGGCGCAGGAATATGGTTTTGCGGTGATTGCGCTGCTGTCCAGCATACTGACGCTTACCTACTTTTTGATCATGCAGAAAAAGGTGTTTTTCGGCAAGTTAAAGGATGAATGGTCGCAGATAAAGGAAGCGGACGCGCTGAATACCGTGCCGGCGCTGGTGCTTGCGGGAATCACGGTGCTCGTCGGCGTTCTTTTCCCCGTCGTTTTGGTGTGGATGCAGACGCGGGGATTGATCTGACAGGGTATTATCGCGCAGCGGTTTTAAACGGGAGGTATGGAATTTGGATCCGGAGACGACAAATCTGATATTGGTCATATTGCTGCTATTAATGGTGCTTGCCTCAGTGCTTGCAGTCATGATCAGGAATCTGGTCAAGGCGGCGATCGCGCTTGCCGCAACGAGCGTCGTGCTCACCATCATTATGTTTGTCCTTAAGTCTCCTCTCGCAGCCGTGTTCGAGCTTTCCGTTTGCGCAGGGCTGATCACCGCGGTATTCATCAGCGCGATCACGATGATGGAAGTAAGCTCGGAGAAAGAGCTTGAAACAAAGCGCAGGGAACGCGCCAGAAGATTTATATATCTGCCCATCATTCTTGTGCTGCTGGCGGCCGGGTTGATACTTGCCTGGCCCTCGCTGCGGCTCAATATAGCGAGTATAACGTCCGGGAATCCGGATGTGGGGTATGAGGTGTGGAATATCCGCCAGCTCGATATGATCGGGCAGATCATTATCATCATCGCCGGCGTTTTCGGCGTGGTGGTGCTGTTTAAAGAACGGAGGGCCAAATAATATGCTGACGATCTATTTTGTCGTTGCGGTTGTTCTGCTGATGTTTACAGGCTTCTATTCGCTGATCGTATCGAGAAATCTGATGCGGGTATTGATTGCCGTCGAAATACTGACCAAGGCGGCTACCCTGATATTTGTATTGGCAGGCTACCTGACCAATCAAACGGGCCCCGCGCAGGAATTTATAATTTCGCTGATCATTATTGAAGTGGTATTTATCGCTGTGGCGGCGGGTATCATCATCGGGATTTTCCGCAATACCGGGTCGCTTCACACAAAGCATATCAGGAATTTAAAGGGTTAGCGGGGGACGATGATGGAATACTTTTTCTTGCTGCCGCCGGTCGCGTTCATACTGTTTTTTCTGATATATTCAGGGCTGTTGGCTTTTGGGAAACTGATTTCCGCAAAGGGCAAAAAGTCCGAAAACAAGGAGAAAGCGTACGCCTGCGGCCAGCTTACCGAGGAGAATCGGATTCAGCCGGATTACCGCGAGTTTTTTCCGTTCGCGTTCTTCTTCACGATTATGCACGTGCTGGTGCTGGTTATCGTGACGATGCCTCCGGGTTTTTACTGGATGGGCATACTTTTTATTGCGGTTGTGCTTTTGTCATTGCGGATTCTGTTCAGGAGGTAGGCGATGGTTTTCGATAAAATGGTCACATGGGCAAGGATCAAATCGCCATGGATTATCCATTTTAATACGGGCGCATGCAACGCGTGCGATATCGAGATATTGGCCGCGCTTACCCCGAAATACGATTTGGAGCGTTTCGGAGTCCAGCTCAAAGGTTCGCCGCGCCATGCCGATGTCCTGATCTGTTCGGGGCCTGTCACGCTCCAGACCAGAGACGGGCTGGTTCGTATCTACGAGCAGATGTCGGAACCGAAATTCGTGGTCTCGGTTGGAACCTGCTCCTGTTCGGGCGGCATATTCAACGGCTGCTACGGCGTAAAAGGCGGCATCGATTCGATACTGCCTGTTTCAGCGTACATTCCGGGATGCCCTGCCCGGCCTGAAGCGATTATCGACGGCATTATAAAGCTGCTGAGCAGTTTAAAGAAATAGCGCGGGAGGGTGAGGATATGCAGGGAACGGAACAGGAGATCGTCAATAAGCTGGCCGACAGGTTCGCCTATCTGCAGGACTGGTGCCGCGTTACCCGCCCGCACAGGATATTTGCCGAAGTACCGCGCCAGAACGCCCTGAGGGTGATTGCGTATGCGAAGGAAGCGCTTCATTTTGGCTCGCTCTGTACGATTACCGGTTTGGATACCGGCGAGAATTTTCAGCTGATATATCATTTGGCGAACAGCGGGGGTGTGGTGCTCAATATCAAGGCCAGCGCGCCGAAATCCGCGCCGTTTTTTGACTCCGTTACGGAATTATACCACGGCGCGATGCTTTACGAAATCGAAGCCTGCAATCTATTGGGCATACAGATAAAAGGGGTTCCCGCAGATATAAAGTACCCCCTTCCCGACGACTGGCCGGACGGGCAATACCCGCTCCGAAAGGACTGGAACGGGCAGATGCCGGATCCGGGGCAGGAAGGAGAGTGTTGATATGGGAAAGGTCATTATACCGGTAGGCCCGCAGCATCCCGCGCTGAAAGAGCCCGCGAGCTTTTTCCTCTCGCTGGACGGCGAAAGGGTAATCGGTGCGACGGTTAATTTAGGCTACAACCACAGAGGTATCGAAAAGGCATGCGAGCAGCGGACATTTATTCAGGACATCTACCTCATCGAGCGGATATGCGGCATCTGCTCGCATTCCCATTCGACGGCCTTCATTCAGGCCATCGAAGAATTGGCGGGAGCGGAGATTCCCAAGCGCGCGGCGTATATCCGCATGCTGGTCGGCGAGCTTGAGCGCATACACAGCCATTTTCTTTGGATGGGCGTAGCGGGCCATGAGGTGGGGTTTGACACGTTGTTCATGTATTCGTGGAGAGACCGGGAACTCGTTTTGGACCTGCTCCAAATGCTTACCGGCAACAGGGTGAACTACGGGATCAACACCATCGGAGGCGTGCGCAGGGATATCACCTCGGAGGAAATCGCGCAGATACGCCAAACGGTCGGCGTTCTGGAGGAAAGGACAAAGTACTATATCGATATCGTCACCAAAGAAAAAACGCTGATCGCGCGGTTTTTCAACGTGGGCAGATTGACAAAAGAGGAAGCGCTGCAATACGGCGCCACCGGCCCCGTGGCGCGCGCCGCGGATATCCCGAGGGATATCCGAAAGGACGATCCTTACGCGGCATACGGGGAGATCCCTTTTGATGTGGTGACGGATACGCACGCGGATGTATTCGGAAGGGCCGTTGTCCGCGTAAAGGAATTGATGGAGAGCTATAAGATTATACGGTTTATACTGGACCATTTGCCCGACGGCCCGATCACCGTAAAGGTTCCCCGAAAGATTCCCGCGGGCGAGGCGCTGAGCCGGTATGAAGCGCCCAGAGGAGAGGACGTCCATTATGTCAGGTCCAACGGCACGGAAATACCCGAGCGCGTCAAGGTAAGGGCTCCGACAATGGCAAACGCCGCCTCTGTGGCGCACATGCTCAAGGGCGGATATTTAGCGGACGTCTCCATTGTGATCGCGGCGATTGACCCCTGCTTTTCCTGCACGGACCGCATGATACGGATAAGGGATATCAAGCGCGGAGATGAGTCCACGATGGACTGGCCCACGCTGCGCGATTACAGCATCGGATGGTACAGGCAAAACGGAGTGGATTTTTCCGCAGCCGGGTATATGAGGAAGGAAGATAAATAAACATGGCCTGGTCATTATTTTACATCGTTATCTTTCCGGGGTTTATTTTTCTGATGCTCTATGGACTCCTCGTGGAGTTTATCGACCGCAAGCTCTGCGCGCGTTTTCAAAACCGCCGGGGGCCTGCCTGGTATCAGCCGCTTGCAGATTTCATTAAATTGTCCGGCAAAGAGGCCATTGTACCCGCTGAAGCGGATAAAAATGTATTCAAAATATTGCCGGTGATCTCAGTAGCGGCGATATCTACGGTTATTTTCTATATCCCGATATGGGGTACGGATTCCCTGTACGCTTTCCAGGGCGATATTATTGTGATCCTGTATCTTCTGACCATTCCCACGCTGGCTCACTTCCTTGGGGGATGGCATTCTTCCTCGTTGTATTCCGCGATTGGCTCGATAAGGTCGCTGACGCAGCTTTTCGCCTATGAAGTGCCTTTGTTTATGTCCGTCTTGGGGCCGGCGATGCTCTCGGGTTCGTGGAACTTAAGCGAGGTATCCCACTTTTACGGAACCCATCCGCTCTACGCGCTCGCCAATATACCGGGCTTCGTTACCGCGCTCATCGCCTTGCAGGGCAAATTGGAAAGAGTGCCGTTTGACAACCCGGACGCGGAAACGGAGATCGTCGCCGGGCCTTTCACCGAATACGGCGGCAGATTTCTGGCGATGTTCAGAATGTCGGCGAATATAGAAATGGTCATTGTCGCTTCCCTGCTCTCGGCGGTGTTTATCCCGTTATTCTCCGACAGCTTTCTGCTTGGGATGCTTTTCTATGGGATCAAGACCCTATTCATCGTATTCCTGCTCGCCGCGATCCGTTCCATCATGGCAAGGCTGAGGATTGAGCAAATGGTGAAATATTGCTGGCAGGTAGTCACTCCCGTTGCGCTTCTTCAGATACTGATAGACGTATTGCTGAAAGGACTGTTACCATGAACAGAACAGGGAAAATGTTGCCTTTGGCTTTAAGATCGCTGCTGAAGAAACCCGCTACCATAGACTATCCGCATCAAAAAGCGAATGTTCCGCCGGATTTTCGCGGCAAATTGAAGTTTGACGCTTCCAGATGCGTGGGCTGCAGGCTTTGTATGAAAGACTGCCCTTCGGGCGCGATTGAGATCATCAATGTGGGGGAGAAGCTGTTTAAAGCCGTTGTCCATCTCGATAAATGTATATATTGCGGGCAGTGTACGGAGTCATGCAAAAGGGGAGCTCTTTGCTGTACGCCCGAGTTTGAACTTGCGGCATTTGACCGCAGCAAGCTGACGGTGGACATTTGATGGAGATTGAACAGTTTTTCCGAACATGCTTCAAAGATACGCAAAGGCTTGTTATCCTGGGCGTCGGTTCGGTTTTAAAGGCGGACGACGCCGCAGGCGTCGAAATAGCAACGCAGCTGAATAGTAAATATTCGGAAATATACGCAGACACACTTCGGGTATTCAACGGCAGTACCGCGCCCGAAAACTATACGGGCGCCATAAAGGACTTTGCACCGGATCATATTTTAATCATTGACGCCGCCGATTTCGGTGAGGAACCGGGATCGGTATTTGTCATCCCGCCCGATGTCATATCCGGAGTTTCGTTCAGTACGCATATGCTCCCTTTAAAAATAATGACGGATTATCTTCTGCGGGAGACCGGCTGCGGGATCACTGTGGTTGGGATCCAGCCGGCGGATCTGTCCTTCGGCGCCGCGATGACGGCGCCCGTTCATAAGGCGGTCCTGCGTGTAAAAAAAGCGCTGGAAACAGCGATGCGCGAGGCTTTCCGTCGGCCCTGAAGGACGGAAGGAGTTAGGAAATGTGGAAAAAAATATTTGTGCGATGGCTATTGAAAAAAGAAATAAATGAGAATATAATCACGGAATAAATTTCATCGGGATTATTTTTGTGCAGCCAGGAAAGCGGCGGGCACGACACTGGCCGATGACAATTTCGCAGCCATCGCCCACGCGGCGGAGGAAGGGCGCACGGTATAGAATACTATCAGAAGGTTTGCGACATATATATTAAACAGCAACATCCCGAAGCGGTGCCCGTTCATTATCTGCCTGTACCCGCGCGGCGGATCCCGCTGCCGCCGGCGATCATGCAGATACCCGCGGTCGGCCCCGGCACGGATATGGTTCCCGCGATTGCGCCGCGCGCCGAGCTGCCCGGGGCCGGGGCGACGATCACCGGCCGCAGAGGGAAAGGATGCTGAATAAACGGCTGCTGATGCGCGCGTCCCTCCGGTATGGTATAATGGAGGTCGGAAAATGACCGGGCGGGCGCAACGCTTGCGCATTACGAATACGGCGTCAAGCGCGTGATCGCGCGCGCAAAAAACACCCGGTTGTTTATCCCTGAAACGGGTGCGGACGTGGCGCCGGCTGAAGCGGACCTCATGGCGCCTGCGGTTGCCGGGGAGGATGCCGCCGGGCGATGCGATGACGCCGCCGAAGCTGAAAAAGGAAAGTACTCGTTTGCGCAGAGCAAGGTGCGTCCCCAACCCCACTGGTTTACAGCTTCAGGAACTGGCCGTGTTTTAGGGCCTGAAAAATAACCGCGTGTCGCGCTTTCATTGCGCGGCATGGCAGAACGATATACAATCGCTACCGAGGAGATCTTACGGGAGGACATCGTTGTGGAAAAGAGGACCAGGGGGAATATTATTCTGCTGACCGGCGGAAGGCTTGTATCGTTGTTTGGTTCTGGGGTTCAGGGGATCGCGATTCCGCTTTACATACTGGATCAGACGGGGAAAGCCTCGATGATGGGGCTGTTTTCGATAGCGTCTCTCATCCCGGCACTGCTGTTCGCGCCGCTCGCCGGCGTGCTGGGCGACCGGTTCAACCGAAAGATGATCATGATTTCCACCGATGTCGTGCGGTTTCTGCTGGTCTCGCTGCTTGCGGTGCTGGCCACGCTCGATATGCTGGCGCTGGCTGCGCTTTTTATTGTCCAGGTGTTCGTGTCAATATCGGACAGCCTGTTCAATTCGAGTTCGGACGGGATACTGCCCGATCTGGTGAATATCGAAAGCCTGCATAAGGTCAATGCAACCAAGGGAGGCTCCGAGGCGGCCGCGCTGATACTCGGCCCCGTGGCGGGCGGCGTTATCTATGGCGTGGGGGGCATACTGCCGGTTTTCATCATCAACGCGTTTTCGTTCGCATTGTCGGGCGTATTGGAGGGGTTCATCCGGTACAGGAGGACCACGGGCGATACTGCAAAGCTTACCATCCGTTTCTTTGGCGTCCGTGTGAAGGAGCCGTTCCAATTTGTATACCGCCATCCGGCGATCCGCCAGCTCTTTATCATGGGGACGGCGATGTACTTCCTGCTATATCCCCTGTTCGACGTGGTGCTGCCGTTCATCGTGAAGAAAACGATCGGATTCAGCTCAACGCAGATGGGCGTACTGTTCGGATTTTTGATGGGCGGGATGCTGCTGGGCAACATCGTAACCAGCGGGATATTCAAGAGGATGGGGCCGAAGAAGCTGATACGCTTCGGGCTGGTCGCCGAAATGCTGCTGATCATGATGGTGGGGACGTCCGTGCTGCCCTTCATTATGTCCGCGCTGGGCGGCGCCAGCCTGCATTTCTTTACGATCCTGTGTGTGCTCATGGCGATCATCGGTTTCTTCTGTACCTGGGTGCTCATGCCGGTCAACACCAACATGCAGAAAATTGTGCCGAATGAGATGCGCTCGCGGTTCTATTCGGTATTCAACATGTCGACGCAGGCAGCGGTCCCCTTAAGCGCGGTGATTTACGGAGTCCTTCTGGATATCGTCAGCTCGTTTTATATCGTATTCGGGGTAGGCGTTGTGTTTTCCCTGCTCGCGCTGAACTTCCTGTTGCGCGCAAAAGAGGAGATCTACAATCCGCAGACAAAGTAGGATATCTAATCCGTATCAATTAATCATATTAAATGACCCCTTCCGAACTATTTTCTCCGCCTGCTCTGCATTCTTAGCCTTTATGCCAAAGAATTCACGCTCAATATAAGAATACATCAATATGTGCCGTCATCCTTTGTTTTTACCTTTTTAAAATCCGCCGACCGGAATGTTGTTCTTAGCAGACTTTTACCTTAAGCCAGAACTCCATCTTTTGGTACGGAACCTAAGGAAGTATGCCGTCAAGCCGTCTCTTATCCTCCTTCGTGCTAAATATCTCTGCCCTGAATAATATGGACAAGACTTGGGATACTATGGATATTCATATTGGTTTGAGGAGAAATAAAATGTCATTTCCAAGCAAGTTTAACGAAGACAGCATGAAAAAGATGAAACAACTGGAGGCTTACCGTTCGAATAACGACGGCCAGACTCTCACTACGGATAACGCGCTTAAGCTCACCAACACGGACGATTCACTCAAAGCGGGCGATCGCGGGCCGACGCTGCTGGAGGACTTCCATTTCCGTGAAAAGATCACGCACTTTGATCACGAGCGCATCCCCGAGCGTGTCGTCCACGCGCGCGGTTTCGGCGCCCACGGATATTTCGAGCTGTATGAATCGATGGCGGCGTATACCAGGGCGGATTTCCTGCAGGTTCCGGGCTCAAAAACGCCGGTATTCGTGCGTTTTTCCACCGTTGTCGGCTCGCGGGGGTCGGCGGATACCGTACGCGATGTCCGCGGCTTTGCCACGAAATTTTACACCAAAAGCGGAAACTATGATATCGTCGGCAACAATATCCCCATTTTCTTTATACAGGACGCCATAAAATTCCCCGACCTGATCCACGCGGTGAAACCGGAGCCGAACAACGAAATCCCGCAGGCAACCACCGCGCATGACACGTTCTGGGATTTTGTCGTGAACGCACCCGAAACGGCGCACATGGTCATGTGGGCTATGTCGGATCGGGCTATCCCTAGGAGCTTTCGTATGATGGAGGGCTTTGGCGTCAATACGTTCCGGTTCATCAATGCCCAGGGCAAAGCGCGGTTTGTAAAATTTCACTGGAAGCCGTTGCTCGGTGTACATTCGCTGATGCGGGACGAAGCGCAAAAGCTCTCGGGCAAAGACCCCGATTACCACCGCCGGGATATCTGGGACGCGATCGAGCAGGGCAATTATCCCGAGTACGAATTCGGCGTGCAAATGATCGAAGAGGATCAGGAATTCAATTTTGATTTCGATATTCTTGACCCCACCAAGCTATGGCCGGAAGAATTGATACCGGTGAAAATAATCGGAAAGATGACGCTGAACAAAAACGTGGATAATTTCTTTGCGGAGACGGAGCAGGTGGCCTTTTGCCCCGCCAATGTCGTCCCCGGAATCGATTTCAGCAACGACCCGCTGCTGCAGGGGCGTTTATTCTCCTATGAGGACACGCAGCTTACCCGTTTGGGCGGCCCGAATTTCCGTGAAATCCCCATCAACCGGCCTGTCGCGCCCGTGCACAACAACCAGCGCGACGGCATGCACCGCATGGCGATCCATCCGGGGCCGGTCAGCTATTTCCCGAATTCGCTGGCGCAGAATTCGCCGTCCCCCGTCACTGAGGAGGAAGGGGGCTTCGCGCATTATCCGCAGCGTATCGACGCGCATGTCGTCCGCGCGCGCAGCGACAGCTTCCGCGACCACTTCAGCCAGGCCACGCTTTTCTGGAACAGCATGTCCGCGGTCGAAAAGGCGCATATTGTGGACGCATTCCACTTTGAAGTGGGCAGCGTCAAGGACGTCGCTATCAAACAGCGGGTCGTGGACATGTTCGCCAATGTCGCGCACGAGCTGGCGGTGCAGATCGCGGCGGGGATCGGCGTCAATCCACCGGCACAAACCATGCCAAACGGCATGCAGGCAGCTTCGCCCGCGCTGAGCCAGGACAACACCGTCAAAACGGCCAAAACCAGAAAAGTCGCGATCCTTGTGGAAAATGGTTTCTGTCCGGTATCCGTTCAAAATATGATGGATGCGCTCAAAGCCGCCGGAGCGGCCGCGGAAACGGTGAGCAGCAGCCTGAGCGCGGTAACCGCCAAAGACGGCACCCAACTGAAACCGAACAAGGATCTGACCACAGCGGGCGCGCTGGTTTACGACGCGGTGTATGTGCCGGGAGGCAGCGATCATATCAATGCGTTAAAGCTGAATCAGGATGCGCGCAGCTTCATCAACGAAGCCCTGCATCACGCCAAGACGATAGCGGCGTCGGACGAAGCGGTGGAATTGCTTCAGGCGACGGACGCGGCGGCTTTTTTGCCCGATCTTACGGATGCGCAGAACGCGCCGCAGGTTCTTCAGGGAATCGTGGTGGTAAAAGGTCTTTCCAAGCTTCAGCCGTTCTGTACGGAATTCATCGACCAACTGGCCATGCACAGGCATTGGTCAAGGGTAGAACCCCGGTAAGCCTTATAATTTCCTCTTGTTCTCTGGTATAAAGTCTAAGTCATATAAGGAATGGATGAAGAACGACACGGCAACAGCGAAAGAGTATGTACCCTTTTAAGGGTTGCCGGTAACAAACTCCATGCGGTTAGCGGAACCGTAATATGCCTTTAGGCATTGCTGGTAAAAGGCCCTTATGGGGCTCTAATAAAGACCACCCCTTGAAGGCGTGGATGATTATTTATGCCTTGCGGCACACGATTTTTACCCGAATAATGGCACACGACTTCATACTTTTTTAA
>AGTN01092875.1_pt1 | contig 12633 bp, 13 predicted proteins | sample 314218 | NCBI WGS metagenome assembly AGTN01 (sample SAMN02954264, study PRJNA73603) | bioreactor metagenome | biome: terrestrial; feature: non-aerated bioreactor; material: poplar woody material; isolation source: poplar biomass | place: USA | collected 2006-12 | reverse complement strand
TTGTAATCACGCGTCAATTGAGATGCCAACTTTCGAATTGAAAGTCAGTTCTCCTTTTAATGATGAAATTCGCAATTTCAAGTAAAAGGAAGGCTGCGATTCGACTATTGCCGAAGAGAGACCTATGCCATCCGAATACGAACTGATGCTCGCCAATGAGATGTACTCTCCGGCTGACGAAGAGCTGCAGACTATGCGGCAGACCGCACGTCGATTGATGTATCGATTCAATCAATCGGATCCGGATAACCAGGCGGAGCGCCGCAGCGTTCTCCTTGAGTTGCTCGGCAAGATTGGAATCAACTCCGAAATCGAACCACCTTTCTACTGCGACTACGGCAACCTGATTTTTCTTGGCGAGAACGTTTTCATAAACTTCAACTGCGTTTTGCTGGACTGCAACCGAATTACGATTGGCGACAACTGCATGCTCGCGCCTGGATGCCAGCTTCTTACGGCGTATCATCCTGTCGAAGCGAAGTTGCGAAACTCTGGTCGAGAACTGGCAGCGCCGATCATGATTGGGAATAATGTGTGGCTTGGTGCGGGTGCTATCGTGCTCGCGGGTGTCACCATTGGTAATGGCGCTGTGATAGGTGCCGGTTCAATTGTCACAAAAAGCATCCCCGCGAACTCTTTGGCTGTCGGCAATCCCGCGCGGGTAATTCGCGAGATCAATAACGGCTAGATTCGCTGGTATTTCCTGCCGTCGCGAGATTACTACCCTGACACCCTCAACGAAATCTCAGAGAGAGAACAAAATGTCCTCATATTCAACGGAAGCTCTTAAGATAATTGCTCAGAGCAGTTTTCAGACTCAGCCTGGAGTCTACGTCTACGCGAAAGTAAGTTCCTTTCCAGAAACAAATGATCATTTCTTTGTATCCAAAGACAATGATGAAATCACGGTTGTGACTTTGGAAAGGAACCTCGAATCTCTCGCATTGATAGAGCGCAACAAGGATGACTATCGCCTGATCTCGCTAAACGTTTCTGTTCCATTTTATTCGGTCGGTTTCCTTGCCACCGTCAGTGATGCCTTTGCGATCGGAGAAATGAACATTTTGATCATCTCGACCTATTCGAGGGACTATGTATTAGTAAGAGCAGATCTACTTGAACGTGCGGAACAAACGCTTTTAAGGCTTGGCTTTCTCCCAAGGACCAGCGAAGGGTAGCTCGACTAGGCTGAAAGCGTCCCTCGATTATTTGAAGAAGGTGTCGAACCACGAACGTCTTTCTTTCAGGCGCTTTCCGCTAAGTAGATCTCGTATCTCTTGAGCTGTTGGCGGCAAATTCCAATGTGAAAGCCGGCTGTAGAATATTCGGTCTTCGTCGGGGACGTCAATGATATACAGGAGTTCAAAGAGTACTTCCCGCTGAAGTTCCGATAGTTCGTACGCGCTGCTTACTCTCTCGGCGCCCTGTTTTCCAAGGAGTGCGCCATTTTCTCCAAACGTCAGATCTAACAGGGTTGCGACTCTATTGTGATTCCCCTCGCCATCTTTGATTTTTTTGAGCAGGCGCTTGAGGCATTCCTGCTTCATCGGCTCATCCAGCGAAGTTATCAGTGTGCCCCTATAGACTTCACTTTCGATGTCCCAGGGAAGATCAGTAAATTCCTTTGTGATGTATTCAGCGGCAACTAACTCAATTAACCATTCTTTTGCGTGCTCTGGAAGGTTGTCTAATCGGAGCTTGGCCAGTGCAACATGTGCGGCAGTCTTTTCACGGGAACTCCCATTTTCGCCAACCTTGAGCAACACATTTATCGCTGAGTCCGAGAGACTCTCCAGGTTCCCAAGGAGATAGAGCGATCCGGCCTTGTACAAATCAGACTGTTCTGTTTCGTACAAATTCATTAGCTCAGGCTCGATGCGTTCGCGTTCCTCCGGGAACATTGCAACAGCGTGTGCTGCAGCCAATCGGACTCTCGGCGTCGGGTCGCGCATCAGCTTTACTAGGGAATCAATATGTTCCTTCACCGCACGACGTGAGTCTTGTCTCGGTGTGTCGTCGGGATAACTATCATGTGCATCGGCAATCGCAGCTATCAAACAAAGAACATTTTCCCTGTCGGGTGTTGATTTGAGACTTGCTATCTCGATTAGAAATGGCACTGCATATGGTGTTGCTTCGTATACTGTGTGTTGATGCCAAATGTTTCCAAAGAGCTGATACTGGGCGCCCTCCTTCGCATCGTCTGATTTAACGCACAGTCTGCGAAGCAGTTCGGGTACATCAGAGGCACTGCCATAGGCATGCTGAAGTTCCTTCCAATTAATATCATCGAGTCCTTCTAGCATGATTGATCCAAGGGTGAGCCGTTTTCCGATTGATTTCGAGACGAGACCTAATATTCTACCCACTGCTGCGTTAACCCGGTTGTTGTCAATAGTTTGCGATCGGTTCTCAGCAAGGTTTTAGCTTTATTACGATTCATTTCCATACCTTGAAGTCTGAATTGTGCCGTATTTTACTAATTTTACGATCTTGTTTGCGAATCTCTTTCATTAACTTGGCGCAAATGACGACCATTGTTGAGAATTATTTGCAATAATAGTGTCTGGAGTTTGCTGCAGGATTACCCTCAGCAATGGAGACCTTAGTTCGAAATGGGAAAACTTTTCTATGGTACGCAGACCGGAACAACTGAATATGTAGCAGAGAAAATTCAACAAGCGTTGTCGGATTTGATCGACGAGTCGAAGTGCATTTTTAAAGTACAAGCACGCGATTTCGATGAACCTGACTTCCTTGTTCTAGGCGGCTCGACGTGGGGCGATGGAGAACTCACGGACGATTGGGCGGACTTCTTTCCGCAACTGGACAACATCGACTTCAAGGGAAAAACGGTTGCACTTTTCTCCCTGGGCGATCAACACGGGTATGGATACAACTTCGTAAGCGCGATGCGTTTGCTCTATGACAAGGTCAAAGAACGAGGCGCTGTCGTGATTGGAGACAACTTTCCGATCGACGGTTTCGCATACGAACATTCTGAAAGTGTCATCGACGATCACTTTATCGGATTGGCCGTCGACGAAGTAAACGAGCCTGAATTAACAGATGACCGCATTGCACAGTGGGCATCATTGGTTCGTGACGGACTTGCAGCGGCTGTTGTTTAGTAGGTTTCCTTAGTAACAATCAACTTGTACCAATGAACACATTGAGTCCACAGGCAAAACAATTTCACAGCTGGCTGTCGGGTTTTCCGACGGTCAGCCGTGACCGTCTTACTGAAATCAATCATGCTGCAACAAGCGCAAAGCACATCATTTTGACGCTGACGTACAGTTTGATCGATCCGAACATCAGGCATTTGAGTCGCGTGATTACCAACTTTCTTTTGCTACGCCTGAAGCATGAAAGAGCCGGTCGCAGTCTGATGTGCGAACGGCTTGAGCGCCAATTGAAGGACTTGCATTCGGCAATCGATTCGGTGACCGGAGTGGAGCGACTCGGGCATGATTCGCATGAAGTTTGTCGTTCTGTGGCTAAGGCAAGGAGAAAGGCGAGCTAAAACTCCGCATCTATCTCGGCTGTCGCGAGCCTACGCCGATACCGGATTCGCTCTTTTATTTCCATCCTTTGGGTATGATGGAATTGAAGAGGCATGCATATGGCGCTAAGAGCCCGTAAAGTTCAAATAGAGCGATTTCGACCTCCCAAGACGGCGGCCGGTGGAACAGGAGCCGGTGGAACTGGTGCCGGCGGTGGCGACGGTCGTTTCGGCGGACTTAAGCCTGGCCAAAAAGTTGTGTGTCAGATTAACAATCAGTTTCCTGGCGGTTATCTCGTAACGGCGATTACTGAGAGAAAAGAGGAAGTTAGAGGCTACTTGAGGACTGAGTTCCTTCACACTCTCGATGAAGAGATACTCGCAATTGTCACTGCTCTGGACACAAATCGTGTCCTCCTGTCGGAGCCCGAGGATGAATCAAAAACACGAGAGTATCCGTACGAAAGAGACGAAAAACTGGTTTGCGAGATCCTACTTCAGGAGCCACGCGGCTATCTTGTTGTAATTGCCGGAAATAGGCTTGGCTACATGCTATCGCTAAACAAGCGTGAACGCGGTGATCGAGTTGAGGCTACATTTTTGTCAATGCTAGCCGGTCGACCGTTGTTGAACGATAGCTTCCAGGACGAAGTTCTGGTGCCTGAGCGCAAATTCGAATTCAACTTCCTGCATACAGTTCAGTTGAGCGACGGTCTAATTGCGTTGAGGAACGCACACTACATCGAAGCGATACACCATTTCAAAGAAATCGTAGAGTGCAACCCTGAAAATTATTTGGCGCTGTATTTCCTCGCGGAAGCGCTGATGCAGTTCTATGGTGTCGTCGTGGCGTTCAAGTTTTATGCGGCATGCCTCGAAAGACAACCGGAAGGTCCGTTCGCTACCGAGATCAAAGCAATCTTCGAGAGCTATGCATCGTTTTTGCGAAAGCAGCTTTTGCAAGTGGTGTTTTTCAAACAAACTGTTGATCTTAAAGAGGCGCTCGCCAAGCTAGACACAGTGCCCGAGTTGAACAAAGACTTGCAAGCGGCTAGAGTGTCAGCACCTAAAGATAAATTGCGAAAGGGATATGGTTTAGTCGGAATCGTGTTGCAGAACTCCACGATTTCAGAAATCTTCGCAGGCACTCCTGCCGAGCAAGCTGGCCTGCAGGTCGGCGATCGAATCGTGATGATAAATGGATTCTGTTGCGGAATGTCGAATTACCAACGAATCAAAAAGTTATTGATAGGACCGATAGGAACCAAAGTAGAAATTGTCGTTGCGCGAGACGGCAAGCGAGTTCCATTTTCGCTTGAGCGCGGAAAGCCACTCGAATACGCACGAGAGTACTTCGACTTTGATGATCTCGTAGATTGATGAAGTTGGAGACAACGGAAAGGGTATGATGGAGTAGCAAGTTAACGAGGCGACTAATTTTGACTGTTGATGAAACTACAGTATCCGAAAATAGTGACGTTTCGAGAAATGGAATCTTCGTGGATGCTCTCAGTAAGACGTATCGCGGTGGCAAAGTTCGCGCACTCGATGGTCTCACGCTCGAGGTGGCTCCAGGGCAAGCATTTGGAATAATTGGACCAAATGGAGCAGGCAAGACAACACTATTTGGGTGTCTACTTGGGTTCCTCCGACCTGATAGCGGCAAGATTACGATTGATGGAATGGCGCCTGATGATATTCCTGTTCGGCAAATAGTTGGATATTTGCCGGAGCGCCTCGAATTTGATCGATGGATGACTGCCATTGAGTTCCTCTCTTTTCACCATTCGCTAGCGGGGCGGCCTGAGGCTACCCGCATGCAAGAGATCGAGAAACTGCTCACTCTTGTTCAACTCGATTCAACTGCATGGAAAATGAAGATAGGAAAATATTCGCGCGGAATGCTCCAGCGGATTGGTTTGGCTCACTCATTAATCGGTGAGCCCAAATACTTGTTGCTTGATGAACCTGCATCAGGAGTCGATCCTGGTGGAGTTTTGCTGTTTCGGCGAATTCTTCGAGATTTGAAAAACAGCGGAGTGACAATCATTCTCAACTCTCACCAGCTAGATCAAGTTGAGAAAATTTGCGATAAAGCTGCCTTTGTCAACAAGGGACGTATTCAATCAATCGAAACCTGGGCGCAGGAAGAGCAAACCGAAAGAGCGATAATAATTCGCTGGAATGCAGCCGCGAACGATGATGAACGCGAAGCATGGAAAAACTTGATCACCAACCAGGAGATTGCCAAAGTTGTCGAGACTGGCGGTGATTTTGCCAGATTCACCACAGGTGGTGTCGAGGAGATTTCGCAACTGGTTAAGATGCTTGTGCGAAATGATATTCCCCTAATTCACGTATCTTCTGAGGAAGTAGCGCTAGAGCGCCTTTTCATCGAGGCGACTGCCGGCGATGAATCGAGTAAAGCGTTCGATACAGGCTCGGATCACAACGATGCAGAAGCAAACAGCGCAACTGAGAGCACGGATCTTAAAACTGAAGGCTCGGCACCTGAGGTCGAAAGTTCCGAAAAAGAAAAAGGGGAGACAGAGGCATGATTAGCTGGACCCTGATGAAATACACCTGGAAAGAGTTTGCGTCCAGAAATGTGCGGCTTATTCTTTTTACGGTTATCTTTCTCTTTCCATTAGCCGTGTATGCACTCCAAGTGATTTTCTCGCCTGAGATGGCTGTGCGAATGGGTTTTGTAGGAGCTGATTCAGACATTTATTGGGTTCTATTATTTGGAACAGGCGTCATAGGAATTCGTGCATCCAGAGGAACGCTCCCGTTGATCCTGGCACGACCCGTCACCACCGTATCAGTCGTTCTGTCTTCGTGGCTGGCCGTTAGTATCGCGGCGTTCCTGTCACAGCTTGCCCTTCTCTTAGTCGGGTACACGCAGGCGTTCACTATCAATCCATGTACGGTTTCTCCGCCCCAACTCGCAGCGGCAATTGTGTCGTCGCTGTTACTCTGTTTTTCAATGTCTGCGGTGGTTGTGTTCTTTTCCACAGTCGTCTCTGGTGTGAGAGACCTGGGCATTTTGGGAGGGGTCTTTCTTTTAGGGGCACTTTGTAAAGCTGCCGAGGCAATCCAAGTAAAAGACATTCAAAATGACTTGCTTCGAATGGTAACAGCATGGTTCGTGGGCTCTTGCTCCGCCTTTGGAGAGATGTTGTTCTTTTTCGTCATGCCAAGAATGGAGGTCCATTTCAACGTCGTTCCCAGGCTTGACTTGCCGGTTACCTTGATTTCGATTCTTGCAGTCACAACGGTTGCGCTGTCACTTGCGATTGCAAGACTGAATACAATGGAGCTTTCGTATGCAACAGAATAGCCCAATATCGACACGGACGCATCCGAAAGTTTTCTACGTCATCTCCGGAGTTTTGGCTCTGACAGCCTCGATCTGCAATCTTGTTTCCGATGAACTGACTCGCCGGGAGAAGCATCTCATCGAGTGGCGGGCCCCAACGGAAGGAAAGGAGGAAGCAATCAAGAAGAAGAAGCCAATACTCTATTTCTTCACTGCGGCATGGTGCGGTCCTTGCCATAAGCTGAAATCAGAGAGCTTCAACGATCCGAAAATTGCTGATGTCATCAATGAAGAATTCATTCCAGTAATGGTTATGGATCGCCAGAAGGAGGATGGAAAAAATACGAAGGAGATAAAAGAGCTTCAAGAGCAAGCTGGTATACAGGGATTTCCAGCAATGCTACCAGTGCGCTGGCAACTCGCCAATGCGAAGGGAACAGATTGGTACTCGTACAACCATCCAGCCAAGCTTCTTTTGCGGAAGAGCATTTCTTATACCTTTCCGGAAATGTCCGGCTACAGTTCTCCGGAGGATGTGTTGAAGTATCTTCGCGGCTTAAAGATGTGGCTAAAAATTCCACCCTCCAAAGGCCAGATGCAGTGGAAAGAATTTGCCAAATGGGATCCGAAAAACAAGACAAACGCTCGCCCACAGTTGCTCGTCATTCTTGACGAGTTCGGTAGTGAGTCCGATTCGTTGCGATTGCAATTGCTCAACAATGACAAATGGGGCGCTTACATAAATAAGGAGTTCGACTCGTATCTTGTTGAGTCAGTCAAAGACAATGACTTCAAAGAAACTCCTCTTGTAGCGAATTTGAAAAAGGAGTTCTCGATCAAGAACCTGCCGGCGCTCATAGTCACAAGCAATCTAACGCTCGAACCCCAGATTCTGACCGGGTTTCCTGGCGCTTCAGCTAGTGCCGAGTTTCTCGAACGAGCGACCAAGGGTAAAGCGAAATTGCCTGAAGAGAAAGAGGAAGAGGACTCCAGCTACTACGACGATTATTACGACTACTAGGTCCTTTTTTTATCGACTTGTGCGCCAATTGTGCTCGATGCTGACCAGACAATCTTCACGTTGATGCGTCGCACGAGTTGACCCACTTGGATGGTCAGTTGCTTCCTTTAAAAATCTGAGCAGCTTTCGACACCGCATGAATTTTGGCGAGCGTTCCAGTACTCATCGCTTGTTGCTCGAATGAGAATCGCAAGTAGCGAGACTGAGCAACCTGGCGCATTCCCTGCAAGCCATGGGCTATGTCCATAAGTGATGTTCTGAAGGCGTTTGCATCCATTGCAGAACTATCGCCCTCGAGAATTCTACCCAGGCCGCGAAGCTTCTCTGGTGCTGTGCCGAGCTGGTTTGCGTATGGAACCGTTCCTTTCATCATATCTACCATCGGTCCGGCACCATCTGCGATGGCTTCCTTTAGTATCGCACCACCTTCAGGTTGAGCGAGAATATCGACCGACTGTTCAATTTGCGTGAGCGTGAGATCAATCCCGCCTCTGGCAGCGAGCGGCTGTTCCTTCGCATATAATTTCATAGAGGCTAACAACTGCTTTGCGTTAAGTGTTTCACTCATCGAAAGGCGAATTCCATTTCTGTCTTTCATTATTTGTGAAAGGAATCGTTGATCCAATGCTGAATTTGTACTCGCATTGTATTCGGTGCTGATTGCCTTAATCTGTTCTTTAGTTGCTGTAATGCCAACGCCATGTTTGTCCGCCAACATACGCAGAATCTGATTGTCTTGCAGGGCGTGCGTGTACTCATGAGCGACTTTTTCAACCATCGCCGGCGTCAGGCTTTCATTCGCAAAGCCGGCGGAACCTACCTTCAGCCTCCCGGTGCCGGGACCATAAGCGGCGAGAAAACCAGGTTGATCGAGAACCACAACAGAAATCTTCGTCAATCCATTTTCATCGGCGAATTTGTTGACACTATTGGCGATATCACTTGCTTGACCTTGGAATCGGATTGTTTCGGATTGGGCTTGCGATGCCGCTGTAGTTCCGTCAGTGATCGCTCCCTCAGCAAGCGAACCGGAACTGTTCGTGGAACCAGAGTTGCCCTTCCAGTGTTTAGTTCCGTCATAAATATTGTCGACGAGTGAGGCGATTCGCTCCGGTTGTGCCAGTTGTGGGTGCGCTTGTCGTTCCAGGCTCAGGTAGATACCTCGGCGCTGGGCGGTGTTGAAATCGGCGATTCCGAGATTTGCGGTCTCGTGGTTCCCGCGCATCGGAAGTTCGGGAATTGGATGCCCTTGCGCTTTCTCTCCCGTTAACCTAAATCGAGGATTATTCTCCGACATCCAACCGACCCATCGGTTGGCGCCCATTCCCGTCTCAGGAGGCAGGTTGGCGAGCATGTGCGACAGGTCCGGGCGCTGCGCAAACGTGAGTTCATCTGACGCGCGCGCGAAAGCCCGTCCTGCAAGCGGCAACAACGAATTGAGAGCAGCTCCGCTCAGTCCTGCCTGAAGGAACTTCGCGCTCGTTCCATCTCCCTGATAATTATTACTGGAACCTTCGGAAATTATCTGATGCGAAGACCCGCCGACGAAGCCTGCCGCTAATCTAACCGCCGTTCCAATCACGGGGTTAGTTCTCGCTGCAATTGAGTTGCCTAGCTCGAATGTTCCGAAAGAAACTGCTCCAGCTGCTGCGTTAGTAAATCGCGATTGATTTCCAGTCGGCATTCTCATAGCATCATATGCGGTGGCACCCACAATTTGTGCGGTTGCTTCGCGAGACAACAAAGTTCCAGCCATACTTTCGGTGACAGCGAGCCTTCCGCCTGTCGCCAATGCTCGAGACGCCATCTTTCCGCTCAGCAAATACGGAAGGGTCATGCCCGCTGCGTTAGCTACTGCTTGCGTGCACCATGCCGCCGACCATGGTTCTGCCTTGGAGACGTTCTGAAACTCGAGTCTCGGCAGTTCCAACCCAGTAAGTCCCTTCGCTGTCGACGCCACGGCACGCTCAGGTTCTACCACGCCACTGTTGTAGAGCGGTTTGAGCATATTCTCGCCGAGCCAACTGATGGAATCGACCGTCAGTCGATTAATACCATCCATCGACGCATGGTTGGGAGAGAGGTCCATGAGAGGAGGTCTTTATTTATTTGCAGGGAGTTCCTAAAACCATATAAAGATCTGATCAGATCATCAATGGGGAAACCACGCTCTCTAAAACCGGGTATAAAAATTCAGGTCTGGTCTTGCAACAAGGAGAGAGTCTCATGCCAACATCCGTGGATAGCATTGAAGCCTTGCAGGATGAAGTTGTTAAGCTGGATAAGTATAAAACGACCGGTTACGTGGAAAGTCACGGTCTGCTCAAGGAATTTCAACTCACTTCCGACAAACGGGGGCAATTCATCCACATCTATGCCTTGAAGGGCGTTGGCATAATGGATTACAGCCCGGCAAGCGCTACGTGCTCAGGCTCGCTATTTAGTTCTCTGGGACTCTTCCAACGCACCATGCTGCCGTTCGATGGCGCGTAGCACGAAGGGATACTTCTCTTTGAGATCACCAGTCAGCCTTTCGGCGAGTTTTTTCGCACCGGTGTAGTTCAAGTGAATTCCATCCTTGAACATTTCATCGCCGAACTCAGGATCGCCAAGGTAGTCGATCAAAATGTAGTCGTCTTCGCCGCCGGTTCCCTCAGCCAACTTCTTGCGGAACTCGTCATAGAGCCCAGGAGGAGCCAGATCCCGTATTTCTTTACTGATTGGCATATCCACGAGCACGAGTATCACGCTTTTTTCGCGGCATAGTTTAATCAGTTGTTTTAAATACCAATCTTGAATAGCAACGCATCCATCGAGCATGTTGCGATTGCTTTCGACGCGTTGAAACAGCGTTGTCCACCAGCTTTTGTAGAACTTGTGCAGAAACTCCGGATTATGCCTGTGAACTTCCTCTCCGAATTTTTCCATCTTGCGAGGAACCCATTGCTCGTGCAAATAGCCAATGCGCTGCGGCTCGTACTGGTGATTCGGTCCAATGCGAGTGAACGATTTCGCCAGCGGCAGATACTCAAGTCCGTCTTTCACCCAGGCAGCTAGCATGTTTTGCAGGTCTAATCGGTTCCTATATAGAAAGGAACCGTGGCAGCGCAATAGCTCAACTCCGTTGCCTGGCCGCATTAACGGGCACAGGCTGTTCAAAACACGATCAGTCGGCGTCACCCAGGCGGCAACGCTATTGAAACACTCTCCCTGCCATTCATGGATATAGACATAGTCGATGTACTCGCGCAACCCGATTCCATAGAAAATAACTTTCGGATAGCATCTTTTATTTTCGGTGATTGCTTCTGCAATCAGATAGGCTTCGGGAACGGATTGCATTCCCGTGCACAGATTCACCACGTTGATCGCGGCTCCTGATGCCTTTCTCAGAAGAGCCTGAAAGTACGGAGGATAATTGCCGCTATAAAAGTGCGTTCCGTTTTTATCCTGGTTTAGAACTAGAAGCAGCGAGGAACCGCACATCACCACTTCGGGACATTCTTTCTTGACGAGCTCCAGGCGAGTGCCGAGGTTCCACACATCTACGCTGCGATAGCCGAGCGCTTCGATTGGATTGCCCATGCGAAGCCCGCATTCGGCGGCAAATAGAATTAGGAATGTGAGTACTGGAACGCACGTTAGCCCGCGAATAATTCGACGCAGACGACCGGGTTCCTTTTTTGGCTGTTCCCCGGTTTCTTTAGTCGTCGGTTGCGATTCAGCTTCTTCTGAACTCAAGCGGTTGACTGTCCTCTTCGAAACTCCACAATGCTGGTCAACTGACCTTAAATGTAGGAAAGTGCGGTGATTACGTAGTATTTCGCAATTACTACCACAAATTTACCACGAACGTGAGATAGCCTTCTAACATCGCCTCCTCAATCCGCAATCACGCACCCCAAGGCAAATGACTCGAAGGAGTCATCGGCGTAGCTCTGCATTGAATTCTGGCGAAAGTTGCCTGCGACTCGCAGGGTTGCTTGCGACCTTTAGGTTGTATTTAGAGGGAGATACAAAAATGTCCGGATTTGAATCTACAAATACTTGTGACGGTAACCTTGCTCATCAGAGTTCTATTCTGAATCAGGCAAAGACTGAGGGAAATTTTTCGCAAGAAGCATCTGCAAAAGAGTGCATTCAACAGAAGTTTCAATCTGAATATCAGAAAATGACCGATGAGGAAATGTCGAGCGACCCGACGCGTGCCGACAGACTGCGCGCCAAACTCGAGAGCGAAACGCTTTTAAATGGTGGCGCGTTGCCCAAATTAAATGTCACCGATAATGGTGTCAGCGTAGATGTTAGTTTTATTGATGATAAGAACGCTGAGCCGCCTAAGCAAGCCGACGCGAAAGTTCAAGCTGCGCAACTCAATCCATTGAGTGGACAGCCGGCTTTGCAGTTTGGTCCGGCTGATGCTCATATGCCGGCGCAGCTTGGTGATCCTAACGCGCAAGTCGCGCCTACTGACGCGACGAAGGTAGATGTGAAGCCGGCTGATACAACCGCTCAACCTGATAATAAGATTGCCACTGTTGATGGTGCTAATAAACCAGCTGACATAAACGGCAAACCGGCCGATGCATCCGCTAAACCAGTAGACACGGCCTCCAAACCTGCTGACGTCAAGCTGGCAGATAGCACCGCGAAGCCTGCTGATGCTGTAGCAGAAGCGCCGAAGCAAGTCGTGAAGCACGGCATCGCGCCGGCCCCGCGAGGCGAGCGCCGGGTTGCTGGAAATGACGAATGGACGGTTGACGCGAAATTAGTTCGAAACGACGATGG
>AGTN01001515.1_pt1 | contig 12642 bp, 9 predicted proteins | sample 314218 | NCBI WGS metagenome assembly AGTN01 (sample SAMN02954264, study PRJNA73603) | bioreactor metagenome | biome: terrestrial; feature: non-aerated bioreactor; material: poplar woody material; isolation source: poplar biomass | place: USA | collected 2006-12 | reverse complement strand
CCAGTGGGTGTTATATTTGTGAGTATTATATTTGTTGAAGATTATTTTAATCGATAGTTCATTGTTGAACGATTTCAAATAATTAATTTCATTTAAAAAAATAAGTATGGAAACAGAAGGAACGAATAACTCGCAAAGCGCACAAGTTGAGCCGCAGGTATTGGAGACAGTACACGAGAAAAGCGAAAAAAGCAGTATCGCAATCATTGCATATCTTACCCTCATCGGGCTGGTGGTAGCTTTTGTGATGAATAATGAGAAAAAAGAACCGTTTGCCCGCTATCACATCCGCCAATCATTAGGGTTGAACATTGCCGCGCTCGCGCTGAGTATGGTGAATGTAATTCCCATCCTGGGATGGATCGTGAGCATCATAGGGATGTTCGTCGTCCTCTATATGTGGGTCGTAGGACTGATGAATGCCATCAACGGCAAGGAAAAACCGCTTCCCATTCTAGGGAAACAATTTGAAGAGTGGTTTAAATCAGTATAAAAATGTGGCACACAACCACTGTCCTTATTTACCATTATGAGAACAATAAAATACTTACTGATTGCAGCGCTGCTATGCGGAATACCCCATAAGGGCGAGGCTCAAATTTTAAATAAACTAAAAAATAAAGTACTCGATAAAACCGAAAAGGCAATTGTAGATAAAGCAGCCGAGAAAGTAGCCGAAAAAACCGTAGAAGCGACGGATGAAATGTTCCAGCCCGATTTAGGAGATATCTTGCAAAAAGCAGGTAAGCCCGTAGACGTGGAGCGACTGCCTGAAGTGTACAGATTCGATTATCTCTACAGCCTCAAAATGACGGCCGGAGAAGGGAACATGCAAATGGACTATTATCTGAATAAAACGGAACCCTACCTGGGAATGAAGCCGGATGCAGGCACCGATATGGCAATGGTGATCGATGAAAGAAACAACGCACTCGTCACCATAGTAAACGGACAGGCATTTGCCATGGAATTGACCATTGATCCGCAAGAGGGAATGGATAACACTGCGTCGTATAGCGACTATACCATTACGGAACTTCCCAACCGGACCTTTTTAGGGTACGACTGTCTCGGCCGCCGGATGGAAAACGACGAATATACATTTATCGTTTATATTGCCCCCAATACGGAAGTCGGATTTGGAAACGTATTTAAAAGTAAACATACCAATATTCCGCCGGCCATGCGGTCACTCTCCAAAGAGTATGAAAAAGGATTGATGATGTATATGGAGATAGAGGACAAAAAGGGCAAAGGTTCAAAGGCAGACAACAGCATCATGGAATGTGTGGCTTTTGAAAAGTCGGACAGGGAGATCCGTACAAGATAAGTAAATGTTATTCAGTCCGGTTGGCATAGACGAGTAAAGCCTCGCCTGTCTTTAACACGGTTCCCAACTGTGGGTTCCACGCTTTTAGCTGATCCACGGAGCAGTTATATTGCCGCGAAATGGAATAGAGGGTCTCTCCCGTTTTTACGGTGTGGTTTTTAGGCGTGTTTTCTTCCGCTTCCATCACCACCGGTTCGGGTATGATGAGAGAGTCTTCTCTCAACACTATTTCTTTGTTTGGCCGGACAACAGTGTCATTTTCCTGCTTTTTCTGATTATCGGCTGATTGATTGTTCCCGAGTGGCGGATTTTTCAATGGATCGGTTTGTACAAGGATGATGGGTTCTTCTTTGTTTTGTGAAAGGGCCCCGGCCTGTTCTGCTACGAGTACTGCTCCCGTCTTCGCTTTCGTTTCGGCGTCCGTTTTCTGCGCTACTATAATCGGGACCTGTAGAGTAGCAGGTTCATCTTTTGCCGTTGCGGGAGTAAAAGCAGGGTGCCTTTTCAATCTTTTATCCTCCCCTTCTTTGACCTCTGTTTTTCGTTGAGCAACGTATGGATTGTTTCCTTCCAGCACTCTCCCGCCACGAAGATAGCGCGATGCATAGTACGGTTCGGTGGATGACGTAATAATAACCCCATGGCCGGTGGAGGCATGGATAAATCTGAATTCGCCGTTGGGACGCGTTTCCGTTACAATTCCCACATGGCCGACAAGACCGTTTTTTCTTCTGCCTTCAAAAAAGACCAGATCTCCTCTTTGCAAATCCTGTTTTCTGGCGATGGTGGGAACCTGGCTGTCTTGCCCGGCTGAACTGGAGCTCAACGAATAACCGAATTGTTTGAAGACGAACGATGTGTATCCCGAACAGTCGAAGGAGGCGGGGCCTTTTCCTGCATACCGGTAGGGTCTGCCCATGTATTTTCTGCCGTACTCGAGGATGTCGTCCTGCAATGTGGTGGAAGCGGTCTTTTTATTGGAGACAGTGGTCCTTCCCGCTCCGCAGGATGCCAACAGGATGGCTGTAAGGAGAATGGTCGCAATTTTTCTATACTCCATCGTGTAAAATTGAAATCCATCGCCGGTTTATAAGAGGGCTGTGAACAATCCTCATACGGATAGCCCTGAAAACCTCCGGGATTTTTTTGATCTTACAAAATTAGTAAAATCACTTCTATAATCGCTGCTTCGTTCTTTTTTTAACGAAATCTCTCTTTTTTTAGGAAAAGAGAAGAGACGTACTCGAATAATCGTTGCTATTCTATGTACATCCCTTCGGAATTTAATTAGAAATAAAAATATCGAGTATTATTTTCGGGATCAATATCCCGGATTTTGATACATCTTTTCGGGATCCAATTTTACTTCGTCGAAAGGTATGGGGTAGTACATATCTTTGGTTCCAAAATTCAGCAGGTTCGAGATTCCGTAATCATTCTGATCTTTTGCCCGCATGTACTGCACCAGTTCATCCGGTGTAAAGAAACGCAGCAGATCGTACCAGCGATGATTCTCAAACGCCAATTCAACACGTCTTTCGTGCAGTATCGCCAGCTTCAAGGTAGGATATTTCGCTTTATAGCCGGCATCGTTCTGCATCTCCTGATAGGTGGGCATATTGGCTCTCGTTCTTACCTGGTTCAGATAGTTCATGGCCTGAGTATTATTTCCCGAATACATTTCAACTTCGGCAAGCATCAAAATGATATCGGCATAACGCATGATAATCCAGTCGTTGCCACCGTACCCCAAGGTTCCCGCGGCATCGCTCGTATCACGGAATTTTGTGATAAACCAGTTGCGGGCTACAGGATCTTCCGCATATTTTACCGACCACTCTTTGCGCAGATCGCCTTCCTCATACTCTTTTACGAGATCGGGATTTACAAAATTACCGGAACCCGTTGATCTGTATTGAGAATTGATGGTCTCTCCTTTAGCCTGATTGCTTTGTGCTACCGTTGAGTGGTAATCTTTGTCTCCCTGGATATAGACAATCTGGAAAATGATCTCAGGATTGGTCGATTTCTGCTCCACATCGAACACATCGTCGTACCCAATCTCGCTCAACTGAACGAATTTTCTCATATTATAGGCGTCCAGAAGATACTTTCCGGCATTGCTCAGATAAGCCTGTTTATCGCCTGAATCGAGCGTTGTGTACATCGTCAGGTAAACCTGTCCCAGCAGCCCGTTTATCGCTGCCTTACTTGCCCTGCCTTTCCCTGAAACAGGTTGATGATCCGGCAAATTGCTGTTCAGCGCCTCTGTCAGGTCCGCCACAATCTGATCGTACACCGCCTCTTTCTTCTCGCGGAAGGTATGTGCGTTTATCTCATCGGTTGTAGCCAGATAAGATGTTACCAAAGGCACGTCTCCCCACTTTCTTACCATATGAAAATAAACCAGCGCACGTAAGAAGAGCGCTTCCGATTTATACCGCGCGCGTACAGCTTCGTCTTCAAATGGTACGGTCTCAATGCCATACAGGGTGAAGTTGGCCCTGCTGATGGCCTCAAAATGCGCCGACCAGTGACTTTTTAAGTACGTATTGCTTGGGAGTAGTGAGAAGTCGGTAAATTGAAAAGGTTCGCCCGCTGACGATTGGTTGTCTAACCGGCCCATATTGTCCGATCTCTCTTCCGTGCAGGAAGTACTTCTGTCGCCCAGCAGATAATTTGACTTGAGTGCCTGATAAGCTCCGTTTAACGCTCTGTTGACATCATTCTCATTTTGAAAATAGGAACTGACCGACGTTTTGTTCGGATTCTCCTGATCCAGGAAATCTTCGCATGAGAACGATATGGCAAGGATTCCCGTGAATAAGAGTAGTTTAAAAAATATTTTTTTTCATACGATTACTTTATTTTTTTCTTGATGGTGTATGGAACTTTTTCGTTAAGCAATATGCAGAAGATAAGTTTGCTTATATTATGCTGTTGCGAGAAAAAGTCTGAATTAATTTGAACTTTTTCGTTAAGCTAAATGAGCAGAAGGCGAGCTTGCTTGCATTATGCCATGGCGAGAACTTTTTCGATAAGCGACATACAGAAGACGAATTTATTCGGATTATGGTATCGCTCATTTCATATCTATTTCTATTGCATTTTGTTTTTTAGAAAGTGATTTGAACTCCCAGATTATATCCTCTTGCAAGAGGATATTTACCATAATCTACACCGGGCGTTAAGTTAGCCCCATTGTTGTAATCCACTTCAGGATTGTATCCCAGGTAATTGGTCAGTGTGAAGGCATTGTCAACAGCCAGGTAGAGGCGGATATTATTCACGTTGTTTTGGGTGATGGCCGCGATATTGGGAAGGGTGTACCCCAGTGTGAAGTTTGTCATACGGAGGAACGATCCGTCCTGCAGATAGAAAGTGGACAGACGCGTACTATTACTTTGCGTACCACCGCGAGAAGCTTTGTAGATTTTTCCGTTACCGGGATTTTGTTCATCCCTGTAGCGTTGCGTCACCACTTTGTATTGGTTTCCCGAGCCTTCCATATTGAAGATATAGTAATCCTGTCCGTCCAGAATTTCGTTGCCGACCGCTCCGTTAAACGATGCACTGAAATCGAGCGTTTTGTACCTTCCGTTCATGTTCAGGCCGAAGGTGAAGTCGGGATGTGGAGAGCCGATGATCTGTTTGTCGTCATCATCCACCACGCCGTCGCCGTTCAAATCTTCAAAATAGAGATCTCCCGGTTGCAACTTGATGCTTTGTGATAACGAACGGGCGGGGCCCTTTAATACGTACCCTTCCGGAAACGATTTGGAGGCTTCGTCATAATGCTTGTCATCTTCCGATATGTTTGCCATATCCGCTTCGCGTACCATGCCAAGCACTTTAAATCCGTAGAACATACCAATGGGTTGCCCTTCCATGGTGATGTGTGTCATGTACGAACGTTCCGCTCCGTTCGTAATGATGGTACTTGCACCACCCAAATCGAGCACTTTGTTACGGTTGACGGAGAGATTCGCGCTCACGGTAAAATCATAATCCCTATGGGTGAGAACGCGTCCGTCGATCTGCAGATCGAATCCTCTGTTTCTGATCTTGGAGTCATGCAGGTTGGTGAGCATGCTGGTCGCTCCCGAAAGCGCCGAAATCGATTGGTTGAAAAGCAGGTCGAATGTCAATGAATTGTAATAGTTAGCTGACAGGGCCAATCGTCCGTTGAACAGGCTTACATCGGCTCCCACATTGAATTGATTGGTCTTCTCCCAACCCAGATACTCGTCTTTGAAATCCTGGGGATACATGGCTGAAACAACCGAACCGTTACCGAAGACCGATCCAATCGGAGAACTCATCACCTGAATAAAGTTGTAGTTACCGATGTCGTTATTACCGCTCCGTCCCCAGCTGGCTCTGAATTTCAGGCTGGATGCGTCGCTGAACACATTCTGGTAGAACGGTTCATTTGATATATTCCATGCGGCCGACACTGAGGGGAAATATCCCCAACGGTTTTTAGGGCCGAAGAGCGAAGAAGCATCTCCACGGAAAGAACCTGTTAAGTAATACTTGTTTAAGTAGTTGTAGTTTAAACGAGTAAAGTAAGAGATCATTGTCCAGATGGATTTACCCGTTGTACTGACCAGCGAAAGGTCGCTAGGATCGGCGCCATGGCCGGTAATTTCGGTGATATGATCGTCCTGAAACCCTTTCGCGTTCACTTCCACGATGTCTGCTTTGTGATGTTGCAGGGAATATCCTGCTACACCGCTGAAATTATGAATGTCATTAAACGATTTGTTGTAGTTCACCGTAAACTCACCTAAATAGTCGGTCACGTTCGTGTTTTTTGCACGCGCGTATGCGGCAGCTATCGCCTGGGGAGAGTAGGGCGGATTTGAACCCGACGAAAGGCTTGTCGGCTGGTAGAACTCATATTTCTCCGTAGAGTTATAGGTTCCCAGATTCGCCTTGAAGATAAGATCGTCCATCACCTCATAGGTCCCGAAGATGTTATAAGTGTTCCGGATTCCGTTTCTGTTTATTTTTGTTTCTGTAGCAAGCGCTACGGGATTTTCAATCGATTGTAACGCGTACATGCTCGACATCGCCCCCATCTCATTTTTCGCAAATGATCCGTCTTCGTTGTATGGTTTGAATATCGGGGCGTATACCAATGCTCCCAAAATCGGCCCCTGGTCAAAACGGCCTTCACGGACTTCTCTGTTCCATGTGGAGGTAGAAGATATGTTTGCTCCCATTTTAAATCTGTCATTCACATTCACATCCACGTTACTGCGCAAATTCAGCCTTCTTTGTCCGGTAGTCACGATGATCCCTTCCTGATCCTGGTACCCCAGGCTCAACTGGTAACGGATCTTGTTCGATCCGCCCGAAACGGAAAGGTTGTGTCTGTGCATAGGCGCATTGCGGTATAACTCATCCTGCCAGTCGGTATCATATTGCGGCTGCAGCACCTTCTGATTTTGAAAGTCGTACATAAAATCGGGAATATTTACCCCGCTATTGCTTGATCCCAATCTTTCGGCTCTTTGTGCATTCGAGTCGCTAAACATGGAGTCATCCCACGTTTTACCACTGTTTATCATCAGGTTTTTATAGTTGTTGTTGCGTCCGTCCACATACAATTCGGTGAATTCCATGGCATTCAGCATATCAATTTTGTTCGCCAATTGATTCACGGTAAACTGGTAATCGTAGCTTACCTGCGCCTTCCCTTCTTTTCCACGTTTAGTAGTAATCAACACGACACCTCCTGCGGCACGTGATCCGTAGATTGCGGCGGAAGCAGCATCTTTCAGGACTTCGATAGATTCGATATCGTTCGGATTGATGAACATATCTTCATTTGCCGGATAGCCGTCAATTACGTAAAGAGGGTCAGAACTCGCGTTGATAGAGGTTGTCCCCCTCACGCGAATTTTGGTACCTACATAGGGTGCGCCGCTTACCTGCGAAATGTGCACTCCGGGGATTTTACCCACCATACTTTGTCCTACAGAAGGAGTGGTTAAATTCAGTTCGCCGGCTTTGATACTTGCCACGGCGCCGGTCAAATCGGTTTTACGCAACGATTGATAACCAACCACAACCAACTCATCCAATCCCTGAATATCTTCCTGAAGGATGACTCGAATATTGTTGCTTTGCCCTATAGCCACTTCCCGGGTAATGTACCCGATATAGGAGATTTCCAGAGTGTTGTTTCTGTTGTTGATTCTCAATGAGAAATTTCCATCCGGATCACTAACGGTTCCATTCATTGTTCCTTTTTCGAGCACGTTAGCCCCTATAATAGGAACATCATATGCGTCCAATATGGTACCCGTAATCACACCCGATTGTTGGGTATCTGCCTTCACCACACCGGTGAAAGAAAACATACAAAAGAAAAGGAACGATAGCCCGATCCGGAGCAAACTCCTTTTTCTTACATCATAAGAAATAATTCGTTGATTCATAAATAAAATATCAATAAAAATTAGCTGTTTTCTCACAATAGTATAAACTAAGTAAACGTACCGTCTCCTCATAGCTTAAAAAACGTTCAATTACATTAGACTATTTTTTTCAGACTATTTCGTTAAGCGAGCGCAGAGGCAAAACAAGTTTTGACTATGTCGAGCATAGAAATAGTCCAATAAAAAACTATATAAAATTAGGGATCCAGAGGTTCTATCGGATTAATTTGCAGCGCGTCCGGCAGCGGGAATAGTTCTACGAAATAAAGGCCGGTTCTGTTTCCCGTTTTATAAGGAACCAATCCAATCTCCCTACGGCATCTTTCGGCAAAGTCGCCACTGAACACAGTATTGATGTGTCCTTCCGACGAACTCACCAACATAGGTTTATCCATCGGAATACCGTTTCTGAAAATAATTCTCGCTGTGTTGCGGATGTTGGAAGTTGTATGTCTTGCATGAGGTTCAATAATGATTTGATCTTCCGGAATATCGAAATTCTTCATCAGGTACTGTTTCATGTGATACGCTTCCACATTCCGGGTTTTGTAAGGGTATACTTTACCTCCCGTTACCACAATGAAAGGGGCGACTCCCTCTTTGAATTTCTCCGCGGCCGTTCTCATTCTGATTTTCGCTCCCGGATTCAGAGGAAAATCATAAGTGTCCGGCCCGAATCCCAGGACAACCATCACGGAGTATGGATATTTGCCCCAATCGATACTTTTAATCTTTTCATAGGCAGCTCTGTTCTCACCGTCACCAAGAGGCTCATAGACCACCGCCTCGTCACGGTCGTTCAGGTCCAGCAACAGCTCGCCTGCATAATAAGGGATATGGTAAAACAGGGGATTGTTTTCCGCTTCATACACGAGCAGCGATTTGGCCCAACTCATTAAATTGGTGTGCTTTCTGCTTCCCACCGGATAACTTAAGGAGTCGATACCGGGATAATAGGGTTTCACGCCATTGCCATACACGTCAATAAGCCTGTTCATCGCCCTGGCGTCTTGTTCCCATACCTTTTTAATAATCTCCGCCGGTCCGGAATCGTCAATCAACAGATAATAGCTCCCCGAGGCGACAACATGATCTTCATAGATGCTTTTCAAAACGGGTTCGCTTTGATACAACTTCGACAGCTGATTACCGATGATGTCAATTTCTCTATCCGTGAATTTGAGTGAATGACTGATTGAATCATATGAATTCCCTGAATGAACCAGTCGGTTGTATGTATCATCCGCTATTTTTTTTAAGATTTTATCTTTCGAAAATAGTTCTCTCAATTCTGCAGATTGATTGATCACGGATGAGAAATAGTAATTTTTCGTTTCAATTCTTTCCGGGTTGATCAGTCGGTAACCGACCTTAGGCGACCTTTCCTGTGAAAAACCTTGGAGTGCGAATAAAATCAGTAAGAGGCTGATTGCGAATAGTCTTTTTTGCATTTTTTGATAACCTTTATTTAGAACATTTTTTTCAGTGCAAAATAAGACCAAATTTGTTACGGCGTGATTACAAAAAAAAGAAGATTTTGTTACTGATAGCTCTCTGGATATGGCTTTGATAAGCAATTTGAGAAGTATTGTGTTGTCGTTTCTATAGTTAATAAAAAAGCCGTATATTTACGCTTCCAACAACATCAAGGTTAAAATAGCAAAATATGGAGCAATTAAAAAACATTATTTTCGATTTCGGTGGCGTGCTTATCGACTGGAATCCCGTGTATCTCTATCGGGAAATTTTTGAAACAGAGGAAGAGATGAACTACTTCCTGGAACATATTTGTCGATACGATTGGAACCTGCATCAGGATGCCGGACGTCCGCTGGCGGAAGCTACCCGCCTGAAGCAGGAGGAGTATCCCGAGTACGCCGACGCCATTGCCATGTATTACGGTCGATGGGAAGAGATGTTGGGAGGAACCATCGAAGAGAACACCAGGCTGATAAAACCGCTGAAAGAGAAATATAATGTGTACGGACTCACCAACTGGTCGGCGGAAACGATTCCACTCGCCATGAAACGCTACGATTTCTTTGCCGATTTGGATGGCATCGTGGTTTCGGGCGCAGAAAAAACGGTAAAGCCCGACCCGGAACTGTACCGGATCCTGCTGAACCGTTATGGGATACAGGCCGGGGAGTCGCTTTTTATCGATGATAACTACAACAATATAGAGACAGCGCAACAGATGGGTTTCCATACGATCCATATTACCGATGGGGTCAATCTGGAAAAAACGCTGAAAGAAAGAGGCATTCTCTAAAATATGATTTTCGTCAACTCGACGGAATGCAGGACGACTCCCGAAGTCCCGGCGTTTCCCATCGAGAACACCATCCTTGCCTGCGCATCGGATTGGGTCGCCGTAAACATCAACTCATACTGTGTGTCTTTTTTATTGATCGTGAATGTTTGCCCCGCATAGCTTGTCCACGGGTCGGATGCTCTGGAGAAATTAAAACCGATGTCTTTTACATCGCTGTCCGGGGAAAAGGCATTAAAACGCATCAGGTACGTTTTCCCCTGCTCCACGTTCAATCCGTCTTTGATGAGCTGAACGTGCCATCCTTCCGTTCCCGGTTTAACGATGGCAACCGTTGCCTTGTTGCCCGAAAAGGTTACGGTGGATGAAGCCGAAGTATCGTTGTTATACAGGGTCCATCCGTCGTTGTTGCTGTCGGTAAAGCTTGACGAATAGATGATTGTATAGGATGGGTAAAACGGTTCCGGAATGGGGTTTTTAAGCAGGGCATCTGCCAGTTCGGTACGATACGCGCCTGTTTTCGGATCGAAAATCCCGAAACTTGCATTCCATTCCCAGTATGCCCAACTAAAGTCCTGTTGTTCGAACCAACGCGCCAAATATTGGGTCCATCGGATGCGCGAATCCATATCCGCTCGTGAAAACGCTCCGAATTCCCCGATATGGACAGGAATATTATTCTCTTTGGATATCTGCTTTGCTAACCTGAAATCTTCCCGTACCGCTTTACGCTCGTATTCCGTATCGCGCCAGGGAGTTCCCAGCCACGCCCCGGAGCCTTCCACCCACTCTGCCGCCTGATGTGTAAATTGGAAGGGATTGTAATAATGGATGGTAAGGATAAGGTTCGGATCTTCGGAGATATCGAGCGATTGTAATGCGCCGACTCCGCCCCATTCGGCCACACCTAATAGTACACAGCGTTTGGGATTGCTCTTTCGGATGACCTGCAAGGCCTCATTCGAATAGCTGTTCCATAGATCGGCAGTCAGGTTATCGTGCGGTTCATTCAAAATTTCGAAAAGGAGGCTGTCCGGATACTCTTTGAAATAGTCAGAAATCTGTTCCCATTGTGATAAGAAACGTTTTTTCTGCCCTGCCGGATCGGCATAGAGTCCGTCATGATGGTGCATATTAATAATAATATGCAGCTTGTTTTTCAATGCTTCATCCACTACCGATTGGATGGTTTTCATAAATTCGGGATAAATGGTATAGGGGGTGGAGGACATGCTCCGGTCTTCCCTTTCCCATCGAATGGGAACTCGTACATGACTGAAGCCGAGATCGGCTATGCGTTTCAAATCCTGCGGATCGAAGGGCGACTGCCACGAAGGCATTGCTTCAAAGGTATTGCCGATATTCATTCCCCGGCCGAGGCGTTTGTTTATTTCGGCAGCGGTTGCCCACGACGGTTCTTTGTCCGGATCCGGTTTTCCCGATCTGTTTGGATCGGCATTGCTACAGTTCAACAGTACAAAAAACAGCACCGGAAGGAGGTATGTGTAAATCTTTTTCATATGATTAAAATATTTATTTTCAAAGGTATCATATGGAACTCGCTTTAACCATGTTCCTTTGTAAGAACTTTTCTTCTGCTCGTTTCATTTCTAAAAAATAGAATTTTGAAATTTTTATCGGTTGTATTTATAGTTGTATTTATATTGGTGGTTCAAAGATACTTATTTTTCTATTTCAATAATCATCGGATGATTTGTCAGCAATAACAGCAAACTGTTTGTTTTATTCAATATTTCAATTGGTAATACTCCTACAGTGGGATTGTATATTTTTACGGCCTTATGTTTTTTACCGAATTTCACGGTAACACTGTCCGTTCCCCCGGCAAACCGTTCCCCCCACAATACAAGATAAAAATGCCCATCGCTTTTTTGTAACAGTAAATCGTGTGTGGTATCAGGTTGATCCGGGATAGTATAATCCAATACGCCTAATTTTGAAACGGATTTATCATCCGCTAAAATCGTTGTAAAATTATGCAAATAATGAGCAGCTTGCTTAGGTTGATTATCCAGCGTATAAAAAGCGAATGCTTCATGGTCCGGTTCATTTGCCCGCCCTTTTAGTAAGTAAATTGCCGTATGTTTCCAGCCTCGTTTATATTGAGATAAATATAAATTTAAATATAAACGAGCTTGAATTTCGTCCGTTACTCCTTCTTTTTCATTAATGGCATATCCTGTTTCTGTAGTAACACGAGGCAAAATTTTTAATTTATCTTCCGAATAACCGGGGAATTTTTTTGCCCAAGTCAAACCATAATTGGCATATAATCCGTCAACAGGGCAATCTTTCATTGGCGAAGCACTTAGCCACGTTTGATTATCGTGTAACCCAGCCCAACTCGGATGTACTATGTAATTGTGACAATTAGCATAATCGGCATATTGCGTTCCGGCAGGCATCAATGTATTTGCATTTTCGGGGATAGTTAGAAATTGTAATCCTGCATTATTCGTTTGTGCTCCACTTTCACTGATTGCCCAAACAGGATAATCTTTTAATATTGAATCACCTTTCACTTCCTTGTAAAGATCCCTATGCAAATTAGCGATAGGTAACCATGAATT
>AGTN01004495.1_pt1 | contig 12685 bp, 10 predicted proteins | sample 314218 | NCBI WGS metagenome assembly AGTN01 (sample SAMN02954264, study PRJNA73603) | bioreactor metagenome | biome: terrestrial; feature: non-aerated bioreactor; material: poplar woody material; isolation source: poplar biomass | place: USA | collected 2006-12 | reverse complement strand
CTCGAACAGGCGGATCACGCCGTATTCGCCGTCATAGCCCGCCTGCCGGATCACCGCGCCGGCCCTGAGGCGCGCCACCGCCTCGCCGAGCAGGGGATCGGCGCGGGCAATGTCCTCGACCGGCACCTCGCCGAGGAGGGAAAGCTCCGGGCCGAGCTCGGCGATGACGCGGTCGTAGGCGCGGGCCACCCCTTGCGAGGCGACGCCGCTGCCCAGGAGCTCGGCCAGGATTTCCGGCAACGGCACCAGACTGTCGACCGCGCCGGCGGTCGGCGGCGGCAGGGCCGCGTCGCGGTCGGCCAGCATCTCCACCCGATGCGCCACCCCCACGGTGACGGGACGGCCGCAGACCGGGCAGCGCCCGCCCAGCGCCAGGGTCTCCCTGGGATCGAGCCGCACCTCGCAGGCGCGGTGGCCGTCCAGGTGGTATTTGCCCTCCTCGGGGAAGAATTCCAGCGTGCCGCCATAGCCGTCGCCGCTCTCCAGCGCCCGGCGGATGGCGAAGTAGTCGGGCGGGCAGGAGAAGCGGGTGGCCTCGCGGCCGAGCTTGGCCGGAGAGTGGGCGTCGGAGTTGGAGACCAGCCGGTAGCGGTCGAGGGAGGACACCCGCCAGTTCATCGCCGGGTCGGAGGACAGACCGGTTTCGACCGCGAAGATGTGGTGGGCGAGGTCGCCGTAGCACTCCGCGATGGAGTCGAAACCGGATTGCGACCCCAGCGCCGCGAACCACGGCGTCCAGATATGGGCCGGCACGAGATAGCAATCCGGCCCCGCCTCCAGCGTCACGTCCAGCAGATCGCGCGAATCGAGGCCGAGGATCGGCCGCCCGTCGGAGGCGATGTTGCCGATCCGGGCCAGCCGCGCCGCCAGCCGCTCGGCGGCGTCGACGGCGGGGGCGTAGATCAGGTGGTGGACTTTCCGGGTCCTGTCGCCCTTCTTGTAGATGGTGGAGATTTCGGTCGACAGCATGAAACGCACCGGCTGCCGGCACGCGGGCGGCAGGGTCTTCGCCACCTCGGCCTCGATCGCCGGCTTCAGCCGGAACAGCCCGCCGTCCTCGGGCACCAGCTTGTCGCGGATCTCGGCCAGCCAGGCCGGATGCACGCAATCGCCGGTGGCGACCACGGCGATGCCCTTGCGCGCCGCCCACCAGGCGAGATGCTCCAGGTCGAGGTCCCGGCTGGTGGCGCGGGAATATTTGGAATGCACATGCAGGTCGGCGAGAAAGGTCATCGCAGGCGCTCTCACGGTATGCCGGGCAGGCCCCGGGCACGGGCGGGCATCGCGCGCCGCGGTGCCGGCACGGCGTTCAGGCGCCTCACCTTATGCCGGGGAGAGCGGCGAATCCAGAGAGCCCTGGAAGCACCTCGCACTGATTGTCGCAGACATGGCCCGCCGGATCGCCCGCCGCCAAGTCGCCGCCGACGCTCGCCATCGGCAAGGAGGCCCTCATCGACAAGCGGGCGCCAATCCGGTGCCTCAGAGGCAAATGGGCTTACGGCCACGCGACGATCCGCGTTGCTGCGGCATGGATCGGGGAACCGTCAAAGACCGCAATCGGGCCACGCAATAGTCCTGCCCATCCCGAAGCTCCCGCTGCACGAAGCGTTCGGAAATGCCGAAATGCGCCGCGATGTCGCGGCGCGGCAGACCATCGAGACGAGCCGCGATCAAAATCGCCCGCCGACGCGCCGGCAGCTCGGCCAGGATCATCTTGAGGGCGTCAAGGTCGGATCGGGCCTCGGCGGTTTGCGCCGCGTCCGGCCTGTCGTCGGCGACATTCAACACATCGCCGATCTCGGCCGAAGCCTGCCGCCGGCCCTCGGCGCGCCGATGATCCCGCGCGATATTGAGCGCGATCCGGTATAGATACGTGTCGAGGCTGCGCACCGCCGCCTCGGGCCCGCCCCGCTCCAGGCGCAGCCACGTCTCCTGCAAGGCGTCCCCGGCCAGTTCGGAGGAACCGAGCTGATGCGCCAAGCGTCGCTTGAGGTCCTCGTATCGCAGCAGCAACCGATGCTGAAGCAATGCCCACACCGATTCGGTCATGGCCGCCTCTTCAACCTCTTCTTCCCCTGCGCGCGCCGAAAGGTCATCTGGCCGCCAATACCGAGACGCCCGATGCGATCAGGGCTATTCCCAGCCATTCCCGCATGGAGGGGCGTTCCCCCAGGAACAGGACCGCGAAGACCGCCACCAGCAGCACGCTCAGCTTGTCGACGGGCGCAACCTGGGAGGCGTCTCCCAATTTCAAGGCGCGGAAATAGCAAACCCATGACGCGCCGGTGGCCAGGGCGGAAAGGACGATGAACACCCATGCCCGCGGCTCGATCAGCCCCGGATCGCTCCATTTCCCCGCGGCCGTCACGAACAGCGCCAGCACGACCAGGATGATGCCGGTGCGCAACAGGGTGGCCATGTCGGAATCGATGCCGGCCGACAATCCCGCCTTGGCGAAGACCGCCGTCAGGGCGGCGAACACCGCCGACAGCACGGCCCAGACCAGCCAGGGGGACGAGGAGAGCATGGCGCCTACCCGTAATAAATGCCGACGGCGTGCCTGCGCACGTTTTCCACATGAGCGGGAATCTCGAACACCTCTTCCGGCACGTCCGGCACCATGATGGCGCCGGGCGGGCCGTCGTGGACCAGCCGCCCATCCTTCATCGCCAGGATGCGGTCGGAATAGGCCGAGGCGAAATTGATGTCGTGGATGACCAGGACCACCGTGCGCTTCAATTCGTCGGCGGGCCACAGGATGCCCATGAGCAGCAGGCCCAGGCCGGCCGAGGGCACGGTTCCGGCCGTGGCCGGCTCGACGAACCTGTTCTGGGTCAGAAGCTGCATGACCAGGCCGCTGACGCTCATGGCGACGCCGCACAGGATCAGGGTCGCGCCGACAGCGCCTGATCCACCGTGCGGGTCAGGCGTGTCAAGGTCTGGATGCCGCCGGCCATGTACATTTCGGCGGAGTCCAGATAGACGATGTGACCCAAACGCTTGGCCTTGGTCTTGGCGACCAGCTCGTTGTCCAGCACCTGCTCGGCCGAAGCGGCCCCTTGCGTGCCGATGGCGGCGTCGCGGCTGATGACGAACAGCCAGTCGGGATCGGCCTGCAGCAGCAGTTCGAACGACATGGCGTTGCGCTGGCCCTTGTCGGGCAATTCCAGCGGCGGCTCGAAACCCAGCCCGTCATAGATGAAGCCGAAACGCGAACCCGGTCCGTAAGCCGAAAGCCTGCCGCCGCTGATCAGCACCACCAGCCCGGTGCCGGCGCCCTGCGCCTTGGCCCGCACGGCCGCGGCCTGCCGGTCGAGTTCGTCGAGGATGGCCTTCGCCTCGGCTTCCTTGCCGAAGATCTCCCCCAATTGCAGGGTCCGTTGGCGGAAGCTTTCCATGAAGCGGGAATTGTCCACTTCCAGGTCGATGGTCGGCGCGATCCTGTTGAGTTCGTCATAGGCCTTCTTGGCGCGGCCGCCGCCCACGATCAGGTCCGGCGCGGCCGCGCCGAGGGCCTGGAAATCGGGCTCGAACAGACCGCCGGCGTTGAGATGGCCCTGCCCCTGGTATTTCGCCAGCAGCGGCGGGAACGTGACGTTGTTGCGGGGAACGCCGGCGACCGGAATGCCCAGGGCGTCCATGGTGTCGAGCGCCGCCGTGTCGAACACGACGACCTTGCGGGGGCTCAGCGGAACCGCGCTCGTTCCCGAGGCATGGGTCACGGTTCTCGTCTCCTGCGCCGCGGGCCTGTCCCCCTCGCCACAGCCGGCAAGGCCCAGAACCGCAACCGCGGCAACCATCAATGGCATTTTCAATCCACGCACCACGAACTCCTTGATCATCGCCGTCTTGAATAGATAGTAAGTATCATTATCACTTAATGCGCCGCCAAGGACTAACCGGAGCGTCGGTTCCACCCAAGGGGAAACCTCCAAGGCAGACAAGTCATGAAGAAATCAATCTCTGTTCAATATCAACGGTAGAACAAATTCATGAGGTGCAGATCAATGCATCAGGAATGGTACCTTCACGATCGTTATCGCACGGCAGCAGGGCAGGCAACGCCCCTCTTTCAGAACGATTCCAAATTATCCGCGGGGCAACGTTCGGCCGTCAGCGGTAGAGGAGGTTGAACGATGAGAAAAGTGTCCCCCCCTTCGTCCCCGCCGGCTTCGGGCGTCGACAGCCGCCCGCAACCCGACGACAAGCTGGCAAAGGGGCGGCTGGTCATCGCCCTGGATGCCCTGCTCTCCAGGCGGAACGTCACCCTGGCCGCCAAGGATCTGGGAGTGCAGGCCTCGGCCATGAGCCGCATCCTGGCGTATTTGCGCGAAGAGCTGGGCGATCCGCTGTTCATCCGGTCGGGACGGGGCCTGGTCCCCACCCCGTTCGCCGAAGCCCTTCGCCCCAGGGTGCGCGCGGTGGCCGCGCAATTGGAGACCCTGTTCGAGCGTGCGGCGGCCGGAAGACCGGCGGAGGCGCCCTTCGATCCGCGCTGGAACGTGTCCAGTCCCGTCGAGCCCCCGCCCCTGCTCTTCCGCCCCGCCCACCTGCTGGACGGGGAACCGTCGCCACAGGATCTGTCGAACAAACTGGACAGGATCGGCATGGACGCTCCGGCCCAAAGGAGGCTGGCCCGCCATATCGGCGTCCTGGGGGTCGCCGGCGGCGGAAACGGCAGGCCGCTGACCATGGAAGAGGCGGAAGATGCCATGGCGATCATTCTTGCCGGCGAGGCGGACCCGGTACAGATCGGCGCGCTGTTCGGCATGTTGCGGATCCGCGGTTCAACCGCCCCGGAACTGGCCGGATGCGTGCGGGCCGCCCGTGCCCACGTGGCCGCCCGCCTCGGCCGGAAAATCCGCGCCGACCTGGACTGGCCCTGCTACACCTCGCCCAACTGTCACAATCCGCCATGGTTCTTCCATGCCGCCCGCCTGCTGTCCCATGCCGGGATCAAGGTCGTGATGCACGGCAGCACCGGCAGCGGCGACACCGCGGAACGGTACAGGGTGATCGCATCGGCCCTGGACATCCCCGTTTGCGCCACGGCCACGGAAATCTCGGCCGCCCTGGCCCAGGACAACATCGCTTATGTCCCCCTCGCCACCCTGGCCCCCCAGATCTACCGCCTGATCGGCCTGCATCGGCTGACGGAGACCCGCTCCATCGCTCTCGAGGCCGTCCATCTGCTCAAGCCTGTGGAAACGAAGACCAGCCTGCTGGGCGTGGCGAAACCGTCCTACAAGGAACTCCACCGGGATACCGCCAGGATGCTGGGCTGGAAGCATCTCGCGGTCCTGGGGGGAACCCGCGACGTCGCCCAGTTCACCCCTTTCCGCCTGACCACCGTCCACCGCCTCGTGAACGGCGAGACCGAAGACCTGATCGTGCCGGCGCTCATGCGGGAACCTCCGGCCACGCCGCGGCCACGGGGAACCAGCATGGAGTATTGGCTAGGGGTCTGGACCGGTGCGATCCGCGACACCCGGGCGGAACAGGTCGTCGTCGGTACGGCGGCCTTCGCCATGCTCTGCATTCCCGACACCGGAATAAGAACCTTCGAGGATGCCCTGGAACAGGCCGGGGAATTGTGGAAATCCAGGCTCGCCGCCAAGACGGGAACACGCCTGGAAACGCCCGGGCCGACACGGAAGACACGTGATCGGCAGTGGCCGCCGGAATACATGCCGTCATGATGCGAATGCGATTGATTCTTATTCCTGAAAGCGTGACACTTTTGCAACACCGCCTTGAGGCAGCGGCGACCGAAATGCCCGGACGACGCCGTCCGACAAGGCGGCAGGACATCTTCCGCCGTCACCTGGAGGCTTTTTCGATAGCGGAAACAAGATGTTCCACGATTTCATCAAATGCAGGACCCTCCATTGCCGCAACGATCCCCTGTTCCCGTGGATTCCGCCCGTCCCCTTTCCATGGCACGCGTCGATCCATGCGCATGGATCAATTTAGAATAATTCTGAATTACAGCAATTGAAGCGAGCAACCATGCCATTGGTAATACCCCCTCCATATTGTCGCTGTTTTGATGACTGAGCGGGAGAAACCGATGCCACAGCCAAATATTCCAACCTCTCTTCGACCGATCCTGTCCGGCACGGCAGCCACGGCAGGTCTGGCCATGATCTTTTCGTCGCTTCCTACGACGGCAAACGCGCAAAGCGCGGTTTCCGGCGGCAATGAAACGCCCGGCGCCTCTGCGCCCGACGCCATCGCCCTTGATCCGGTCAGCGTGAGCGCCGACCGCATCAGCGCCCAGGATTCCGGCAACGTCAACGCGGTGCGGACCGGCATCTCCCGGCTGCCGGAAACGGTGAAGGAAACACCCCGCGTCATCAACGTGGTGCCGGAAGAGATCATCAAGCAGCAGCGGGCCACATCGCTGGAGCAGGTGCTGCGGAACGTGCCCGGCATCACCATCTCGACCGGCGAGGGCCAGGGCGGCCAGAACGGCGACCAGTTCCGCATCCGCGGCCTGACCGCACGCGGCGACATCTACACCGACGGCCTGAAGGATTTCGGCGTCTACACCCACGACGTCTTCAACACCGAAAGCGTCCAGGTCCTGAAGGGACCGTCGGGCGACGGCTTCGGCGTCGGCAATTCCGGCGGCCTCATCAACCAGTCCACCAAGCAGGCCAAGCTGGAGAGCGTGAACCGGATCGAGCAGTCCTTCGGCTCCGGCCCCACCTACCGCACCACCGCCGACGTCAACCACAAGCTGGACGACACCGTCGCCCTGCGGGTGAACGCCCTGTACTACAACCAGGAGGTGGCCGACCGCGACGAAGCCGAGGCCGAGCGCTGGGGCCTGGCCGCCGACCTGGGCATGGGCATCGGCACCCGCACCACCTGGCACCTCAACTATTCCTATCTCAAGGGAGAGAAGACTCCCGACATGGGCGTGCCCATGATGACCGGACGCGACGGGATCATCACGCCGGCCACGGAATACGGCCTCGACCGCTCCACGTCCTACATCCGCGACCTGGACCGCGACGACACCGAGAACCATGTCCTGACCTCGACTCTGTCGCACGAGGTCAGCGACCACCTCACCCTCTACAACGACACCCGCTGGAGCCTGTACGATCGCGATTGGGCGGCCACCAACCCCGCCGCATTGAGCGCCGCCAACAGCGCCGCCTTCCTGAACGGCGGCAATCCGAACCTCACCTACGGGGCCGGCGGCGGCATGGCCTACAAGCAGGACGGCTGGGGCGTGCAGAACATCGCCGGGGTCAAGGCCGAGGGGACCCTGCTCGGCCTGAAGCACAAGGCCAACGGCGGCCTCGACCTGAACTATCAGGAAGACACCCGCCAGATGGGCACCTGGGTCGGCCGTACCGCGAACCAGACCGTCGTCAATCCCATCCACTCCTACGCCTCCGGCGCCTATCTCACCTATCCCGACAGCGGCATCCGCAGCGCCAGCGTCCAGAACACCGGCGTCTTCGTCAGCGACCGCGTCTGGCTGCACGACCAGGTGTCCGTCCAGGGCGGGGTCCGCTGGGACTATTTCCGCACCTCGTTCCGGTCACAGACCTCGTCGGTCGCCAACGGCCAGGACATCGAGCGCACCTGGAGCCCGTCGGCCAGCCTGATCTATGAACCGACCAAGGATTCGTCGCTCTATACCACCTATTCCCGCTCCAACAAGCCGGTGGGCACCGACATCGCGTCTGCCGTCACGGTGGGCAGCAACGAGACGCCCAATGGCAACCGCGACTTCGATCCCGAAGAGACCGACCTTTACGAGGTGGGCGGCAAGGCCGACTTCCTGAACGGCCGCCTGGGCGTCAACGGCGCGGCCTTCCTGATCGAGAAACAGAACACCTACACCTACGACGCCGAAACCGGCGCCCTTGCCGACGGCTTCATCGAGGCCGGCCTGGGCCTCCGCATCAAAGGCTTCGAAAGCGGCATCAGCGGCAAGATCACCCCGGCCTGGAGCGTCTACGGCAGCTATGCCTTCCTGACCGGCGAGATCACGGATTCGAAGGGAAGCCCCGCCAATGTCGGCAACGACGCGCCGAACGTGCCGAAACACAACGCCAGCCTGTGGACGACCTATGCGCTGTCCGAGGACATCGGCGACGTCCTGCCGGGCAAGCTGATGGTGGGCGGCGGCGTCCAGTACGCCTCGGAATACTGGGCGGACGCCGGCAACACCGCCCGCGCACCCGACACCTTCTCGCTGGACGCCCTGCTGTCCTACGAGTACGAGAGCGTGTCCCTGGCGTTGAACGGCTACAACCTGACCGACCACCGCAATTACGCGTCGGTGTTCAACAACAGTCGTGCCGTTCCCACCTCCGGCCGGACCTTCATGCTGACCGCCGGACTCCAGTTCTGACCGGACGGGCGGCCGCCTCCCCCGAAGCGGCCGCCCGTGCCTTTGCAGGAAGAGGTTTCACGTGCTTCTCCAGATTCCCGATCTTCTCACCGCCGACGAGGTCGCCCATTGCCGGTCGGTGTTGGAGAGTTCCCCCTGGGTGGACGGCCGCGTCACCGCCGGCGATCAGGCGGCCAAGGCCAAGCTCAACCTGCAGATCCCCGAGGAAAGCGACACCGCGCGCGAACTGGGCGAGTTGATCCTGCGGGCGCTGGCCCGCAACCCCGCCTTCAACTCCGCCGCCTTGCCGCTCCGGGTGCTGCCGCCCATGTTCAACCGCTACGACAAGAACATGACCTACGGCTACCATGTGGACAATTCCATCCGCACCATCCCTGGCTCGGGCGGCATGCGCATGCGGGCCGACGTCTCCACCACCATCTTCCTCAGCGATCCCGACGAATATGACGGCGGCGACCTGATCGTCGAGGACACCTACGGCATGAAGGCGGTGAAGCTGCCGGCCGGCCACGCGGTGGTCTATCCCTCCAGCAGCCTGCATCAGGTCAGCCCGGTCACGCGGGGCAGCCGCTGGGCCTCGTTCTTCTTCACCCAGTCTCTGGTCAAGGACGACGGCCTGCGGGCCATGCTCTACGACCTGGACGTGGCCATCATGGACCTGCGCCGGAACCTGGGGGACGGCAACCATTCCGTTCTGGCGCTGGTGAACCACTACCACAACCTCTTGCGGCGCTGGGCGGAAGTGTGATGGCGCCGCCGGGGACACAACCGTGCCCGGCCGGCCGCGCAAGCGACGGGCCGACGGCCACCGACGCGCTGCTGCTGCTGGGACAGCTTTGCCTCGATCGCGGCGGGCCCGAGCGGCAGCAGGCCGTGGAATGGTTCCGCAGCGCCGCGCGCGGCGGCGATGCCCGCGCCATCAACATGCTGGGACGCTGCCACGAACGCGGCTGGGGTGTCGCGGCCGACCCGCGAAAAGCCGCGGCTTACTTCCGCAAGGCCGCCGACCTGGGGGACGCCTGGGCCATGTTCAATCTGGCCGACCTTCATTACCGGGGCGAGGGCGTGCCCCGCGACGACGAAGCCGCCTATCTGCTTTATGCGGCGGCCGCCAGGAAAGGACATGCCAAGGCCCTCAACATGCTGGGGCTGCTCCATGAGTACGGGCGCGGGGTTCCGGCCAGCGAAGAGCATGCGCGGGCCTATTTCCTGGCGGCGGCGGAAGGGGGCGATTGCTGGGGGCAGTTCAATTACGCCCGCATGCTGATCCTGTCCGGCGCCACGAAAGACGCCCTGCCATGGCTGCACCGCGCCCTGGAGGGCGGCTTTCCCGACTTCTTCCGCGCCATGGCCGACGCCCTGGCCGGCCATCCCGATCCGAAACTGCAGGCGCTGGCGCGGCAGGCGTCGGCCTTGGCGCGGCAGGGAGCCACACCATGATCGTCCCCCCCGATTCCGTATCGCTGTACGATTACGAACGCCATTTCCATCATCAGGTGGACCCGGCGATCCAGGCCTATATCGCGGGCGTCGGCGCCGACGGCATCACCTGCCGGGAAAACCGCGCGGCGTTCGACCGCCTTCGCCTGATGCCGCGCGCCCTGGCGGACATGTCCCGGGCCGGCACCCGCTCGGAGCTCTTCGGCGAGGAGATGGCCTATCCGCTCATCGTGGCCCCCATGGCCTATCACAGGCTGGTCCATCCCGAAGGCGAGCTGGCGACGGTGGCCGGCGCCTCCCTGACCCGGACGTGGATGACCGTCAGCGCACAGGCCAGCGTCACGCTGGAGGAAATCGCCGACAAGGCGGATGGCCCCCTGTGGTTCCAGCTTTACGTCCAGCCCCGGCCCGAGGACACGCTGAGCCTGGTGCACCGGGCGGAGGCGGCGGGCTACAAAGCCCTGGTGCTCACCGTCGACGCCCCGGTGAACGGCATCCGCAACATGGAACAGCGCGCAGGCTTCCGCCTGCCCGACGGCGTGTCGCCGGTCAACCTGGCCGGCATGCCGCCCGACACCTTCGTCCCGGCACGGCCGGGCAGCCCGGTCTTCCAGGGCATGCTCCGCACCGCTCCCACCTGGGACAGCGTCCGATGGCTGTGCGCGCGGACGCGCCTGCCGGTCCTGCTCAAGGGCATCATGAACCCCGACGACGTCGCCCCCGCCATCGCGGCGGGAGCCGGCGGAATCATCGTCTCCAACCATGGCGGGCGCACGCTCGATACCCTGCCCGCGTCCCTGGACGTCCTGCCGCTGGTGGTGGAAAAGGCCGCCGGGCGCCTGCCGGTGCTGGTGGATGGCGGCCTCCGGCGCGGGACGGACATCCTCAAGGCGATTGCCCTGGGCGCGGCGGCGGTGCTGGTGGGCCGGCCGGTCCTGCATGCCCTGGCGGTCGGCGGCACGGCGGGCGTGACCCACATGCTGACGATCCTGCAAACCGAACTGGAGGTCGCCATGACCCTGACCGGACGCCCCCGCCTCGCCGACATCGACCGCTCGGTGATCGCGTCCCGCCCGGGAAGCTGAAAGACGCCCCTTGAAATTCGACACAGTTTCGATATATCATAATTAGCGTTATATCGAAACTGTATCGGAACATATCATGCTACATTCCAAGTCACGACACCACCATGGCCACGACCGCAAGCACCCGGGCGGCGGGGGAGAACACGGACGGCGCCATGCCCGCGGCGATTTCTGGCCCGGGGGCGAACATGGGCACGGCCCCAGGGGTGAACGCGGCCCGGGCCGCGGCGGCCGTCTCGGCCGGCTGTTCGCCCATGGCGACCTGCATTTCGTCATCCTGCATCTGATCGCGGAAAAGCCGCGCCACGGCTACGAGATCATCAAGGCCGTCGAGGAAATGGCCGGCGGCACCTACAGCCCCAGCCCGGGAACCATCTATCCCGCACTGACCATGCTGGAGGAGCAGGGCTACGCCACGGCCGCGGCAGGCGAGGGCAACAGGAAGCGCTACACCGTCACCGACGAGGGCAAAAGCTACCTGGAAGCCAACCGTGCGGCGGTGACCGCGCTGCTGACCCGAGTGGAGCAGGCCGGGGCCGCCCGTGGAGACGGGCCTTCGCCCCGGATCGTCCGGGCCGTGGAAAACCTGAAGCTGACGCTCCGCTTGCGCCTGGCCCACGGCCCGCTCTCCGACGAGCAGATCCAGACCGTGGCCGAAGCCCTGGACCGGGCCGCCGGCGCAATCGAACGGAGCTGATCGCGGCGTTCGAACGGCCCTCGCGAACAAGCCGGGAATCGAAAGTTGGAAGCTCCCCTCTCGTTCCCAACGAAAAACCCTGTCAGGCCAACGGCTTGACAGGGTTTTTTTGATGGTGGGCGCTGTAGGGTTCGAACCTACGACCCGCTGATTAAGAGTCAGCTGCTCTACCAACTGAGCTAAGCGCCCCCAGGGCCGGCATCGCAGTGTCCGCCGGGGAGGACGGCGTTATATGTCGAAGCGGGCAGGCTGGCAAGCGGAAAATTCCATCCGGGAACAACCTTCTCCCCGGGCCGGCGGGGCCTCTTGGCGATTGCGCGCAGGCCCGGAGAAACAGCGAGCGATCTGCCGGGCCGGCGCCGCCGCCGGGCCCGGGCTACTGCCCGCCCAGACCCTTCAGCAGGTTCTTCAGGATGTTCTTGCCGGTGTTCTTTTCCCGCGGCTGGCCCTCGGTCTGCTGCTCGTCGTCCTTGCCCTTCAGCGCCCGGCCCAGCCCCTGCGACACCAGGTAATGCTGCAGGGCGTTGACGTCGATGATCTTGCGCGGATTGTCCAGCGGCCCCTCCAGCCGCACCCCCAGCGGCGCCTGGGCGGCGCCGGCGAGGTGGAACGCGATGGCGGTGCTGGTGCTCCAGCGCGGCAGGTCCACCATGCTCCGGGCGGAGCCGCCGCCGCCCTGGGCGTCGAGCTTGAGGTCGTGGCTGGTCACGATGCCGTTTTCGCCGCGCGCGGTGCCGGACAATTGCGAGAACGGCGTCCTGCCCCCCGCCAGTCCGGCCTGGACCACGCCCAGCAGGCTGCCCCAGTTCTCGATGTTGCCCAGGCGCTGGTTGACGGCGGGCAGGTCGAAGCCTTCCAACACCCCGTCCCTGACGGTGAAGGAGCCCTCGCCGTTCAGGCGGGCGGCCATGTCCTGGGTCGAGCGCCCCGAGGCGGTGAAGCGGGTCTCGGCCGCCAGCTTGCCCTGAACCACGGTGAAGCCCCCGCCCAGGGCGACGGGAGCGGCGGCGAGATCGGCGCCCTCCACCTTCAGCGCCGCCGACAGGGCGGGTTCCGGCGCCGCCTCCAGCCTGGCCGAGGCGGACA
>AGTN01501605.1_pt1 | contig 12690 bp, 15 predicted proteins | sample 314218 | NCBI WGS metagenome assembly AGTN01 (sample SAMN02954264, study PRJNA73603) | bioreactor metagenome | biome: terrestrial; feature: non-aerated bioreactor; material: poplar woody material; isolation source: poplar biomass | place: USA | collected 2006-12 | reverse complement strand
CGCGCGATCACTCTCCGTCGGCGGTCACGGTTTCGTCCAGGAGATCGACCGGCCGGACATGCAGAGCTTGCGACGCCTGCCAGATCGTCAGCAGCGTGGCGTTCTGTAACCCGCGCTCGATACCGCTGACATAGGCGCGGTCCACGCCCATGCGCTCGGCCACGGCTTCCTGACTCAGCCCGGCGGCAAGCCGGTACTTCCTGACGTTGGCTCCGAATGTCCTGCGAATGTCCATCCGCAGGATAGGAGACAATCGTGCATTATATCGCTACGTGTTATAATACACGGCCCGGAGACCGGATCGGCCTGCGGGAACGGGAAGACGAATGGAAGTATCGGACAGGACGATGCACCGGCACGGGCGCAGCGATGCCATAAGCGCATCTTCACAACGCGCGGCGACTGGTGTTCTGTCGGCCTATGCTGGACGCGGCGTTAAGATTATCGGCAGGTGAACGGGCTGGCGCGATGACCATTCCACCCTTCGACGATTGCCCGCCCGACGCGCTGCACCTGACGACCTACGACGAGCGCCATCTGACCAGCTATCTCCGGCTTCTCGACGCGGCCGAGGAAGGCGCCGACTGGCGCGAGGCCGTGCAGATCATCTTCGGCGTCGATCCCAAGAAGGAACCCGCGCGCGCACGGCGAATCTATGACAGCCACCTGGCCCGCGCGCGCTGGATGACCGAGAGCGGCTACACTTATCTGCTGCGGCCGCCGCTGCACTGACCCGGAACGGTACGTAGCCTCCGCAAAATTGCGTCCTGAGATCAGCTTGCCGTGCATCGCTCGCGGCAATGTTCGGAGCTATGCCGCCACTTTCCCGGCCGATAGGGAATCAGCAAAACCCTCGGAAGGCTGGGAGGACGCATGGCCTCGACATCCGACTGGCGGTCCGCGCGCACCGCCGATGCCCTGAAACACCTGGATCGCGCCGGCTTCGCGGCGGAGTTCCTGCGCCGCAATCCGCTTTATCGCAAAGACTATCTGCGCATGACGCGCAGCATCGCGGCGGGCAAGACGAGCCCGGCCGATGCCCGCATGGATCTCGCCCAGCGCTGGGGGTTGAGCTTTCCTTTTCGACCCGCGCCTGAGCCCCGCCGAGCGGCCGCCGGTCCTGTGGCGCCCGGAGCTGGTCCCGACCGTGGTGGTTCTCGCCGCCGCTCCCGATAGCTTCGCGGGCGTGTGGTCGGTCGATCTCGACGGCGTCGCCACCGTCGCCGCCGAGTGTATCGCCGCCGATGGCCGCCATGTCGTGCTCGCCGATCCCGCCGGCGAGCATCATGTCTGGCAATTCGGCGACACGCCGGACCACAGACTCGCCGTCGTCATTCCCCTCGATCCCGACTTCCTTCTGCACCTCGACGCGGCGCGGCGATTCTTCCGCCGGCTGCGCGGCGGTCCTGCCGGTCCGCCGCCGAAGCGCTGGCGCTTGACCGCGCTCCAACGCACCAGGCTCGTGCTGATGCTGCGCGCGCTCGACGGCCATCTGGAGGGCGCCAGCTATCGCGCCATCGCCGTCGCGCTGTTCGATTCCGATCTCGCCACCATGCCGGCGCGCGACTGGAAATGCTCCTCCTGGCGCGCGCAGACCATGCGGCTCGTCCGCGACGGCGTCGCCACCATGAACGGCGGTTATCGCCGCCTCCTGCACGGCGATTGAGCGCGCACGGCGCGCGGCTTCCCCCTTTATCGTCAACCGATAGGTCGCGCGGTCGCCAACAGGCGCGGCGTCGCACCCGCGCGCGATGGCGGGAGGGTGGACGCCGAGCGATGCACCCACTCCGTACTCCACCCGCGCTTTCGCCCTTCGCCAACGTGGCTTGCGACGCGCCGCCGTGTCCGGCGGCGCCCGCAACCGCCACGGAGGCACATCATGCGCGATTCCAACCTACCGCCACGTTATCTCCGCACACCCGAGGCCGCGCGCTTTCTCGGCCTGTCCGGCCGCACCTTGGAGAAGCATCGGACTTACGGGACCGGCCCGACCTACCGCAAGCTCGGCGGCCGCATCGTCTATAGCCTCGATGATCTCCAGGCATGGGCCGATCTCGGCACGCGCCATTCCACCGCCGATTTCGGGCACGGCGTCGTCCATCCCCCCAAGCCGCGGCCGGCGCCGTCGCATGGCGGCGGCGAGCGCCATTGACCGCGTGTCGCCCAGCGGACGCGCGCCATGACCAAAGCCGCCGGCACGCTCACCGAGGTCGAGTTGATCTGGATCGAGAAGCAGATCGAGCACTGGATTCGCTTCGGCCGCGATGCCGGCGAAACCATCCTCGACCGCCGCCGCCGGGTGCTCAGGTTCGCACCCGGCAGCATCTTCGCGTTCGTCCGCTGGGCGGCGAACGACTACGGCACCATCGTTTCCCGGCTCGACGTGCTGCGCGCGGTCGGGCCGGGCGAAGCCTTCTCCACCGTTCGCCATGTGCGGCCCGGCGGCGAGCTGCTGTTGCACATCGCCGGTTGGCCCAAGGTCGAGCGGGTGCTTCAGGCGATCGACGCCATCGAAGCGCTCGGACTCGATGCGGCCGACATCGCGCCGGACTATTGGCGCCATCTCGGCAACCGCCTGGCGGCCGGCGAACCCATCCGCCTCTATACGCCGGGGCAGCACCGCGCCTGGCTCAAGCGGCGGCGGGCCGCGCCATGACGATGCGCCCGGTCCCGCTCGCCGTCATGCTGGCATCCGTCGCCCTCATCGTGGTGCCGGCCGTCCTCGCGCCGCCGATCCGCCTGCTGTGGAACGCCAGCGCCAGCGTGCCGGTCGGCCTCTACGCGGTGCAGGCCCTCGACACGCCGATTGTCGGTGAGCTGGTGGTGATCGCGCCGCCCGAACCGCTCGCGGGTTTCCTCGCGGCGCGCGGTGCGCTGCCGCGCGACGTGCCGCTCATCAAGCCGGTCGCCGCGCTGCCGGGACAAACCGTCTGCCGTCACGGCCGCCAGATCAGCATTGACGGCTTGCCGCGCGCCGAGGCGCGGGACCGCGACCGCCTGGGCCGCCCGCTGCCTGTCTGGCAGGGCTGCCGCACCATCGCCGATGACGAACTCTTCCTGATGAACGCCGCGCGGCCGGACAGCCTCGACGGCCGCTATTTCGGGCCGGTGCCGATTACGGCGCTGCGCGGCCGGGTCACGCCGCTCTGGATTCCCAAGGAGCCGTGACCATGCCGATAGGTTGCAAGCAACCCCTCATTCCTTTGTTCGGTCGCAAACCGCGCCATTCCTCCGTCCCGGCCAGCTTCCCGTTCGCCGCCGCGCGGAGCGTCGGTCAAGGGCGGCCGTCAGGCCGGCGCGGCCGCGCCTTGCCCTGGACGGACGCGAGCACGGTGGCACTGTCGATTCGTGCCGGGACGGTGGTGCGCATGGTGGCGCCCGTCGTGTTGATGGCGATGGTCTGCACCGTGCCAACGGTTGCCGTCGCGCAGTCTTCGGCGCGCAGTCTTCGGCGCGCGTGTCGGATGCCGTGCGAGCGAGGGCGATGATGGTCCCGGCGTGCGTCTGCGCGCGCGGGTGCCCAACGTCCTGCGGCGGCCTACCAAGATCGGACGTTGGGACGCCCTGATGCTGTCTGTCGAATGGCGCGGGCGCGAGGTTGAGGTTTTCATTCCCCAGGACGTGCTCGATGATCTGGGCCGCTTCCGCAACACGCGGCCCGATGCCGAGTATGTCGCGCTGTTCGACAAGCATCGCGCCGCCATCCTGGCGGCGGCCGCCGCCGCGATCGACGCCGGCCGCGTCGCGCCCGACCGGCGCGTGCATTTGAAGCACGACGATTTCGCGGAGTTCCGGCGATGAGCGCTCCGCGCGGCAGCGCCGCCGATCACCTGTCTTTGCACTTCGCAGGCTCCGCCGATCCCGCGACCGTGTCGCGCGGGACGCACTTCCAGCGCCGTGAGGCGCCGTCCTTGGCTCTTGTGATTTTTCCCCGCATGGCGACGATTCACGCATGGGCCGCGCATCACGACAGCACCGTGCGAAAAGCAAGAACGTCGTTGATCTCTACGACTATGCCCCCGCGCGCCGGCGGCCGACCCCTCCGAAATGGAATCCGGTTGTCACCGACGATTGGCCGGAGCGCGTTCCGATCACGGAGGCGGAGATCGAAATCATTGAAGTGCATTTCGCCGACCTGCTGGACGAGTTGTTCGGCCCGCGCGGCTGAACGGCAAGGAGGGTAGGATGAAGGCGAACGGCGAAGATCTCGCCCCGGTTCAACCACGCGCTGCGCTCTACTTGCGTGTTTCATCCCCGCGGTCAGCCGAAAGCGATCTTTCGATTCCTGACCAGCGCCACCAGACCAAAGGCTATTGCCAATCACATGGCTGGGAGGTTGCAGCCGAATTCGTCGAGCCCGGCATTACGGGCACCGACGATCGCCGGCCCTCTTTTCAGGCGATGATCGACGCGGCACTGATGAAGCCGCGATCGTTCGAGATCATTGTGGTCCACAGCTTCTCGCGTTTCTACCGAGACCAGTTCCAGTTTGAGTTTTACGTTCGCAAGCTGGCGAAAAACGGCGTTCGTCTCATCTCCATCACGCAGGAATTGGGCGACGACCCGATGAGCGTGATGATGCGCAAAATCATGGCGCTCTTCGACGAGTATCAATCCAAGGAGAACGCCAAGCACACGCTGCGCGCCATGCGCGAGAACGCCCGGCAGGGTTATTGGAACGGCTCGCGGCCGCCCTTCGGCTACCGCGTGATCGCCGCCGAGCAGCGGGGCGCTCGCACCAAAAAGAAGCTCGATATTGATCTCCTGCTAGTTGACCATGTGCGCTTGATGTTCCGCCTTGCCCGCGTGGGCGAAGGCGACAGCGGCCCGATGGGCATCCGCCAGATCGCGGGCTATCTAAACCAGCGCGGTATTCGCACGGCCACCGGGGGACGTTGGGGCTTAGGTCAAGTCTATGAGGTGTTGACGCGCGAAACCTATATCGGCGTGCATCGCTTCAACGTCTATAGCTGGCGCACGAAGGAACGAAAGCCCGACGACGAGATCGTTGAGGTTGCCGTGCCACCGATCATCGACAGGGAAGAGTTCGACGAAGTCCGAGAGCTGTTGAGGGGCCGCGCGCCGCAGCTCAAGGCGCCGCGCTTCGTGAGCGGCCCCACGCTGCTTGGCGGTATCTGCTTCTGTTCCGATTGCGGTGGGGCCATGACCCTGCGGACCGGCGGCAAGGCAGAGCACTATCGCTACTACACCTGCTGCACACGCGCGCGGCAGGGAACGACCGGCTGTAGAGGCCGCACGGTGCCGATGTCCCAGCTCGATAATATGGTCATCGACCATCTGGAGCATCGTTTGCTCGATCCCGAGCGAATCGACGACATCCTGGCGACGGTCGTGGAGCGGCGGCGGCAACATGGCGACCGCCATCAGGAACGCATCATGGCGCTGAAGCGTCAAGCGGCCGATGCCGACGCCAAGCTGACCCGGCTTTACGCCGCCATCGAGGACGGCGTGGCTGACGGCACCGACCCCAACCTGAAAGGGCGTCTGGCCGAGCTGAAAGCCATTCGGGATGCCGCCCGCGCGGACGCCGAGCGAGCGGGGGGCAAGGGCGGGGAAGCCTCCCTGGAGATCACGCCTGACGTTCTCAGAAGGTTCGCGGGGGATGCCCGTCGTAGGATACGGACCGACGCTGGCGGCTACCGCCGCCACCACCTCCAGGCTTTGGCCCAGCGGATCGAGGTCGGAGAGTCGGAGGTTCGGATCACCGGATCGAAGACACGGCTCCTCCGGACGCTCATTGCGTCCGGAGGAGTGTTAGAAACGGCGGACCAAGTTCGCAGTTTCGTTCCAAATTGGCTCGGGAGGAGGGATTCGAACCCCCGACCAGTCGGTTAACAGCCGACTGCTCTACCGCTGAGCTACTCCCGATCAGGGCGCGTCGGCGGACGCGCGCCCGGAAACTTTCATCTCTCACGCCCCCATCGGCATGTGGAGGCCGGGGCCGGAATTGAACCGACGTACGCGGATTTGCAGTCCGCTGCATCACCACTCTGCCACCCGGCCCAGCTTTTCGGCCGGGGCCGCCGTGAGGTCCGTGCTTATACGCGCCTCGCGCGGGCTGGTCAAGCGGGTGTTGCACGATTTTTTCACGGGTTTCGAGGCTTCGGCGGCGGCCATTGAGTTTGCCGTGCCGCACCTTTATAAAGCGCTTGTGGGTCCTGCCCGAACGGGGAGGGCCATTGCCAGGGAGCATTGCATGGACTACGCCGCCGCCCGTCACAACATGGTGGAAAACCAGATCCGTACCAACAACGTGCTCGACCCGGTGGTGACGCGGGCGCTGGCCGAGATTCCGCGCGAGATCTTCCTGCCCAAGCCCATGCGCGGCTTCGCCTATGTGGACGACGACCTGGACGTGGGCGGCGGCCGCTTCATCATCGAGCCGCTGGTGCTGGCCCGCCTGGTCAGCGGCGCCGGGATCAGGCCCGCCGACGTGGTGCTCAACATCGGCGACGCCACCGGCTACGCCACCGCGGTGCTGTCCAGGCTGGCCCAGACCGTGGTCGCGCTGGAGTGCGACGGCGAATGGGCGGGGCGGGGCGCCCAGGCGCTGAACGACCTCGGCGTCGACAACGCTGCCGTGGTGCAGGGGCCGCTGGAACAGGGCTACGGTGCCCAGGCGCCTTACGACGTCATCGTCTTTTCCGGCGCGGTGACCGAGATCCCGCCGGCCATCTGCCGCCAACTGGCCGATGGCGGCCGTCTGGTCGCAGTGGTGGACCCGGTGCCGGGGGTGGGCAAGGGCACGCTGGTGGTGCGGGTGGGCGACACCTTCGGCCACCGGACGCTGTTCGACGCTGCGACGCCGCTGCTGCCGGGCTTCGTTCCCAAGCCCAAGTTCGTCTTCTGATCGCTTTCCGCCAGAGGTCATAACGACTTTCGGGTAACCCTTAAGACTTCGTAAATAACGCCATGGTCAGGGTCGGGCGCCTCGCGTCCGGCCCTTTGTGTTGTTGAGTGGTGCAACGCCTATGTCTCAGCCTCGTCCGGAGGTCTCACCCCCAATCACGCCATAAAAGGGATTCGGCGGCGGGCTGTTAAGGAATATTTCTTGATCTTTCTTTTCGAAAAGTTATTGTACCAAACGAATCTTTCGCCGCAGAGGATTGGGGGCGATCCAACATTGCAGGAAGGTGCGGAATGAGAAAAGCGTGCTTGTTGGCCAGTGTGGCCGTGATGGGGATGGGGTTGTTTGCCCCGGAGCCTGCCCGCGCTGAGACGCTTCAGGACGTTTTGGTGTCCGCCTACAACACCAATCCCACATTGCAGGCACGCCGGGCGCGGCTGCGGGCCGCCGACGAGGGCGTACCCCAGGCCCTGTCCAACTGGCGTCCCACGGTCACCCTGTCGGGCAATACCGGGCGGGGCAAATACGAGAACAACCAGTCGACCGCCACGCCGCGCGAGACCTACCGCAGTCCGAGCAGCGGCACGCTGACCATATCGCAGCCGCTTTACCGCGGCGGGCGCACGGTGGCACAGACCCAACAGGCCGAAGCCAGTGTGCTGGCCGAGCGGGCCTTGCTGCAGGCCACCGAGCAGAGCGTGCTGCTGAGCGGCGCGACCGCCTATCTCAACGTCGTGCGCGACGAGGCGGTACTCAAGCTCAACATCAACAACGAGCAGGTCCTGCGCCGCCAACTGGACGCCGCGCAGGAACGCTTCCGTGTCGGCGAGATCACCCGCACCGACGTCAGCCAGGCCGAGGCCCGGCTGTCGCGCGCCACCGCCGACCGCGTGGCGGCCGAGGGCGCGTTGCAGAACAGCCGGGCCAATTTCATCAACATCATCGGCCGCGCACCCGAATCGCCGCAGGCGCCCGCCTCCGCCATCGCGGTTCCGGCCTCGTTCGACGACGTCAAGACGACCGCGCTGGCCAAGAACCCCAACGTCATCGCTGCGGACTGGACGGCCCAGGCTGCCAAGGAGGGCATCGATCTGGTGCAGGGCGAATTGCTGCCGACGGTAGCCCTGGTGGGGCAGTATTCCCGCAGTCTGGACGCCAGTTCGCGCATCAATACCGGAAACTCCTATAACCGGTCGGAAAGCGAGGTGCTGCAGGGCACCGTGGAACTGAGCGTGCCGCTCTATGAAGGCGGCGGCACTTATTCCCGCCTGCGCGCCCAGAAGCACACGGCCGGCCAGCGCCGCATCGAGGCCGACCAGGCCCGCCGTGATTCGCTGGAGACCGCCACCCGCTCGTGGGAGGATCTGCAGGCCGCCCGCGCCCGTATCCGTTCCTACGAAAGCCAGATCAATGCCTCGGAACTCGCCCTGGCGGGCGTCGAGGAGGAAGCCAAGGTCGGTTCGCGCACCGTGCTCGACGTGCTGGATGCCGAACAGGAGCTGTTCGACGCCCGCGTCAACATGGTCCGTGCCCAGCACGACGAGATGCTGGCGGCTTTCCAGGTCCGCTCGGCCGTCGGCCAGCTGACCGCCGAGGAACTGGCGTTGCCGGTGGAGATCTACGACGCCACCGGGCATTACGAGGACGTGCGCGGCCAGTGGATCGGCGGCGGCATCGATCCGGCGCCCGGATACGAGCAGTAGGCTTTGCCCATGAAGAGGGGGGGCGGTTGCGGCCGGCCCCGTTTTTCCCGGGTGAACGAGTGGGATTTTAATGATTTGTAGGGGGGTCGTGCGGCATGATGACCGCTGATCCGACACCAGGGGACCATCGGACAGTCCAGCCATGAGTGACGACAAGGCCCAGCAGGAACCTTCCATGGAGGACATCCTCGCCTCCATCCGGCGCATTCTGTCGGAGGATGAGGCCGAGGAGAAGAGCGCGGCGCCTGCGCCTGCGCCGGTCCCCGAACCGGAGCCGGAACCGGAGCCTTCCACCCAGGACGACATCGACGCCCTGTTCGCCAACGCCACGCCCGACCCGCTGCCGGAACCGGAGCCGCTGCCGCAGGACGACATCGACGCGCTGTTCGCCCAGGCGGCGCCCGCGCCCGAACCCGAGCCGGAACCCGAGGAGGACATCCTCGAACTGACCGACGACATGGTGCTGGACCAGCCGGAACCCGAACCCGAGCCGGTGTTCGACCTGGGCCGGTTCAAGCCCGACATCGAGGATTTCGAGCCCGAGCCGGTTCCCGCGCCGCCGCCGCCGCGTCCCGAGCCCGAGGACACTGGGCTGCTGTCCGAACCGGTGGCCCAGCGGTCCACCTCGCTGCTGTCGGACCTTGCCCGCGAGATCGTGCGCCAGCGCGCCATCGGCCTGGGCAACGGCGGCATCACGCTGGAGGACATGGTGCGCGAATTGCTGCGCCCGATCCTCAAGGAATGGCTTGACGAAAACCTGCCCTACATGATCGAGCGGATCGTCAAGAAAGAGATCGAGAAGATGGTAAACCGCGCCGAGAACCTATAGTCTCTGCCGGTTCCGGGTTACGAGGCGGCTCGGGGCCTACCCCGGGCCGCCTTTCGTTTTCATCAGCAAACAAAAGCAACGGGAAAAGCCAGGTCATGCTGGACAAGACGTATCTGCCGTCCGAGGTCGAGCCGAAGCATTACGAGCGTTGGGAGAAGTCGGGGGCCTTCGCCGCCCATACCGGTTCGTCCAAGCTTCCCTACACCATCATGATGCCGCCGCCGAACGTGACCGGCAGCCTGCACATGGGGCACGCGCTGACCTTCACCCTGCAGGACGTATTGATCCGCTATCATCGCATGACCGGCCGCGACGCCCTGTGGCAGCCCGGCACCGACCATGCAGGCATCGCCACCCAGATGGTGGTGGAGCGCCAACTGGAGGCGCAGAAGATCACCCGCCACGACCTCGGCCGCGAGAGGTTCGTCGAACGGGTGTGGGAGTGGAAGGCGGAATCGGGCGGTACCATCACCCGCCAGTTGCGCCGCCTCGGCGCCTCGCCCGACTGGGCGAAGGAACGCTTCACCATGGACGAGGGCCTGAGCCACGCCGTCCGCACCGTCTTCGTCGCCCTGTACAAGCAGGGGCTGATCTACCGCGACAAGCGGCTGGTCAACTGGGACCCCAAGCTGCACACCGCCATTTCCGACCTGGAGGTGGAGCAGCGCGAGGTGAAAGGCCATATGTGGCACTTCAAGTACCCGGTGGAAGGGCTTGACGACACGTACATCACCGTGGCGACCACCCGGCCCGAGACCATGCTGGGCGACAGCGCGGTGGCGGTCCATCCCGAGGACGAGCGTTATACCCATCTGGTGGGCAAGCGGGTGCGCCTGCCCATCGTCGGCCGGCTGATCCCCATCGTCGCCGACGACTATTCCGACCCGACCAAAGGCACCGGCGCGGTGAAGATCACCCCCGCCCACGACTTCAACGATTTCGAGGTCGGCAAGCGCCACAACTTGCCCCAGATCAACGTGCTGGACCGCGACGCCCGCATCACCGGCGACGTGCCGGAGGAATATGTGGGGCTGGACCGCTACGAGGCGCGAAAGAGGATCGTCGCCGCCATCGAGGACCTTGGCCTGCTGGACAAGGTCGAGCCCAATCCCCACACCGTGCCCTATGGCGACCGTTCCGGTGTGGTCATCGAGCCGTGGCTGACCGACCAGTGGTACGTGGACGCGCCGACCCTGGCCAAGCCGGCCCTGGAGGCGGTGGAGACCGGCAGGACCAGGTTCCATCCCAAGCATTGGGAAAACACCTATTACGAATGGATGCGCAACATCCAGCCGTGGTGCGTGTCGCGCCAGATCTGGTGGGGCCATCAGGTGCCGGCGTGGTACGGCCCCGACGGCCATGTCTTCGTCGAGATGGACGAGGCCGCCGCCCAGGCCGCGGCGGGCGCCCATTACGGCAGGGCCGTCACGCTGACCCGCGATCCCGACGTGCTCGACACCTGGTTCTCGTCGGCGCTGTGGCCGTTCTCGACGCTGGGCTGGCCGGAAAAGACGCCGGAACTGGCGCGCTATTATCCCACCGACGTGCTGGTCACCGGCTTCGACATCATCTTCTTCTGGGTCGCCCGCATGATGATGATGGGCGTCCATTTCATGGGCGAGGTGCCGTTCAGGGACATCTACATCCATGCGCTGGTCCGCGACGAGAAGGGCCAGAAGATGTCCAAGTCCAAGGGCAACGTCATCGATCCCCTGGTGCTGATGGACAAGTACGGCACCGACGCCGTGCGCTTCACCCTGGCGGCGCTGGCCGCCCAGGGGCGTGACATCAAGCTGGCGGAAAGCCGGGTCGAGGGCTATCGCAACTTCGCCACCAAGCTGTGGAACGCCGCGCGTTTCTGCCAGATGAACGAGTGCGCGCCCGTCGCCGGGTTCGACCCCAAGGCGGTCAAGGAGACCGTCAACCGCTGGATCGCCGGCAAGGTGGCCGAGGTGGCCGGCAAGGTCGCGGCCGCGCTGGACGCCTACCGTTTCGACGCGGCGGCCGGGGCCGCCTATCAGTTCGTCTGGGGCACCTTCTGCGACTGGTACCTGGAATTCGCCAAGCCCATCTTCATGGACGCCCCCGATGACGAGAAGGGCTCGGCGGCCAAGGCGGAAACCCGCGCCACCGCGGCCTGGGTGCTGGATACCGTCCTGCACGTGCTGCACCCCTTCATGCCGTTCATCACCGAGGAATTGTGGGCGCAGATGGGCGGGCGTTCCGACGAGCTGATGCTGCGTCCCTGGCCCAGGCTGGACGGCCTGCACGACGTGGCGGCCGAGGAGGAGACGGATTGGGTGGTGCGCCTGATCTCGTCCATCCGCTCGGTGCGCTCGGAAATGAACGTGCCGCCCAGCGCCGAGGCGCCGCTGGCCCTGGGCGGACTGACCGCAGCCAAGGCCGGCTGGCTCGATACCCACAAGGCGCTGATCCTGCGTCTGGCGCGGCTGTCCGCCATCGGCCCGGCGGATGCCGGCTCGGCGAAGAACGCGGTGCAATTCGTCATCGACGAGGCCACCGCCTTCATCAACCTGGCCGGCCTGATCGATTTCGACAAGGAACGCGCCCGGCTGGAGAAGGAGATCGCCCGGGTCGAGGGCGAGATCGCCAAGGTGGACAAGAAGTTCTCCAACCCCGATTTCGTCGCCCGCGCCGCGCCGGAAGTGGTGGAAGAAAACCGTGAGCGCCGTGAGGAATGGTCCGCCGCCAAGACGAAGTTGCAGGAAGCCTTGCAGCGACTGTCCATTGTCTAGGATAATCAGGGGAGAGGGGCCGCAAGGCTCCTTTCTCGATTTGAGCGGTCGCCATTGGCCTTGTGCCGTGTTATCACCAACACAGCACTCGCAACCAGCGGGCGCATGGCTTCGGAATGGGCATGGCCGACTTCGGAGAGCGGATCACCAGGGAACTGACCATCCGGTACGTGGCCGTTCTGGCCGTGCTGGGCGGTCTGGCGATCGCCTCGTTCCTGGGGCTGGCCCGCATCCTGATGGATGCCGAAAGCGGCACTGCCCTGGTCAACGTCGCCGGCCGACAGCGCGCCCTGGTTGAGCGCGTGGCCCTGCTGGGAACGCGGCTGGCGGCGCTTCCCCCGGGGGGGCAGGAGCGCGCCGCCGTCGAGCAGGCGTTCGTCGAGAACCTGAACCTGCTGGAATCCTCGCATACCGGGCTGCTGGCCGGTCTGCCGGAACTGCGTGCGCCCAAGCCGCCTTCGGACGGCATCAAGGCGCTGTATTTCGGCCCCGAGGCCCAGGTGGACGCCCATCTGCGCCGGTTCGCCCACCACG
>AGTN01727701.1_pt1 | contig 12701 bp, 9 predicted proteins | sample 314218 | NCBI WGS metagenome assembly AGTN01 (sample SAMN02954264, study PRJNA73603) | bioreactor metagenome | biome: terrestrial; feature: non-aerated bioreactor; material: poplar woody material; isolation source: poplar biomass | place: USA | collected 2006-12 | reverse complement strand
TGCTGGGGCTGGCCGGCGGCGCCAATGCCGGCAGCGCCATGACCATCATCGGCAATCCCCAGAATATCCTGATCGGCCAGGTCGGCGGGCTGGATTTCTGGCGCTTCCTGCTGGCCTGCGGCGTGCCCGGCCTGCTGTCGCTGGGCATCGTGTTCTGGGTGGTGCGGCGCGTGTGGCGGCCGCTGCTCACCGCCGAGCCGCAGCCGGCGCCCCGCACCCCCGCGCCCCACGCCGATCCGTGGCAGACCGGCAAGGCGCTGGCCGCCATCGTCTTCCTGCTGGCGCTGTTCGCCACCGATCTGCCGCGCGAGATCGGCGCGCTGATCATCGCCGCCCTGCTGCTGCTGTCGCGGCGCATGGCCAGCCGCGACATGATCGGCGCCGTGGACTGGCACCTGCTGGTGCTGTTCGCCTGCCTGTTCATCATCACCGATTCCTTCGCCGGCACCAGCCATGCCGCGCGCGGCGCCGAGATCCTGGCGGAAAGCGGCCTGATGCCCGACCGACTGGCCGTCATGGCGCCGCTGCTGCTGGCCGGCAGCAACACCATCGGCAACGTGCCCACCACCATGCTGGCCCTGTCGGTCTGGCCGCTGGTCGAGGAGGGCCCGCTCTACGGCCTGGCCCTGCTGTCCACCCTGGCCGGCAACCTGCTGCTGGTCGGCAGTCTCGCCAACATCATCGTCGCCGAACGGGCCGGGGCGGCGGGCGTGCGCCTGGGCTTCCTGGACTTCGCCAAGGCCGGCATTCCCATGACGCTCGCCACCGTGGCGCTGGCAGTGGGGTGGCTGTGGATAGGGAACTGGATGAGCTTCTAAGGCGCCAAGTTCATCCCACCCAAAACATCTCGCGCAAAACCTGAATGCCGTCTACACTCCGAGAAACTCCCGTAAGAAGAGTGCTCTCGAATGGCAGAACGACCACCCACCAAATTTGGACCGCAGAACGTCGCTCAGCCCAAGCCTACGGTCATGTCCGGGGGCCACGCTCCGCCACTCACGAAGTTCGGGCCGCAGGGCCACGCCCGCCCCGCCGTTCAGCCGGAAACCCGAGGCACAGCCATTCAGCCCGCCAGCCTGTATTTCAGAGGTGCAACTGGACTGTCTCTCAGTTCCGGCGCGGGTATCGGCGCACTCATGGGCGGCCCGCTCGGCGCACTTGTCGGTGGTGTGGTCGGCGGTGCCTTACCCTATGCCTTCGATTATTTCCGTTCTCATCAGGCGCAGAATTACGAGAACAGCCATACCGGCTATCACTCGGTCAAAAACCATAGCGCATGGTATAGCAGCAAGAATCTCCTAGGCCGTACCGACACGCCCTCGACCATGCTAGATTGGGATGGGAAACCGGTAAATCATTACAAAGTATCGTCCAAATTCGCCACTGACAATTGGCAGTTATATTCCCTTGGACAGGGCGAAAAAAGACTCAAATTCCTTGACCCGGCAGCAACCATATTAACAACAAAGCCCAAACCACAGGCACCTGGATACCAATTCTGCCTACGCTATCCCGGCTGGACCACTGGACTTTCCTATTCAAAAGCCCACCCCGACGGACAGGAATCGGACCTTATATTTTACAATTACATTTCATCTCCTGGAACGAGCAACTATTTCCTAGTCCAACACTATCCGGTCCCGGCGGCGCCATCCACCGTTACGGACCCTACCATCACAATCAACACATGGCGTCCCATCTAAACCATATTTTCCGATTGGGCGGGATGCAGCCCGCCGACTTGGCGATCCGCCTGTTTTGGATAATGAGATTGTGTGAAACACTTAAGAGTCCGTTTGAAAATCTGGTTACCCGCTGCCAACCCCGCGTCACCCCGGCCAAGCGGAGCGCGAGCCAGGGTCCATGGTGCCGTTTCCCACCAAGGATTCCGGCTCTCCGCTACGCTCCGGCCGGAATGACAAAAAGAGGAACTGGCGGATCGGCAATGTCCAAACAGCCTCTCAAGCCCTGATCCGCCGCGATACGTCATAGCCGTCCACCAGCGCCGCCAGCACGATATTGGCGCAGGCGGTGGCGTCGGACAAGGCGTCATGGTGGTTGAGCGGCAGGCAGAGATGCCGGCAGACGTCGGGCAGCTTGGTGGGGCGCAGGTTCCACACGTCGCGGGCCGCCTGCACCGTGCACAGGAAGGGGATGGCGGGGGCGGCAAGACCGTATGCGGCGCAGCAGCCCTCCAGCACCCGGCGGTCGAAAGGGGCGTTGTGGGCGGCGAGAAAGTCCACGCCCTCGATGAACCCGGCCAGATCCGGCCACAGCCCGAGGAAATCGGGCTGGTCCCGGACGTGGTTCCAGGTGATGCCGTGGATATGGGTGAACATCATGCGCGGGCGCGGCGGGCGGATCAGCCGGTTGAACGTGCGCTCGATGCGCCCGTCCCTGACTTCCACCACCGCCACGGAACAGGCGCTGTCGGCGCCGTTGTCGGCGGTCTCGAAGTCGATGGCGGCGAAATGCGCCATGACGCCGTCAGCCCCCCTCGAAATCCAGGTGCCCGGTATGGCTGAGGTCGTCCTGGTTCATCACCCGGTTGCGGCCCTGGCGCTTGGACAGGTACAGGGCCTCGTCGGCGCGGTGGACGAAGGCGCCCAGCGTCTCGCCGAACTCGTATTCGGCCACGCCCACCGACAGGGTGACCTGGCCCAGCACCTGGCCGGTGCGACGGTTCAGCACCTTGCGGCTGGCGACCAGCCGGCGGATGTTCTCGGCCACCGCCACGCCGTCCTTCAGCCTCGTGTCGGGCAGGATGATGGCGAATTCCTCGCCGCCGTAGCGGGCCGCCGTGTCCTTGCCCTTGATGCTGTCCGAGATGGTGCGCGCCACCAGTTTCAGCACCTGGTCGCCCAGCATGTGGCCGTGGGTGTCGTTGAACTGCTTGAAGAAGTCGATGTCGATCATCAGCAGCGACAGGAAGCGCCGTTCCTCTTCCGATTCCAGCGCGGCCTCGCGCAGCGCCACGTCGAACAGCTTGCGGTTGGCCAGGCCGGTCAAGGCGTCGGTGGTGGCCTCGCGCTTGAGCTGGTCGAGATCCTCGCGCAGGCGGGCGATCTCGGTGGACGAGGTCTCCAGGCGTTCCTCGAGCTGGCGGTTGACCTCGACCATCATCTTGGTCTCGTCCAGGATCGAACGCACCAACTGGCTGAGCTGCAACGCCTGGGCGTTCTCCTCCAACTCGCCGGAAAAGGTCTCCAGCGCGGCGCCGTAATGGACCGCGCCCTGGTTGGCGGTCGCCAGATATTCCAGCACGCGGGCCACCGCGTCCTCGATGCGCTTGCCCACGGCGCGCAGCTCGGCCTCGTGCTGCGAGGTGCCGAAGAAGCGCTCGTAGATCTCGGCGCAGACCTCGTCGGAGAACTTCTGGCCGGCGCGCAGGATGCCGTTCACCGCCTTGGTCAGCTCCGGATTGCGGTCGGCGACGAAGGTGTACCAGACGATGAAGTTGTTGGGATGGGCCGGCACGCCATGACGGTCCATCATGCCCAGGGCGGCGCGCGCGCAATGGGCGGCCACGTCGTAGGGATCACTGAACTTCATCACCGCCCCGCCCCCAGGTCCAAAGTCAGTTGCACTGGCCGAGTGATCCCTCGGCGCAGACTCGCTTGCCGTCGATCCAGCGCGCGCCGGACAGGTCGGCATTCATGAAATCCGCCGTGACCGTGCGCGCCCCCGTCAGATCGGCACCGCGCAAGGACGCGCGGAAGAACTTGGCCCGGCGCAGATCGGCCTCCTTCAGCGACGCGCCGGTCAGATCCGCCTTGGTGAAATCCGCCTCGGCGAAGGAGCCCTGGTCCAGCGTGGCGCCGCGCAGGGTGGCGCTGACGAAACGGGCGCGGTAGCCGTCGACGCCGACCAGGGTCGCCCCGTCCAGGGTGGAGCGCTGGAAACTGGTCTCGCGCAGGCGGGCGCCGGTCAGGTCGTGGTTCGACAGATCCCGCTGGTCCATGTAGCAGCGCTGCCAATTCACCGCGGGCTCGGCCGGCAAGGTGCAATCGGCGGCCCGGCCGGGAAGAGGCAGGAACGCGACGAGGGAAAGGGCGAGGGACAACAGGACGGCACAGCGCATGCGTCTAGGTTTAATCCGCCCCGAGGGGAAGGCAAAGCAATATTTCCGACGAAATCCCACCACACGGACGGTTTACCCCGGGCCATGGCGGGCTTACCTTTCAGGAATCCGTCGTCCAAGCAAGGAACAGGCAGCCGCCATGACCAAGAATGCCGCCGACACCGCCCTGGAGGATGCCGAGAAGCTGTGGCTTTCCGGTTCGGCCCAGCAGGCCCGCGAGGCCTTCCGCCGCGCCCGGCTGCTGTACCATGAGAACGGCGACGGCCCCGGCGAGGCGGCGGCGCTGATCCATCTGGGGGACTTCGAGGCCGAGACCGGGCACGGCGGCGCGGCGCGCGAGGCCTATACCGACGCCCGCGCCCTGTACGCCCGCGACGGCGACCAGCACGACCAGGCCGGCGCCCTGGTGCGCCTGGGCCAACTGGCCCACCGCGAGGGCCACATCCAGGAGGCCGAGGCCTTCTACGCCTCGGCGCGGGAGTTGTACGACAGCGCCTCGGACCATTCCGGCCTGGCGCACGTGACCAAGCGCCTGGGCCACATGGAACGCGACCACGGCCGCCAGGACAGGGCGCTGGACCTCTATGGCGAGGCGCTGCGCCTGTACCGGCGCGCCAACGACACGCTGGGCCAGGCCAACGTGCTGAAGGCCATGGCCCAGGTACACCGCCAACTGGGCCAGGCCGACCGGGCCCACGAGGAACTGGAACAGGCGCTGGAGTTGTTCCGCGAGGCCGGCGACGCCCTGGGCGAGGCCGCCGCCAGCCACAGCCTGGGCCACGTGCTGGCCCATCTGGGCAACAATGCCGAGGCGCGCCGCCATTTCGACGCCGCCCGCCACCTGTTCGCCGCCACCGGCCATCTGCGCGGCGAGGCCGAAGTGCTGCGCGACCTGGGCCGCCTGCTCACCACCGAGGATCCGGTGCGCGCCCACGCCGCCCTGAAGCACGCCGCCAGCCTGTTCAGGCGCCTGGACGACCCGCGCGCCACGGACGTGGAGATGGAAGCGGGAAAGTTCTTCTAGTTTTCTTTCCGCAGGACAGCAGGACGCACCGCGCCGCCCCCGAGCGGCTTTCCGCAAGAAACCGCGCCCGATTCTACAATTTATAAGAGAATTATAATATTACAGATCCCTTGAAAGTTTCAATCTGGAGATATAGCATCCGCCGGATTACAATCCATGCGGACTGCCTTGCAGTTTTACATATTCATAAGTTGTCGAGGCTGCGACATCGGCGGCTGAGAAATGCCGATGGCATCCGCCCCATCCACAGGGAGACAAATGTCATGGCCGCTTGCACCAACATCTTTCAGCAGGTGTTCTCATTGTCGCTGGGCATTTGCGGCGCCTCCAAGCAGACGGGCACCGTGGACAGCCTGCAGAGCTATCTGGCCGGCAAGCTGAATGCGCTGCTGGAGAACCCGGACTTCAGCAACGGCGATCAATGGACTCTGGCATGGGGGCCGATCGTCTGGCAGTCGCCCCACAGCAACGTCGCCGACCAGGCCCTGGCTGTGTGCTACAATAAAACCAAGAACGTCTATGTGGTGCCCATTGCCGCGACCAGCCCGTCCTCGCCGTTCGACATCTTCCTGGAAGATCTCGCCGTCTCGCCGGGCTTCATGCGCACTCTCGGCGGCAGCACCGGCCCCTCGCTGTCCTATGGCAATTATGTCGCCCTGCAAGTGCTGCTGAGCCTGGAAGACCCGAACAACAAGGGCAGCCTGGCCGGCTTCCTGGCAGCGGCGGCTTCCACCTCCGGCACGGTGGTGTTCAACGGCCACAGCCTGGGTGGCGGCCTGGCGCCCCTGCTGGCCTATTCGCTGTATCCCGCCGGCACCGCCAAGTCCGGATGGGAGAACGTCTACGTCTATCCCAGCGCCGGCCCGACCACCGCCGACAGCACCTTCGCCAGCGCTTTCAACACGGCTTATCCCGTCGAGACGGTGGTGACGGGCACCTATCAGATATGGAACGCCAACCAGTACAACGGCCGCGACATCGTGCCGCACGCATGGTCGACCAGCGCCGGCGGCCCCACCCTGACCCAGGTCACGGCGGCCGTCTCCAGGGTCTTCAAGCCGATGTTCGTCACCAGCCTGGAGATGACCGCCATAATTGCCGGAGCGCGCGAGGCCGCCATCGGCCTGGCCTCGGATGCGGCGGGCGCGGACCCCTATACCCAGGTCAGCTCCAACCTGCTGTTCACCGCCGACCAGCAGACGTCCCCCCTCACGGACGAGAAGCAACTGGCTGCCGAGGTGCTGTATCAACACACCACCGCCTATGTGAACGCATACGGCGTCGGCACCCTGTTCGGCGACTCCGCCGCCGAGGTGATCCATCCACCGTTATTGCCGCTGCTGACCGGCAAGCCGGTGCCGCTTCCCACCGAGACGGCGCTGGTCTGAGCGACGCCTCTTTTGTCGGCAGGCCAGGAATGGCCTGCCGGAGCGGTGTGCCTTTTTCGCGGCGGGGCGCCCTATTCCACCTCGTAATCCACCACGCGGCGCTCGGTGCGCGCCGCCTTGACCAGGGGCGCCACCGCCACATGCTCCGGGTGGTGATGATAGGCGGCCAGGGCCTCGCGGCTTTCGAATTCGGAATAAAGCGCGACCTGGGCGCAATCCGGATCGCCGCTGGAATCGACGCCGACCTCCAGCCGGATCAGGCCGGGGATGCGGCCGTTCAACCCTTCCAGGGCGGCCTTGATGGCCGGGGCCCGGGCGGCGTCGTTCAGACGCCAGAACACGATGTGCTTGATCATTCCTCTCCCCTGCCGTAACCGCCGCCGCCCGGCGTCGCCACCACCAGCACGTCGCCGGGCCGCATCTCCACCCGCGCGGTGCCGCCCAGTTCCTGGATCGAACCGTCGGCGCGCTCGACGAAATTGCGCCCCGGCCTAGCGTCGCCGCCGCCGGCCAGCCCGAACGGCGCCACCCGGCGGCGGTTGGACAGGATGGCGGCGCTCATGGGGTCCAGGAACTTCAATCGCCGCACCACGCCGTCGCCGCCGTTGAACGCCCCCTTGCCGCCCGAGCCCTTGCGGATGGAAAAGCCGTCCACCAGCACGGGGAAGCGCCATTCCAGCACCTCCGGGTCGGTCAGGCGGGAATTGGTCATGTGGGTCTGCACCGCGCTGGCGCCGGGGAAGTCCGGGCCGGCGCCGGCGCCGCCGCAGATGGTCTCGTAATACTGGTACCGCTCGTCGCCGAAGGTCAGGTTGTTCATGGTGCCCTGGGCCGCCGCCATCACGCCCAGCGCCCCCATCAGGCAATCCACCACCGCCTGGCTGGTCTCGACATTGCCGGCCACCACCGCCGCCGGAGGGCGGGGCGCCAGCATCGAACCCTCGGGGATGACGATGGTCAGCGGCTTCAGGCAGCCCTCGTTGAGCGGGATGGCATCGTCGACGATGGTGCGGAAAACGTACAGCACCGCCGCGCGGGTGATCGAGGTGGGCGCGTTGGCGTTGCCCGGCCGCTGCCCGGACGTGCCGGTGAAGTCGATGACGGCCGAGCGCGCCGCCTGGTCCACCGTGACCGCGACCCGGATCACCGCGCCGTCGTCCATCTCCACCGCGAAGCTCCCGCCCTCCAGGCGCGCCAGCACCCGGCGCACCGATTCCTCGGCATTGGCCTGGACATGGCCCATATAGGCGACCACCGTTTCGGCACCGAACAGACCGGCCATGCGCACCAGCTCATGCGCACCCTTTTCGTTGGCCGCCAACTGCGCCTGTAGATCGGCGATGTTCTGGCGCAGGTTGCGGGTGGGATGGGGCCCCGAGGTCAACAGGGCGGAAATCTCCGCCTCGCGGAAGCGGCCGCCTTCCACCAGCGCCATGGTGTCGATCAGCACGCCTTCCTGCTCGATGGAGGTGGAATCGGGCGGCATGGAACCGGGCGTGACGCCGCCGATATCGGCGTGGTGGCCCCGGCTGGCGACGTAGAACAGGATCCGCCCGTCCACGAAGACCGGGGTGACGACGGTGATGTCGGGCAGATGGGTGCCGCCGGCATAGGGCGAGTTGAGCACGAAGGAATCACCCGGCCGCATGGTCCCGGCGCGGCTGCGGATGATGGTGCGCACGCTTTCGCCCATGGAGCCCAGATGCACCGGAATGTGCGGCGCGTTGGCGACCAGCCCGCCGCCCGCGTCGAACACGGCGCAGGAGAAATCGAGCCGTTCCTTGATGTTGACCGAATGGGCGGTGTTGGCCAGTACCGCGCCCATCTGCTCGGCCACGCTCATGAACAGGTTGTTGAACACCTCCAGCAGCACCGGGTCCACCCGTGTCCCGGCGGCGAAACGTTGCGGCCGGGCAACGACCCGTTCCAGCACCAGATGGCGGCGGGAATTCATTCCGGCGCGCCAGCCCGGTTCCACCACCGTGGTGGCGGTGGCCTCGGTGACGATGGCCGGGCCGTCCACGGCCTGGCCGGGGCGCAGATCCTCGCGGGCGAAGACCGGGGCGTCGTGCCAGGCACCGCCGGTGAAGACGCGGGTGGCGGCGCAGGCGCGCGGCGCATCCGTCACCACGTCGTCCTCGGGTTCGTCCACCGCCTCGCCGCCGCCGGCCATCTCGACGCTCACCGCCTCGACCACCAGCGGGCGGTCCGCCATGACGAAACCGAAACGGGCGCGGTGCGCCGCCGCGAAGACCGGGGCCAGGGCACCGATGTCGGTGCCGTCCACCTCCAGCGCTGTGTCGGAGCCCTGGTATTTCAGGAACACCTTGCGGGTACCGGCCATCTCGGCCCGCTCGACGCCCTGGCGCTCCAGTTCGGATCGGGCTTCGGCCTCCAGGTCGGCGAAGGAACGGTTGAGCAGCGGCACCGCCTCGTCGTCCAGCACCGCCTCCAGCGCGCGCTCCTTCAGCACCCGCAGATCCGCCAGACCCATGCCGTAGGCCGACAGCACCCCGGCCAGGGGATGCAGGAACACGGTGTCCATGCCCAGGGCGTCGGCCACCAGGCAGGCATGCTGGCCGCCCGCCCCGCCGAAGCTGACCAGGGCGTAGCGGGTGACGTCGTAGCCGCGCGCCACGCTGACCTGCTTGATGGCGTTGGCCATGCTGAGCACGGCGATGGACAGGAAGCCCTCCGCCACCTGTTCCGGGGTGCGGCCGTCGCCGATCCGGGCCGCCAGTTCGGCGAAGCGGGCGCGCACCGCATCCTCGTCCAGCCCCTGGTCGGCCCCGGGGCCGAACACCTTGGGGAAGAATTCGGCGCGCAGCTTGCCGACCATGACGTTGCAATCGGTCACCGCCAGCGGCCCGCCGCGGCGATAGCAAGCCGGGCCGGGATTGGCTCCGGCGGAATCCGGACCGACGCGGAAGCGCGCCCCGTCGTAATGCAGGATCGAACCGCCGCCAGCCGCCACCGTATGGATGCGCATCATCGGCGCGCGCAGGCGCACGCCGGCCACCTGGGTATCGAAGCTGCGCTCGAACTCGCCGTCGTAATGGCAGACGTCGGTGGAGGTGCCGCCCATGTCGAAGCCGATCAGGCGCTCGAACCCGGCCATGGCGGCGGTGCGCACGGCGCCCACCACGCCGCCGGCCGGACCGGACAGGATGGCGTCCTTGCCCTGGAAGCGCCGCGCGTCGGTCAGGCCGCCCGAGCTTTGCATGAACATCAGCCGCGTGCCCTGCACCTGTCCGGCCACCCGGTCCACGTAGCGGCGCAGGATGGGCGAGAGATAGGCGTCGACCACCGTGGTGTCGCCGCGCCCCACCGCCTTCATCAGCGGGCTGGCCTCGTGCGACAGGCTGACCTGGGTGAAGCCGATGTCGCGGGCCAGCTTGCCCACGGCGCGCTCGTGCTCGGGAAAGCGGTAGCCGTGCAGCAGCACCACCGCCACCGAGCGGATGCCGGATTCATAGACGGCGGCCAGGCCCTTGGCGGCGGCGGCGAGATCCAGCGGCAGCAACTCCTCGCCACGCGGCCCCATGCGTTCGGGGATTTCCACCACGGTCTCGTACAGCATGTCGGGCAGGCGGATGGCGCGGGCGAACAGATCGGGGCGGTTCTGCGTGCCGATGGCGAGAAGGTCGGCGAAGCCCCGGGTCACCAGCAGGGCGGTGCGGTCGCCTTTGCGCTCCAGCAGCGCGTTGGTGGCGACGGTCGTGCCCATCTTCACCGCCTCGATCCCTTCCGGCGGGATCGGCTCGCCTTCGGGGATTCCCAGGAAACGGCGGATGCCGGCCAGGGCGGCGTCTTCGTACTGTTCGGGATTTTCCGACAGCAGCTTCAGGGTTTCCAGCCGGCCGCCGGGCGTGCGGGCGACGATGTCGGTGAAGGTGCCGCCGCGATCGATCCAGAACTGCCAGCCGGTCATGCCCGCCCTCCCCCAGGGAAAGGCGGTGATGCTACCCCAGGATTTCGGCACAAGGAAGGCAGAGCTGGAGTTCCGCGTCGCGCGCATGCCCCACCCGGCGTGCATACGACTATCGGATAGCTACAATTAACCTTAATATTGAAGCGGATTTGAACCGCAGGCTGGTATGTTGCGGTGCGGAATTCTTTGTTTGTCGAAGGGGTGGGTTCCATGACCGGCTTGTTTCGCCGCCTTTCGGTCGGCGGCCGCTTGGCGTGCATCGTCGTGGTGGCGCTGCTGGGCCTGGTCGTCAGCATCGGGCAGCTTCTGAACGACATCTCGGACACCATGTTCGAAAGCAGCGAGCGCCAGGTCCGCTCGGTGGTGGAAAGCGCCCATGCTGTGGTCAGCGGCTATCAGGCCAAGGCGGCGACGGGCGAGATGAGCGTCGAGGACGCCAAGGCCGCCGCCAGCGCCGCCCTGTCCCACCTGCGCTATTCCGGCCAGGAATACGTCTGGATCAACGATCTCGACGGCATCATGGTCATGCACCCCTTCGCGCCGCACCTGGTGGGCAAATCCGTCCTGGGCATGACCGACGCCGACGGCCACGAACTGTTCAAGGAGATGGTCGAGATCGCCCGCACCACGGGCGCCGGCAGCCTCGACTACAAATGGAACAAGCCCGGCGCCACCGAGCCCCTGCCCAAGCTGTCCTATGTGGAGGCGGTGCCGGAATGGAACTGGATGGTGGGATCGGGCCTGTACGTCGACACGGTCAAGGCCGATGTCCGCCGGCAGATCCTGAGCCATCTCGCCCAGGCCTCGGCGACGCTGGTCCTGGTGCTGGCGCTCGCCATCGTGGGGGCGCGGGCCATCTCGGTGCCGGTGCGCAAGCTCACCGCCGCCATGCACGATCTGGCCGCCGGCACGCTGGACGTCGAGGTGCCGGCCCGCGACCAGGGGGCCGAGATCGGCGCCATGGCCCAGGCGGTGCAGGTGTTCAAGGACAACGCGCTCGCCATGCGCCGCATGGAGGCCGAACAGGCCGAAGCCGCCCGGCGTTCGGAAAGCGAACGCCACGCCCTGATGGCGCGTCTCGCCAGCGAGTTCGAGACCTCGGTCAAGGGCGTGGTCGGCGAGGTGGCGCGCTCGGCGCAAAGCCTGAAGGGCACCGCCGAGACCATGAGCAGCACCGCCGGTTCCGCCAGCCAGCGCACCGCCGCCGTGGCCGCCGCCGCCGAACAGGCGACCATGAACGTGGATTCGGTCGCCGCCGCCACCGAGGAACTGTCGGCCTCGATCAACGAGATCGCCTCGCAGGTGGAACGCTCCAGCCACATCGCCCACGACGCCGTGACGACCGCCCAGCGCTCGGAAACCATCGTGCGCGGACTGGCCCAGAGCGCGGCGCACATCGGCGAGGTGGTGACCCTCATCAACGACATCGCCAGCCAGACCAACCTGCTGGCCTTGAACGCCACCATCGAGGCGGCCCGCGCCGGCGAGGCGGGCAAGGGCTTCGCCGTGGTCGCCAACGAGGTCAAGCACCTCGCCAACCAGACCGCCAGGGCCACCGACGAGATCGGCACCCAGATCACCGCCGTGCAGGAACACACCCGCGAGGCGGTCGAGGCCATCGAGGCGGTGGCCCGGGTCATCGACCAGATCAGCGAGATATCGTCCTCGGTCTCGGCGGCGGTGACGCAGCAGGGCGCCGCCACCCGCGAGATTTCGCGCAACACCCAGGAGGCCGCGCAGGGCACCCGCCACGTCTCGGACAACGTGGTGGACGTGCGCTCGGCCGCCACGGAGACCGGGCGCTCGGCGGAAGATCTGCTGACCCAGGCGGAAGGGCTGTCGCAGGGCGCGCAGTCGCTGGAAAACGCCGTGGACCGTTTTCTCGACGGCATCCGCGCGGCATGAGGCGATGCCGCCCCAGGTTGTCCCCCGGGCCCTTTCGGCATAGAGTTCCCTGCAATGGGGGTCGGGCATGAGGGGAAACACCATGAAGCGTCTTGTCGTGCTGCCGCTGCTGGCCTTGGGGGCCTGCGCCTCGGAACCGGAAGTCCTGGAGATCGCGGCCACGCCGCCGGTCGCCCCCGCCCAGGCGCCGGGCGGGGACTGGAGCGTGGTCGAGGACTACGCCGTCGAACCGACCGACGCCGCCCAGTCGCCCCACCGGGGCCAGACCGTGACCCTGGAGGCCGGCCGCGCCGTCGATCCCGCCGGCCATCAATGCGACTCCCCGGTCTACGGCCTGACGGAGGGGTCGGCCGCCGCGATCCTGAGCAATCC
>AGTN01031469.1_pt1 | contig 12729 bp, 9 predicted proteins | sample 314218 | NCBI WGS metagenome assembly AGTN01 (sample SAMN02954264, study PRJNA73603) | bioreactor metagenome | biome: terrestrial; feature: non-aerated bioreactor; material: poplar woody material; isolation source: poplar biomass | place: USA | collected 2006-12 | reverse complement strand
CAAGCAGATATCGCTTGGAGAGATTATGGAGTTTCTGGAAATTTGAGGAGGGCACGATGACTGCAAGATTGTTGAAGATGGTATCGAAAACAGTGCCTCTGCTTTCAGTGTCCTTAATAACCTGTGTGGATTTATTGGCACTGCCAGCAGTGGCTGAAGAGACACCGCTTGTCCCCGGACCCTGTCTTGAAAAAAGAGCCGACATTCGCAAAGCTATCAAAGATGCCGAAGCTCACAACATCGGTGTGAAGCCGTATGAAGATGCGTTGGCCAGTATAGAAGAAGAGATCAAAGCTGGAAAAACCGAAGCTGAGATCACGCCTCGATTGAACAGTTTGAAATCATCCTTGTACGCGCAATTCATGAACTATCGCACTCTAAAGAGTGGCGCAGCGACCGCTGTGAGTGGGTCGGATTTCAAGAAATTGGCCAGGGCGAAATATTTGCCGGAGAGCCAGCTCGAAGGCATAATGTTGACCATGGTCAATGATGAGCGCAGGAAGGCCGGTCTTTCAACACTCAAATCTAGCAGTAAGCTCGCGGGTCTGGCGCGTGCGCACTCGCGTAATATGTATCAGAACAATTACACCGATCACGTTGAGCCTGACGGATCGCGACTAGTCGATCGCGCTCGTGCTGCTGGAATAAAGGACTCAGATTTTGTTTTCGAGAATGTATGCTGGATGCAGTTTTTCGAATCGCCTTTTGGAACAATCAAGAATGCTCATCTTGCATTTATGAACTCGCCCGTTCATAAGGGCAACCTCATGGGCGCGACACGCAAGTCGATTGGAATCGGCGTCACTTATAACAAGAAGCTTAGCGTATACGTGACGCAAGTCCTTAGCGACGGCGATATATGAAACAGTCCAGCAAACAACTCTGGCGAAACTATTGACCCAATGCGGACTTTACAGCTTTCTCCGCATCGGGAATGCCCCAGCCGTAAGTTGTGTTATAACCACTGGTGGTGCCAGCGGCCGGAAAGCAACTCGACTTGAGAATAGATTCCACTTGCGTATTTTTTAGAGAAGGCTTCGCGCTCCAAACCATCGCGGCTATCGAGCACACTATTGGTGAGGAGTAAGACGTTCCGGCATGCGAAGCAACGTCTCTGGTGCCGGTTGAACACCATATATTTGTACCGGGCGCTGTAAACCAGGTAGACGGACCCCAGTTGGACCAGCTTGCTCTTTTGAGAGTTTCATCCACGGCTTGAACGACAATCAGATATGGTTGCATCGCAGCGCTGTCTTTCATGCTGTAGTTTCCACCGGCATTGAAGATCAAACCGCCCTTGGTGTCATGGTACCACTTGAAGCGAGAATGCAGTGATTTGAAGGCCGACGCATTACCAAAGGTGTTTGGTGGCTTGTTATTGACACTCAGATTTATCAACTTGATGCTCGTGTTGTTGCCGATATAATCGATCGCCTTTATCAAAGTCGATTCCGTGTAACCGGAGCTGGTGCCACCAAAAACCGGCATGATTTGTGAGCTTTTCGCGGGAGAAGAGGTGCCTTTAGCGTTGTTAGTCAGAGAAGCCATGGTACTGGCAGTGGAGGTTCCGTGAGTGGTCAGAGGCGCAAATTTACCCGTCTTTCCAGTCGGTGCATTGTAGCCCGTCAGTACTTTTCCAGCCAGGTCCTCGTTGTTGTAATCGACCCCGCGATCGAGCACGGCAATTGGAGTTGTTGCTCCTCCATGCAAAGCCCAGGCGTTTTGAACATGCATGACGGCTAAATGCCACTGTTGCGGATAATAGGGATCATTCGGTGCCGACCGTATTGTTTGTTGATCGTGGAAGATAGCGTCACGTTCAACCGACTTGAGTTTTTTGTCTTTTAACAGGGTCTTCTCGGCTTCGGCGAATTTCTTCGGGTCTTTGAATCGAACGACCCAGACGGTCATGCTTCCTTCGCCGATTGTCTCTGCGATCTCTCCGTCGACTTCTTTTATGAGATCTTGCGTGTCTTCGTCGGTAGAGCTAAACGGCATCACGAGCAAAGTGTTTTCGACGCACTCACGCGGGGGGTCTGCTGCCGAAGCTTTTGAAAGAGTCGCCGCTGGATCTTTGGTAACGCGCTTAGTCTCTTTCTGTTTCGCTACAGACTTCTTATAACCTTTGTTTCCGGGAGTTTTAGTCGGACGCGACGTCGGATTGGCTGCCACAGCCGCTTCACTCGCCAAAAAAAGTAGCACAAGAAATGCAGCCACATTTTTCATGACCGAGCCCTCTTATAAATCTGTCAATAAACTCCCCTCTTTTCTTCCCGTCAGGCACTAGATTCAACCGCCGAAACACCATAATGTCTGCCTTTCATGGACTGGTCTCAGTTCCAACGGATCTGAATTTTGGGGTGTTACGTTTGTGCGAGGTGCCCTCTGATTTTTGAAAAGGATTTTTGCAAAAGATACAGAGAGCTTTAATTTCTAGTGATCGTTTCCTCTTTCTCTTCAAAGAGCGAAGAGTAAAGGGTCGATCTGGGTATCATATGGACGTAAGCTCCGTTTCGCGGTCCCAACCCTGGCAGAGTGTCTAATAACATTGGGAGGAACACATGGTTAGCAAGGCTGACTCGAAGAAGCAAAAGGTTACTGCAGCCAAGAAGACGCAAATCGTTCTGCGACTCCTGTCGGGAGAGACAACCGCAAAACTCTCTAAAGAAACGGGCATTACGGCTCGTGAGTTGGCGAAGTGGAAAGACGATTTCATCGCGCAAGGGGCGCGTGCCATGGCTGATGGCGCTCCTTCCGATGCAGGCTCGATCGGCGCTGCCACCAACGGTGGGCGTTCCAGTCGATCGCGCCCGGTCGAAAGCAGCATTATGAGCGGCGAATGGGCTGTGCTATCGGATGAGTATCTTCGTGTCGACAAAATGGCGGTAGAGCTCTCGGAACTGGCCAGGTTGATCCTGGAGGCAGCCACCAATCTCTCGATCAACTCCACGCAGACGGCTGCTGCCGTAACCGAGACTACGACTATTGTCGAGGAGGTTCGGCAGACGGTTGAAGTCTCCAGTCGCAAGGCGCAGAACGTCTCTTCCGATGCCAAGACTGTCTTGCGCACCTCGGAGAATGGGCAGAAAGCGGCAAATGACGTTCTTACAGGTATGCAAGCGATCAAGGAGCACATGGACTCTTTGACGAGAACCATTCTTACCCTCAGAAACCAGACCAAACAGGTGGGCGAGATTATCGCCACCGTCGATGACATCGCGCAGCAATCCAACCTCCTTGCGGTTAACGCAGCCATTGAAGCAGCGAGGGCAGGCGAGCAGGGTAAAGGATTTGCTGTGGTCGCGCAGGCGATCAAGAGCCTTGCCGATCAATCAAAGAAGGCCACCAGCAATGTGCGCAGCATTCTCAATGAAATCGTTGAAGCCACCGCATCTGCCACCATGAAGACCGAACATGGCAGCAAGGTTGTGGCTGATGGAGAAGGTTATGCCAAGCAAGCTGGAAATGCGATGGTAACTCTTGCCGAGAGTATCACTCGGTCGGCGCAGGCTGCAATTGCAATCGAGGCGTCCAGCCAACAGCAACTCCAGGGCGTGCATCAGGTGCTCGAGGCCATGAAAAGCGTTGAGGAAGCCAGTAACGAAAACCAGAAAGGTGCCAAGGAACTGGAGACTGCCGTTTTCCGGCTTCACGAGCTTGGTGGCGCACTCAAGACGATGACTGAAGAGTTGCACCATAGCGTCTCGGATCGAGGCTCCAGGTAACGTGTCCGCAGGTTTTTTGGCGAGAATTCTTAGTTCACCAGGTCGCTAGTTTGCTATGTCCGTTAGCTTAACGCCTAATCTGTTGCTGACTATGATCGACTGGGTCGATCTGCATATTGGGCTGAAGGTATCCGATGCAAGACTTAGCGAATTTGAAAAAGGCATCATACTCGCCGCTGCCGATTCCGGATTCGAGGAACCGTCCGACTACGTAAAAGAGCTAATCAGAGGACAGCCGAGCGAGAGCGAACTCGGGTTTCTGGCAAGCTATTTGACGGTCGGTGAAACATATTTTTTTCGTGATCCGCTCAGTTTCGATGTGCTCAAAACGTATGTTCTGCCTGAAATCCGCCAGGACCAGGATAAGTTGAAGATCTGGAGCGCCGGTTGTGCCAGTGGGGAGGAGCCCTACTCACTGGCGATGACGATGCTCAGTGCTTTTGGAAAATCGGCTCAAGATATGACCAGGATCATCGCCACCGATGTCAATCCGCGTTATCTCAACACCGCTCGCACGGGATTGTATCGCCGCTGGTCGTTTCGCGACGTGCCGATATACATCAAGGACACTTACTTCAACTTGACCCCCGACGACCGCTACAGTCTCTCCAGTGGAGTCAAGCGGATGGTCGACTTTTCGTTTCTCAACCTGGCCGATGAGAAGTATCCTTCGCTGGTTAATGACACCCACGATCTGGACGTGATTTTCTGCCGAAATGTGCTGATTTACTTTAGTCCGGAACGCGTCACCCAAGTTCTCGCCCGCTTTCACACGTGCCTCAAGGATGGTGGCTGGCTCTTCCTGGCACCAAGCGAGATACCACACCCGGCGCCGGACAATTTCAAAGTCATGAATATGGAGGGTGCAATCGTTCTTCGGAAAGACAGTTCTGTGGCCCAGTCGAGTGGTCTGATTCGCATCGTGCAAAGCAACTACTCATACTTTGGCGGCACGCCACCGAACATGAAGTCATTCGAGAGTATCGTGGATGTCGACGAACGCTTGAGCCAGGAGTTGGCTTACGACACAGATGTCGATGCCAACGATTCGACAAGCCAGCCTTTAAACGAGCTTGGTTCTCCCAGTGCTGCGCTCGATGTCGGGTTGGGCACGTCCGACACCTCCGGTGCATCCGGGCCGGACAGTGCATCCGCAACTTCCGAGCAAAGTGCCGCCGAGGCTAGCCATAGCGCTCACCTCGAGTTGCTCCGCAGTGTAGTCGAGTCTGCCGGTGCCGGAACCAACAGGCTTAGTGCAGCCTCCAGATCGACTCTCGAATCGCCTGCCAATATTGCCCAATCGTTATACGAGCTCGGTGAGTACGAGAAGGTCATCGAGGCGCTCCTGGAGGCTCCCGAGACCTTCGAGCAGGACAATGGTAACTCGATCGCATTGATTGCCAGGTCCTATGCCAATATTGGCAATCTCGATGCTGCTATTGACTGGAGCGAACGGTTGATCGAGTCGGATGCGGTCAATCCTAGATGGTATTACTTGCGTGCCACCATTCAACAAGAGCAGGGCAAAGAGCAAGCCGCGCAGGCCTCACTGAGACAGGCGCTGTTTCTCGACCATGATTTTGTGCTGGCGTATTTTGCTTTAGGAAATCTGCTCAAACAGCAGGGAAAAAGCAGCGATGCCAACAAGTGCTTTGCGCGTGTGCTCGAAATTTTGAAACGCTATGACAGTGACGTTGTCATCGAGGATTCGGATGGCCTGATGGCCGGACAGCTCGCCATCATCGTCAAATCTTTAGTGGATGGAGGAACCAGACCGTGACCTTTGACTTCGAGAGTGACGAGAGAAAGACTGAAAACGCGGCCGACACGGATGTGCACTTTCTCGATGCGCAATTGCGGCGAAGCATCTTGCGACGTCGGGCCGTCCAGCTGGCACGACCGATCGAGAAACCTGATGTTCCGCCGGGTGCACAGTATGTCGTATTTCTCCTGTCCAACCAGAAATTCGCTTGCGACGTTCGGTTTGTCGACGAAGTCTTTCAGGTGAAAAGTGTTTTGTCGGTGCCCGGAACACCTCAGTATATTGTCGGACTCTCCAATCTGAGAGGAACCTTGATTGCGATTATCGACATCAAGCATCTTTGTAATTTGCACGAGCGGGCGGTCATGGGTAGCGACAAAACGTTGATCATGAGAAACGGTGACTTGCGCATCGGTGTCATGACCGATGATGTCGTCGGCCTCGATTACATCGCCGATGTGGAGTTGCAGCACGAGTCACCACTCGTAGCGCATATCCCGAGCCAATTTGTCAATGGTATTACCAGTAGCGGCACCATCGTTCTTGATTGCGATACGCTGTTTTCGATGGAAGCGCTGGAGGTCAACGAATAGTCATGGATGCGGAATTCCTCAAAGGGCTTAAAGAGACGTTCAAGATAGAGGCGATGGAGCAGCTTCAGATCATCCGGTCGCTGTTGATCGCTATCGAAGAAGCGCCCGATGAAACGACTCGATTGTTGGAGTCGCTATTGCGCAACTTCCACAGCCTCAAAGGTTCTTCCCGCGCCGTCAATCTCATTCCGGTAGAGAAGACGTGCCAGAAGGTCGAGCATGAACTGATCAAGGTGCGCGATTCCGGCACCAAACTGCCGCACAGTTTTGTCGACAAAATGCATGAATATGTCGATGCCTTGCAGCATGTAATCAACGATTTCACGGCGGAAGGCGAGAAGAACTACGATTTCTTGTTGACGATATTCGACGGCTTTGCCGTCGAGACACCGGCTGAGGATACCAGAGAGAAGGTGTCCGTTGCAGCGGCTGACGATTCACAAATGTCGGGACTTTTCGTCGCGCCTGTTATCGGCCCCGCCGGTAGTACCATTCGTTTGCCGATAGATCGTCTGGAAGGACTGGTACAAACGGCAGAGGAACTCGTATATGCCAAGCTGGTTTCCGACCAGCGCTACATAGACTGCAACGATTTGCAGTTGATTGTCAATCAGTGGACTCGCCGTTGGCAGCGGCTCCGTCCCGAAATTGAAAACGAAGCTCAACATCGGACCATGGCGTTTCTCAGAGGTGCCACCACAAGTGGTGCATCTGGAAGTCTGCAGGAATTTCTTGATATGCACGATTCGTTTGTGGGACGCATTCAGGAACGCCTCAATTCACTTGAAAAATCAGTCGTGGCCGATCGTCGAACGGTGGAGGTTCTTGTCGACTCATTGCTCGACCAGAGCCGCGAGCTGACAATGGTTCCTTTCCTTGTGATGCAAAATCTCCTTTTGAAGATGGTGCGAGACATCTCGAAGGAGCAGGGAAAGAGCATTTCTCTTAGTATCACCGGCGGTGAGATCGAGATCGACAGGCACATTCTAGACGAGATGAAAGACCCGCTTATTCACTTGATTCGCAACTGCATCGATCATGGCATCGAGCCGCCGGAAGAGCGAGTCGAGTTGGGCAAACCCGCTACGGCAGAGATAAACATCAGACTTTTTTCGGCACGTGGCGGCAATGTGGAGATAGTGGTGACCGACGATGGTCGAGGTATTGATCCTGACAAGGTTAAACGCTCTGCGATCGAGAAGGGAATTCTCACAGCTGAAAAATCAGGTGAGCTCTCGTATCAAGAGGCACTCTCCTTGATATTCAGGTCCTCCTTCTCGACAAGAGGGACTGTGTCAGAACTTTCAGGTCGCGGTCTCGGTTGCACGATCGTCAAAGAGAAAGTCGAGGACCTCAACGGTTCGGTCGAGGTATATTCCAAGATCGGTCTTGAGACCACCTTCCGGCTTTCTGTTCCCGTCAGGCGTCAGACTATGGTAGGCATCGCCATCCGTCTGGGCGGGCGGATCTTCGTCGTTCCGACTGTCACTATTAGAGCCGCTGTCAGAGCCAAGGATCAAGATGTTCGTATGGTCGAAGGTAAGAGGACCATGATCTTCAACGGACGACTTGTTCCCATAATTAGCTTGAGCGATTTGTTGCACATCGAAGCGCAGCAGGCAGTAGACGATTCGACGGCTCTTGTAGTCGGAAGCGGCGAATATCCCATTGCGCTTCTGGTCGATGATGTTATTGGTGAGCAAGAGGTGGCCGTAAAACCCCTACCTTCTCCCTTGACTAAGATTCGTAACATTGCCGGTGCCACCTTACTAAAAACTGGAGACCTCGCTGTCGTGTTGAACATGAACGAAATTCTCACTTCGGCGGTTTTAGTAGGCACTATGAAAACAGATAGCATCGCAATCAACAAACCGATCGCGCGCAGCAAACCTGCCAGACAAAAACGCATTCTTGTTGTCGAAGACTCAATCACCTCGAGAGTTTTGCTCAAAAACATTCTCGAGTCCGCCGGTTACATCGTCACCGTTGCAAACGATGGACAGGACGGCTGGGAAAAGCAGTCAGGCGAGAAGTTCGATCTGATTGTCACGGACGTCGAAATGCCCAGAATGAACGGCTTCGAGCTGACCAAAAAGGTCAGAAATGAGTCAGTAAACAAGGACGTGCCGATCATTGTCGTTACTTCGCTTGCCTCGCTTGATGACCGCCGCAAAGGCGTCGACGTTGGTGCCAACGCTTACTTTGTTAAAAGTAACTTTGAGAAGACAAACTTACTCGATATGGTGAAGAGACTAATCTAGTATTGAAGTATGACCGCAGTTGAGAAGGCATGACCCAACAAATTACAGTTTTGATCGTTGAAGACTCGCCTGTGGCGCAGAGTCTGCTCGTTCAAATGCTTAATTGCGATCCGCTCATCAAGGTTGCAGGCGTAGTCGAGAGCGCCGAAGAAGCGTTCACTTTTATCTCGAAAATCAAACCGGACGTGGTTATCCTCGATTTCGAGTTGGCCGGCGTGGACGGTTTGGCGTTTACGCAAACTGTGATGGAGCAAACTCCAATCCCGATTATTTGTGTATCCTCGTCCGAGACACCCGATGCGGCAAGCGCTTTCGACTTGTTGGAAGCCGGTGCTCTTGCGATCATCGATAAGCCGGTGTCGTGTGAGCCGGAGTCAGATGAGGTGAAGGAACGTTTGACCTCGACCGTCCGAGCTATGGCAGATGTGAAATTGGTGCGTCGCCGTCCTGCCAAACCCCGCTCGAAAGCTCTGGTCACAGGAGAGCGGTACGCCAAGCTCGCTGAGCAGCAGGCACAGTTCGAGCTGATTGTAATTGGTGCGTCCACTGGCGGGCCGGCGGTTTTGCAATCAATTCTTCGCCGCATGCCTCGGGACTTTCCCGTGCCGATTCTGGTCGCGCAACACATTGCGCCAGGTTTTCTCAATGGCTTCGTTGATTGGTTGCGCTCGACCTCGCGCTATCCGATCGAGATTGCCCGTCAAAATCAAAGGTTAGAGCGCGGGCAAGCTTACGTCTGTCCTGAAGGTTTTCAAACGAGCGTCACGTCTGATTGTCGAATTCGGCTAACCGATGATCCCCCGATGCACGGCGTCAAGCCGTCGGTTTCATATCTTTTCCACTCAGCAGCTCAGGCTTTCGGGAAAAATACCGTAGGTGTTCTGTTGTCGGGCATGGGCAAAGACGGCGCTTTTGAATTGAAGAGCATTCGAGAAAGAGGTGGAGCAACAATCGCCCAGGACGCTGCCAGCTCGATCGTTCACGGAATGCCTGGCGAGGCAATCAGGATTGGTGCGGTTGGGCATGTAGTCCATGCCGACAGAATAGCCTCGTTGTTGGTAAAGCTGGTCACTGAGGGCGAGCGCGTCTCTGCCGGAATACGAGATAACTAGGCCATAACCTCGCTGGGAATAAAGGACTCGGATACATTAGATCTGAGGATACCCCTTTGAGCGAGAGTTTGAAAATTATCCTGGTAGAAGACACTTTGACGCAAGCGATGCTCTTTCAACACATGCTTTCGAAGAGGGGTTTCGAAGTAGAACTGGCTCGAAGCGGCAAACAAGCTCTGGAAAAACTGGCGTCGGGAAAGCCCGATGCAGTTTTGACGGATATCAATATGCCTGAAATGTCCGGCTACGAGCTTTGTCGAGCGATAAAAGATAATGATACTACCAGCGGTGTCATGGTCATTCTTTTGACGTCTACACTTCATCCGGACGCAATAGTCAATTGCATCAACAGTGGTGCCGATGATATTTTGCTCAAAGGGTTGAATGAGGATACATTCGCTGATCTTCTCAAAAGGAGCATTGGCAGAAAAGTGGCTGCTGAAGAGGGAAATGGCGTACTGGCCAAAATTGGAGCGCGAGTTTCGGTCGCCGGAGAAGACGTCTCGGTGAAGTGCCAACCGGAGCAATTGCTCCGTCTTTTATTTTCGATGTATGACCTCGCCCGCAGTGCGCGGGAGAACTGATGCGTGGCACTGTATACAGTGCGTGCTTGGGGCCTTTGCCGTATCACCCACGTCTGGGCAAGCTGCTGGCATTATCGCGAAGTATTATAAGTTGCCAACCGAACGGTAGGTTTCCTTGCGTCTCTCCTATGCCAAAGTGAAGGAACCGAAGGTGGTGATCGCCATCCTCAATAATCGCAAACTCATTGCGACAAAGTCGCTTGCAGCCGATTTTACGCCGCTCTCCGGTTTCGAAAAAGTAGCCACTGAGTGGCGGGTCTACCTGGCTGGCGTGGACAATTTCGAAGAGATGACTGACTGGCTGGGTCGCCACTGATGAGTCTTATAAATTGGATCGCTTTTTTGATCTACTTAAGATTAGGTGTTTTCCTTTAGGTTGATCGGGTACAAGGTAATTGGACTATTGACGCCATTGTATTGATGGCAAACTTACCACCCGAAAACCCCAAAGGACCTGACCATGAGCAACGAATGGAACTGGCATGTAAACAGCTTGCAGTCCCGCCTTAGCGAGCTTCAGAACACGATCGATTCGATCAAGACGTGTGTGGAACGGCGCCCAGGGCTGGAAGCGGCAACGCGAGCTATCGGCTCTCTTATCGAGTCCGCCAGCCGGTCAGAGAAATCTCTATACGAGTTTCCGGCGGCGATGAGTCTGATTCTTAGCGATCCGGCTATTGGAGCCGTCCTTAGTGGACCCAACGGCGAAATCGTTCTCTATAATTCCACCGCCGAAGAGATTTTGGGCCGCGAGTATCTGCGTCATAAAGACCTGAAAATTCGTGGGGTTCTCGAGTTTTCAAGCCACGACAAAGCGGCCCGTCTCGGTCTTGATGAACTTCCCTGGTCCAGAGCATTGCGAGGTGAGACAGTTCCCGACCTGCGCATGCACGTATCCAGGCCCGGTCAAGCTCAAGACTCCTGGATAAATGCCTCTGCAACGCCGTTTCGTGACCAGAAGGGTGTGGTCAGTGGTCTGGTCGTATTCTTAGTCGACACGACCGAAGAAGTCCAACTGGAAAGCAATATCAGCCTGTTGTGCAATAACATTCACGAACAGATCGCCCAGGTCGGCTCCTCACATGGTCAGTTGCGGGAGCTGGCAGAAAAACTGTCCAATACGGGAATTCAAAGAATTCTTTCCGAGTCCGGCCCGGCCTCCGCTGGAGGCGGAGATCGTGAGGAGGATGTGCGAAAAAAGTCCCAGCCTCGTCGTGACGAAGTAACCGAAACGACGAGGACAACCCCACAAGCAAACCATCAAACTGCTGCTTCCGGTACCGAGCCCGTAAACCGGGCTGCCGACTCCAGCGGTCAATCTATCTTTAATCGCAAAAGCGAAGCAACCCCAGCGGAACAACCACCGGCAAGCAATCCATTTGCATCTGGCTATATCAGCCAGGGGTCAAACGTTCCTCCAACGCAATCTTCAACACAATCCGGCTCTTATCCGGTGCCACCAGTTTTTCCTCCACCAACGTCTTCTTCGCCATCGGCCTACGCTTACGGTGATAAGCCAGCTGAAGTCGAAGAGAGTGAAGAAGAAACCGAGCAAGCTGGCTACCAGGACGAAGAGAGCGGTGCCGTGCTCGAGGAGCAGGTAGATTACGATCAGGAAACGGTCGAATTCGAATCTGAATCAGAGGATTTCGATTACTCGAATGACTCTGAGGATAATGAAGACTCTGAGAAAGAAGAGGAAGAGGAAAACGAAGAGGAACAACTCGAAGCCAGCGAAGAAATCTCCTCTCAAACTCCTCAGGCTGAGCCTGCCAAAAACAGTTCGGACTTCTGGATTGGTGGCTTCGATAGAACGAAGGCAGAAGAAGCTGAAGCCAGTTCTGAAGACATTGAGCCAGCTGCAGAAACTCAGAAAACCGCAGAACGCGCCGAGGCAGCATCTGATTCGCCGGAGAGTTTGTTCGGCAAGTTGGCAAGTCTGACGCGCGAATCCGAAGATGCGCAAGCCGAGCCTACCTCGGAGCCGGACTCGGCTTTGCCATGGCCTGAATTGGTCGATGGTCAAGATGCCGGCGAGCCGCTCTGGGAAGAGTACACAAATAACGAAGAAGAGAGCGCACCTTGGGATGGCGAGAGTGAAAACATTCCAATGGCCTCCGATGAATTCGATGCCTTACGAAGACAACAAGACTCCAACGAGTTGAGCGGTGCTTACGCAATGCCGAAGTTCGATCAGGAAGAACCTGTTGCAGAGCCGGTTTCGAGTGGGGTCGAAAGTTCTTTGCCGGAAGCCTACGCTGATGAAGTCGACGGCGAGCCGGAGGAAGTCGAATTAGTTTCGGAAGAGATAGAAGTATCTATTCAGGTCACGCAAGAATACATCGAGCCCGCGGAAGTTGAAGAACTGGCTGACGATCAGTATTCCGAAGAAGACGAAGTGTCCTCGGGCGCCTATCCTGCTCCGTACGCAGAAGCCCCGGATGACACCGAATATGGTGCCGAGCCGTCCGCGCATGCGCACTCACCTCAGGCTTATGCAGAGGAGCCGCATGCCGATCAGGATGACGAGCCGCAATCTGGTTATGAACAAGAGCAGCCTTTAGCTTATGAGCACGAGCAAGAAGCTGCCGAGGAGCCTGCCGAGCCGTATCAGGAGATGGCGGCACACGAGGAGCTCAGCGAAGTTGCGGAGCAAGCCGGTGAAGTCGAATCGCAACCCGCTTATCCGCCG
>AGTN01705248.1_pt1 | contig 12732 bp, 8 predicted proteins | sample 314218 | NCBI WGS metagenome assembly AGTN01 (sample SAMN02954264, study PRJNA73603) | bioreactor metagenome | biome: terrestrial; feature: non-aerated bioreactor; material: poplar woody material; isolation source: poplar biomass | place: USA | collected 2006-12 | reverse complement strand
AGGCATTGATCTTTTCCTTGGCGGTATCGGCCCCGACGGACATATCGCATTCAACGAACCGGGCTCTTCCCTCAGGTCGCGCACACGTGTAAAAACACTCACCACAGATACGGTAATCGCCAATTCCCGTTTTTTCGACAACGAGGTAAATAAGGTTCCCAAAACGGCGATGACGGTTGGAGTAGGGACGGTACTTGATGCCAAAGAGGTGCTTATCCTCGTAAACGGACATCATAAGGCGCGTGCTCTCTATCATGCTGTGGAGGGCCCCATTACTCAAATGTGGACGATTAGCGCATTACAGATGCATCCGAACGGAATCATCGTCACCGATTACGATGCTTGCTCCGAACTGAAAGTGGGTACATACAAATATTTTCTGGATATAGAACACGATAACTTAGATCCGGAATCGTTGCTGTAAGTCGGTTTCATTGTCTGATAAAACAGGAAAAAGGCAGAAGAAACCTCTGCCTTTTCCCTGTTTTTGCCAATGGAACACACCCTAAGAATTTTTGAAGACGAATGTACATATAGCTCTCGCCGCTTTTCATCCATTTTGGTGAAGTTTGGGCAATGCCCGATAAACGGGCGTTAATCCGCATGTTCTCAAAAAAACCGTCTATCCATAGAAATTCATTTTGCTTTGTTCGCTTCCAGGTATTTATCTATACCGGTTTTCACTTCATCCCAATAGTCATACATTTTCAGATGTCTTATATCAAAAAGAAAATATCCGTCTCCGGCATTGATTGCAGCATCAACTGTATTCGTAACGGCTGCATTCACATCGGTTCCCGCTGGAATTGCCCAATTACCGACATCGGGGCCTCCTGCATATTTTACATCGCCAAGTAATAAGTTTTTGGCATTGCTGCAAAAGCCTTGTACCGTCCATTCACCGCTACCATAAATCTTATCTGCCGAGGCGTATGCTCCCAATAAGATAAAGTCAAGGTGGTCTGCGTACCCGTAATTTTTATAATCGGATGTAGCCCAAGCCGGATAGGTCGATGCAGTATTATATTTAGGACTTGCCCAATTAACGCCAACTCCGTAAAAGGAAGAATACCAGGCGCCGACATATACGCCAAATTGAATATCATCATTGATAGATTTCACCTTTTCACGGGCTTTAACAACAAAATCATGTATTATTTTTGCCCTGAATTCCAGCCATTTTTTGAAATACTTCGGTAGAGGTGAAGGTAAAGGATAAGTAGGTGTACCCGGAACCATAATATCATTGGGGTAATTCTCTACTTTCTGCCCCATATAGTTTTCAAATTTCATACGGGTATAGTCTGAAAAATCACTGGCCAAATCATCGAAACGGCAACGATCAAGAAAAATGCCATCCACTTCATAGGTTGCTAAATCGCCCAAAATGGAAAGGATATAGTTTTGAACATCTTCATTTACCGGATTCAGAAACTTAATCCAGTAAGTATCACTATTTATATCCAGAACATTCGTTATGCCACTTTCTAAATTAACAGAAGTAGCCCAGCTTTTCTTACTGCTATCTCTGAATAAAAGACCTTGTTCACCCAAACCATACAGATACCGGTCTCCTGCTGTAAATGTATTAATGGCAGCATGTATCCTCAATCCTAATTTATGTCCTTCATCAATAAAAGTTTGCAGGTAATCCCATGTGGCGGTACGTTCATACAACTGATATCCGGTAGAAGACCAATAATCCAGTTTTTCACTTCATTTACGACGGATGATTTAAATAAATATCTCCCATCGTAGGACGTACATCGACGACAATATCGGTGAATCCCGTATTTTTGGCAAGAGTCAGGTCGCGTATGATATTTTCTTTACTATCGGCATAGTCCGGGAAATTGCCAGCAGCATCAACCCACAAATAACGTGGTTTCAACACATTGGTATCCGTTCCGTCATTCCATTCCCATTCAGGAACCTTATCTCTGTTTCTACAAGACATCCCTCCCAAAAGGACAAAGACGGAAACTATGAATATAGTTCTTACTATATCTTTCATGTTTTATTTTATAAAGTCAGGAGGTACCTCTCTTTCCTGTAAAAAAGAGAAGATACCTCCTGTCAGCGTTTATCATTTATTTATACAATCAAAACTATATGCCCCAAGGATCTTATGATTGTTATCCCAATAATAGAGATGGAGATAAAATCCATTGGAAGAGGGTACCAACAGAACGTCTCCCTCTCCGAAAATAGGATCCGCTGCATTGTTAGAATCCAGTGTTTGTGTATAAACCAAAGCCGGAGAATCGGAAACATCCCCTGTTAATAAGCTCAGACTCGTTATATCATACATATATATCATTCCTTTTATAGCCCATTGAGGGAAGTAAGACATGGACCCGAGCACCAAATAGCGAGCATTGTTGAATTCTTTCACATCCAAACGGCTTTGATTCCTTGCCCAACTAAGTGAACTTCCATCCGCAACCTTAGCTGTACCTGTATTCGTCTGTCCATCCACATGGTAAACAACATTAGCACTGTAGTAAGAAAGGAGATATCCATCATTCTTATTTGTCGAAAGAGGAACGACTCTCGTATTGCCTGCATCATTACTTTGTGCACCCCATGATCCGACTCCCGAGAATTCAATAACTTGTGGAGTTCCGGCAATACCATCACTGATATCCCAACGTACCACCCGGCTTGAGCGGTCACAGGTTGCAATAATCGTTGCAGTTCCGTCAATATCTCCTTGCACGGCAATGCGTGAAATTGCCAAACCGGTCGTATTCTCGTATGATAAGTATAATGTAGGTGCAGTTCTTACTGATTTCGTACGATAAATATTCAATGTCTGGCCGGCATCGGTTGCATTTGAAATTAATAAGTTATCATTTGCATCATTTGTAACACATCCGCTTGCATTGGCCGATCCCATAATAATGGTTCCCAATTTAGCTCCAGTTGTACGATTCAGATAGATAGGAACCGAACCGTCTCCAGCCGAAACGATCAAATGATTTCCAATAGAAGCTAATGATGTACTTCCTCTTCCCCATGCTATACCTAAATCACCCGGATTCAATTTCCATAAGGTTTTCTCACTCCCTTTCGCATATCCGTAGCTAACTTTCTCAGGAGTTTCTTTCCTTACAGTATAGGTCTTTGAATCTACCCCATTGTGAGCTGTTACTGTAAACAGGGTAGGATTGTTTAAATCAAACTTCACTCCCTCAATAGCCGGAGAAAATGTCGCATGCGGAGAGACAGACAGATCTACAGAAACGGAAGATAAATCTTCAACCGTAATAAGAGAAATCACACCACTTGCTTCATCAATAGAGCCTGTTACTGTCAACTCCGTGGTTTCGTCCTCCACCGAAAAAAATGTAATACTTGATTTATTTAATTTGGTTACTTCCCCTTTAAGGATAACTTGCCTTTTTTCGCCTGCCGGTGAAGTAAGCGTAAAAATATTGTCCTTTGTAAGATCCAGGATACCTAATGGCGGAGTTAATGAATAATTATTAGCCAGAGTGGCTTCTACCTTCATTGCCTCCATGTAAAGGGCTGTTTCATTATAGCTTTCTTCAGGATAATACCATGGGACAGGAATTACATAAGTATCCGTCGTCATGTCTGTTATAATAATTTCCCCGGCTATTTGCTCATTATAATCACCGGATGTGAATTTTGCGATAATACGCGTTAGTCCTTGTGCATCAATCGGAATTTCTATATTATCAGGGCTTTGACATCCTGAGAGGAGAGCGAAAGATACAGCAAGAATGCAAAATATTCTATTTTTCATAATCGTTACTATTTTAATGTTTATCTCCATTCCGGATACTGTTGTACCAATGCATTGTTGTTTAATTCATCAATAGGTAACGGAATCTGATACATTTTACTTGGAAAATTACGGTTTTGCTTATCGCAATCCACATAGGTGTAAGTAAATGTATTATCCGCATTTTTCTCAATCTTTTGACCATGTACCCGTATTCCTGTGAATGCCGACTCTGCTAATTTCCAGCGTCTCATATCCCAGTAATATTGTCCTTCATAAGCCAATTCGACTTTTCGTTCCTGACGTATTGCAGCCATAAGCGCATCGCCTGTTTTATCATTATAAGGGAGTCCTACGCGTGAACGTATAGCTCGTATCGCAGCATTAGCACCCGCGTTATCTCCCAGATGATAACATGCTTCGGCTTTATTCAATAAAACTTCAGCATAACGTATGGCAATCCATGGTTGGGTACTTGCGGGAAGTGTTACAAAATCATGTGACTCATCAACCAACTTACGCAAATAATATCCCGTAGTCGTACGTCCGGCAGGAACTGCGTCATCTCTCCATGAAGCCCATCCATCCGTACCGCCTACATAAGGTTCTATCGTACGTCCTTTCCATACGGCTCCGTTATAAAGTACTGTTGCCTGGAAACGAGGCTCTAATTGAGCGTATGGAGGAGCTTCCGAAGTTCCTTGTTCGTTATGCCAGGGAGACCAATCAGGGACTCCGCCCGTTGTTGCCAATTCAAAAGATTCTACCATTTCCTGTGTAGGTGTGCCGTAGCCTCCGGTCGTATTGTTTCCGGCATCTCCACCCGGAGCATAGTAGTTATCAAAATTATGCGTCACTACACTTTTATCATAAGAATATTGTAAAATAGCCTCACTACTGTTACTCTTAAAAGCATCAACGAAATTAGGGGTAAGTTCATAACCGGTCACTTTCTCCGCTGCACTTTTTACTATATCCCATCTTTCCGCATACAACATGGCTCGCGAGAGAAGTGCATAAGCAGCGCCACTTGTCACGCGTCCGTGTGCATCAGCACTGATCCGTAGATTTTGTCCGGCAAATTCTAAATCAGCTTGGACAAAGTCCCATCCTTCAGCTTCGCTGCTGAGCGCTTTATCCGTATTAATCTGAGTTATATCATCGTTATAGATTATGACTTGTTTATAACGTTTTACAAGGTCAAAATAATTGAGCGCTCTAAAAAAACGCATTTCGGCTTCCAAACGAACATTGTCTGCTTCGCTCATCGTGCTGTATTTCTTCAGGTTGTATAAACCCTCGTTTATTCTACGCACTTTAGTATAAAGGGTCTTCCAGTTACCTAAGTAAACGGATACATACGATACAGTCAGTACAGAGCCACCATAAGCTAATTCATTCGGAATATACGCATGAGAGTTATAGTTCATTGCTCCATATTTAAAGATGTCGGTAAAACCTTCCGTCATACCGGCGGTACTTTGACCATTATTAAAGTTTCCGTAATAATTAATATCGTGATAAAAATTATTAATAGCTAATTCGGCATATTCCACTTTACTCCATGCCAACTTATCAGAAATAGAATTTGTTGGGTCCAGATCAAGAGAATCGCTACAGGATGTAAAAACCAGAAACGTACCCAACAGCAAAGTACTTACTATTTTTGTTCTCATAGTGCACATAGTTTAAAAATTCGCATTAAAATGTTAAAGTAATGCCTCCCATAAAGGCCTTTTGTTGAGGATAATATCCGTTGTTAATTTCAGGAGATTCAGGGTCAATACCTTCAGGCAGACCTGAAATGGTAAAGATATTAGATCCTTCCGCATAGATTCTCAGATTTTCAATCCCCATTTTGCTCAGGAGCCTCCGTGGAATGCTGTATCCTATCTGGGCTGATTTAAGGCGTATATATTTACCATCGCGGAACCAGAATGTAGAACCCAACCCGTTAATATTAGCTGAACCGGAAGATCCCAAGGTTATACGGGGAAAAGTCCCATTTGGATTATCTATGCTGTAAGCATTCTCAACAAGATAAAGAGGTGAATTGGAACCTTCAACGAAAGTCTGTGTCCAAACCGTATTACCATCGTTATAATTATAATAAGTACCCGCTAAAGATACATTAAACAAAGCACCACCCGTAAATTGTGCATTGAAATCAAAGCCATTCCAGTCACCCGATAAATTAAAACCGAACATTAGTTCCGGGCGATTACTTTTTCCGATTCTTCCCCGATCCTGGTGATCTACTTTACCGTCACCATTGATATCCTTATATTTAATATCTCCCACATTCGGTCTGGTTCCAAACCACGCCGATTTATCTATTTCTTCTTCCGAACGGAACAATCCTTCAGCGATCCATCCGTAGGTAGCATATACATTGGAACCTGTCACTCTTAATTTTTCCTGTGTATTGGCTTGATCTGGGTAACGCAACCAACGGCTTTTCGCATAAGTCATATTACCGGTTAGTGCATAATTGAAGGATTTTCCTGCAACCTGAAATTGATTCTGATGTTTCAGCAGAAAATCAAGCCCTTTCGTATCCGTTTTCCCATAATTTTCATACGTCGAATAATATCCTCCCATTGAAGGGGATTTATCTCCGCTCATTCCTTGCAGAATATCATAAGTATAGTTATAAAATGCATCAAACTCCATCCCTAAAAGTCCGCCCCACAGTGTGAAATCGTAGCCTAAATTATAAGAAAGTGTCTTTTCCCATGTCAGATTCGGATTTGCAATAACATTCGTATATAAAGCATCTTCTAAGGTCCCGTTGAGGGATATTTTATCTCCATATCCATATGTGCTTAAAAAAGCATAGGCAGGAATACTGTTATCATTCCCCAATAAACCGATTGAAGCACGAATTTTCAAATCATCCAAGAAACTGAGATCGGACATAAAATTTTCTTCCGAGATTCTCCAGGCTAAAGATCCCGAAGGAAAGAATCCCCAACGTTTTCCGCTAACACTTCCGGCAAACTTATAAGATCCGTCATAACGACCGGTAAACTCAGCCAAATATTTATTGGCGTAGTCATACTTCAAACGGAAAACATATCCTACGCTACGTGTGGCATCGCTTTTCCCGCTAACAGGATCGTTATCGGCAACACCAAAATCCAACTCGGGTAATTCAGGAAAACTAATGTTTTTTGCATAAGCTGAAAATGTATTGTATTTATAGTCTCGTATTTCCACCAATCCCATCAAATCAACGTTATGACCACCAAAGGAATTGACATAACTGACACTTCCCTGTCCTGTCAGATTTTCTGTCGTTGCCTGTCCTTCACCCAGGGTGATATAGGTGATTGCACGAGGGTCATTGGACAAAGTATATCCTAATTTACTGGAAGAATCCGGTAGTTTGGCGGCCATTAATTTGTAAGGTATATTCAGGTTCTTGTTATGGGAAGTACCGTAATCATAGGCTCCCGTAACCTTAAATGCCAATCCTTGTAGCCATGGAGCATCATACGAGATAGAGAGATTGGTTTGTATCTCCGTGCTACGAGTCTTTTTATATCCCGATTCATTAATTGCTGCCAGCGGACTCATAGGAAGTCCTGTGTTCCGGATTGGAATAGAAGTATAATAACCCTCATATTTATCAGGCAGATAAGGATGCATTGCAATGGTCTGACGAGCGATAGATAACCATGATTGTTCCCCCAGATCCGGATTGGCGTCTGTTCCTCCTGATGAAAAAGCCGGAGTTTGACGGCGTCCCACAAAACCAGCAGCCCCTAAATTAACCGTAAAGTACTTTGCTACTTTCGCTTCAATATTGGTACGCAAATTGTATCGGCGATAAGTATAATTATCAATATTCCCATCTTGCTCCAGATATCCCAACGATGAGAAGTAGCGTGCATTTTCATTTCCTCCTTGCAAAGTGATATTGTGTTTCTGGTTTACACCCGTTCCAAATACCTTACCGATATAATCTACATTATCCCATCCGTCTGTAGGGTCATTATTTTGCATTTTAGCAATGTCATCCTCTGTAAAGATGGGTGTGTATTGATTTCTGTCCGTAATGGCGCCATTTGCCAGCTTATCCATCATATCAGCCATATTATAGTAATGTGCATACTGTGGACCATTCATAAACTCGGGAAAGTTAGCGTTCACAGAGACACCTACTGAACCATTATAGGTAATTTTAGATTTTCCTTCTCTTCCCTTTTTAGTCGTTACAATAATCACACCTCCGGATGCCCGCAAGCCATATATGGAGGCCGCAGCAGCATCTTTCAAAACAGAAACACTCTCAATATCATTCGGATCGATTTCGTTGATGGAACGCACCATGCCATCGACGATATAGATGGGTGTGTATCTTGATCCGCGGATTGTAAGAGAAGACTGATCCAAACCCGGCTCACCGGATGTCTGAACAGAAGCTATTCCCGGTATACGTCCTCCCAACATACTTGAAATATTGGTTGAAGGAGTTTTTAATAGATCATCACCTTTAATGGCAGATACAGCACTTGTTAGGGATGTTTTCTTTTGTATACCATATCCTACGACTACAACCTCATCTAATAATTCTGTTTCCTCCTTTAGTATAATATCAAGCTGGGTTTTACCATTTAGCGGAGCTGAGAATTTTTCGTATCCAATGTAGGTAACCTCCAAAGTTACATTCGTAGTGGGAACAGTAATCCGATATTTACCATTGATATCCGTCAGCGTTGCATTTTGAGAATCCTTCACAGAGACCGTAGCCCCGATCAGGGGTTCTTTTTTACTATCTTGCACAGTTCCAGTTACAGAGATTTGCGCCTGCATACTTACAAAAAAGAATGTAAACAGCAATAAAGAATAAATTTTTTTCATAACTCATATTTTTTTAGACCGATGTACGAAAATTCGAGAGTAGCATTCCTTTCGGAAATTTTCAGATTGAATTCTCCTGTAGCATCCGTGATCGTGCCGATGCTGGTTTCTTTTAACTTGGCATTTACTTCTCTGCGTATTTCTCCTTGTGTATCAACTGTTTCCCTCTGTGCTATCGTTGTTTGAATAAATACAATAGTAGAGCACAAAAGTAAACAAACACATAAAAATGGGAGCAAATGCCTTGATTTCCATTTCAGTAAAAAAATGATTTTGTTCTTTTTCATAAAAAAAAATTAAAAAAGTTCTTAGTTTTTATATTCAACCCAACAGCTCGTTCAAAGAATAATAAAATGTATATCTTATCACCAGGTTTTCTAAATAATATTCGAAACTATACAAAAGCAAAAGTAATCAAAGGAAATTAAAATAAATGATTCAAAAGTGTTTGCTTAGCATTATTTAACATTGTTTAATATTATGGCTGGGATCTGGGATTATTTAAAAAGTGTTTCCTCGGTTGTGTTGAATCTTATTTGGGAGCAATATAAATCAGTAATTGAATCTATTAGCAGATTATTTAGTTAAAGTAATTACCAAACTTCAAATCATTAAAGCAGAAAGTCCGATGGGTATTTGTATTCCTGAGGCAGATGGATAAAAGGAAAATGTACGATAAAGAAGATACCTATATCCTAAATTATCTCGCATTTCAAATGTAAATATTTAAACAATGTTAAATTAGTGCTTTTATATTATTCGAATTGATTTCTTTTGATTACTTTTGCTTTTGTATAGTTTCGATATAAAATGAATAATGTGATTGTCGCATATGGAACAGTATACATAAGTGAAAAATGAAAGAAGGTAAACTCATTTCCGTTCATTTATAGATAAAAAACAACTAGACAAAGTGAAAAATATGAAAGTCGAAAATCATAATGCAATATTTCAAGAAGAACGACTTGAAAAAATTATGGCATTACTTGAAAAAGAAAACCGTTTGGTAACAAATGATTTACCGGCAAAGTTTAATACTACTGCCGTAACAATACGGAAAGATTTGATTATTCTCGAAAAAAGAGGATTATTAAAACGCACACATGGCGGCGCTATTAAAGTCAATAAGCTTTATCCCGGATTGGCCCTGACGGAAAAAGAAAAAATCAATCTGGACGAAAAATTAAGAATTGTAAAACAAGCTTCAAAACTTATCTCCGAAGGAGACACCATCATTCTCGATTCTGGATCCACCACCAGTCTGTTGGCTAAAGAAATAAAACACATGCATCGACTAACAGTCATTACAAATGCTATAAACATAGCGAATGAACTGTTACAAAGCGATATTGAAGTAATACTTATCGGAGGCTCTTTACTGAAAGACACCTCTACATTGGTAGGCCCTTTAGCCGACGACTCTCTACGAAAGTTATCCGCTGCTAAATTATTTATGGGGGTTGACGGAATAGATTTTGAAAGGGGTCTTACCACTCCAAATCTTCAAGAGGCAATGACAAGTCGTGTCATGATGGAAATATCCAGCGAGACCATTTTAATAGTCGATTCTTCCAAATTCGGAAGAAGAAGTCTGGGAGTTATATCTAAAGTAAAAGATATTGATATAATAATCACTACTAAAAAGCTGTCGGATGCTGAACAAAAAAAATTCTCTAATGACGGGATTGATGTATTTATGGTATAAAAAAGCATTTAAAGAAAAATAATCAAATATTACGTTCATCATCTTTACCAAGATTGAGTCATATATAATAGAGTTTGTATTCAATAAAGATATATTTTATATGATTATCCGTTTTTTATAAAACATAAAGTCCGATATAATTTTGATTTTCAATGATCTGTAAAATGTATTTTATAACCCGTTGATAATCATAACTATGGAATCCTATTGTATATGATGTCTGGTAAATTGAAAATTTATTAACTTTTTCGGGCGATAAAATATCGCAATTTTAGGCAAAATTTTAAGGAATAATATGAATAAGTTTCTCAAAGAAATACTTGAACAGCCAAAGGCTATTGAAAATGTTATCGGTTTTTATACTCATGCCGAAGGGTTAGAACTTTTGGAAAAAATAAGAACGATCATTTCAGAAAAACGTATCGAACAAATAATTTTTACCGGTATGGGTAGTTCTTATTTCATTTCCCACGCGGCCTCAGGGTTGTTCAATAGCTTGGAGATACACTCCATATACATTAACACGAGTGAGTTATTGCATTATAACTATTTTTTATTGAATAAACCAACCATGTTGGTATGCTTATCTCAATCGGGTGAAAGTTTTGAAATAAAGGAAATTTTAAAGCGGCTACCATCAACCGTTTTCTCAGTAGGCATTGTGAATGATGAAAAAAGTGCACTTGCAAAAGAAGCGAATGTGGCTTTATTATGTAAAGGAGGAAAGGAAGACATGACTTCCACAAAAACTTATGTAGTAACATCGCTGGTTGCATTTATTCTCGGTTGGTATCTTTCAGGAAATTGGAATACTACCAAAATAAAAATGCTGAATCGTTTACAGGCAAATTTCGAACTGTTTTTTCATTCTGACAATTGGTTAAAAGATATACTTGTATTCTTTGGTAACGTAGGTGCCATCCAAATTATTGCAAGAGGACCAGCCTTTTCAACAGCCAGTCAAAGTGCTCTTATGTTTAGAGAAGCTACACATATCGCTGCCACAAGTTTTTTGGGAGGAGAATTCAGGCATGGACCAATGGAAATGGTTACTAGAAATTTTCAGTCTATCTTGTTCGCAGCCGAAGGTAAGACCTTAAAACAAAGCTTGCGCATGGCAGAAGATATAGTAACCTTTGGGGGTAAGGTTTGGCTTATAACCAACATCCAAAGGGATTGGAATAATAGAAATATTATACCTCTTTTTATCGATGAATCGGATGAATTCCTTTTCTCCATTCAAAGCATCGTCCCTGTGCAACTCTTCATTGACGCATATGCCAAAGCTAAAAATTTCGAAGCCGGTAGCTTTTCGCGCGGTGCTAAAGTAACTTCAATAGAATAAACCATGGTTCATTTTGGGAACGGCTATCATTGGGAGTGCTTTTGTCGGATGACTGGTCGGTTTCACTGGACAATTTTCAACTATGCGATGGGGAATGATGATAAACGTGCTGGCATTTACTTATGTTTTCTTTATCCTGTTTTGGAAAAAGAAAGTTAGATATCAATGAAAATAAGCAAATACTTTTATGAAGAAAATAATTATCGGAGTTGATTTGGGCGGTACCAAAATTATGACAGGTGCCATTAATACGGCTGGAAAAGTATTGGGTACACCCGTGAAAACACCTACTGAAAGCCATTTGCCAAAAGAAATTATTCTAAAAAAAATAACAGATGCCATTGAAAAGACTATCAGTGATTTAACGCTGACAATCAGCGATGTAGTGGGTATAGGTATTGGTAGTACAGGACCGTTGGATATTGAAAGAGGGGTTATCCTTGAATGTCCGCAATTGCCTACTATGCAGTTTTTTCCATTGCGTGATGCAGTACAAACATATTTCGGTATTCCTGTTTTCATAAATAATGATGCAAACTGCTTGATTTTTGGCGAATGTGTTTTTGGTGCGGCAGCCAATAAAAAAAACGTTGTGGGCTTTACGCTAGGCACGGGTATCGGTTGTGGGATTGTAATAGATGAAAAATATTGAACGGTGCCACTAGTACAACGGGTGAAATCTGGACATCGCCTTATAAATCAGGTATTATCGAAGATTACCTTTCGGGTGCAGGTGTTTCAAAAATTTACCAATCTATTTCGGGTAACGACAAATCGTCACTTGAAATATATCAAATGGCCGAAAACGGCGATGTGAACGCATTGCAAACCTGGGCAATGTTTGGGACACATCTTGCCGTACCATTAGCGTGGAGTATCAATATCCTTGACCCTGAAGTTGTAGTGTTGGGAGGTTCCATTACTGCAGCTTATAAGTTTTTCAAAGATACAATGGAAGTTAATCTGCGAAAAAGAATTTGTCCTGCACCTGCCGAAAAAAACGAAGTAGTACTCGCTCAGTTGGGGGATTATGCGGGCTTTATCGGAGCAGCCTGTTTGGTACTT